>Ga0326728_10001812_pt1 | contig 73697 bp, 64 predicted proteins | sample MB3enrmetagenome_FD_207602 | JGI IMG/M metagenome (GOLD analysis project Ga0326728, IMG submission 207602) | Lab enriched peat soil microbial communities from McLean, Ithaca, NY, United States - MB31MN | ecosystem: Environmental > Terrestrial > Soil > Wetlands > Peat | place: USA: New York...
GTATGTCTTAATTCCATCTACAGCAAAAGGTGATTAAGTACATAAATCAGTTATTTAACAACGGTTACGGGGGGAAGTTTCCATCCCCGCAGCAAGCTGCGGGGTATTCAAATGAGAAATAAACAAGCTCTGACTCACCAGAATTCAAGCTGAAGAATTTTCTCTCTTAATTTTCAGCTCATATATAATGGATCTACTTTCATATATTCCCTGAGTAAGGTTGTTGCATAACTTCCCTTGGGTAACATGAACTCAAGCACTACCTTTGATTTTACTGGATTCAACTCGTCTTCTGCAACCTCAAATTTTGGCTCCACTTGCATAAGTATTTCCCTGCGGGTACCTTTTGAACTCATTTCAGGAACTTCTTCTACATTGAAACCTTTTAGAGGGACTTTGAGTTCTTGAATCACCTCTTGCTCGATTTCTCCTGGAATACCTGAAGCAAATTCTGTTTTATAGCCTGGTAGGGGAGCGGTTATGAAAGCACGTTTCCTTTTTATCAGGCGAGTCATTGCATCTATTGTCTCGCCTATAACTTGTTCGGTCTTTGAAGAATCTGGAAGTCCGGATTTGTTTTTGAAGCAGACAATGTCACCTTCTATAGCCTGATTTAATGGTAGGCTTTTTTCGATTCTGCGACAGAGGATCATATTGTAGATATATGATTGGTAGCCGTGTACAAACAGTGTATATAGATTTTTTGGGAGAACTAGGAAGGCGCCTGCAAAGTTATTCGGGTTTGCGATAAGGTGGTTCATCATAGCCCTTTCATGACCAAGGCGGAGGGGATAGGTTTTAAGGCCTTCCCTAAAATCCCGTGTCTCTTTAACTAGCTGGCGAGCTTTTTTTATTTCAACTGGTTCATCAGGGAAGGGCTCGGCAATATAGAGCAGGGCAGCTTTTTCAAAATCTCCTTCCACAATGGCTTTCCCTACCAAGTGGGTAACAGGCCGGATAGAACCGAAACGCTGAATTCCAAAGAAATTTGGGATTCCACTCTGGAACAAGATTTCAGTTGTAGTTTTCTCGAGAAGCTTTTTTACTTCTCCAGGAGAATTTGGTATGTCCCTTATTGTAATTATGAAGTCATTCCCCCATAGATCTCCAATTTCTATTGATTTTCGGGAACGTCCCAGGGCATTTAGCTCTACGTCCTTCAAAAGGATATTTTCAATTATGGAAGCATCAATATCAAATATGCTGATTTTTTGTGTGGTAAGTGCACGTTTGTCTTTTGTGCCTGCAATGCTAATCCTCTTCTGGCTAATCTGCAGTATTTTAGCGAGAGTCCGGGTTAGGTGGTGTGTATCCCAGTTTCGTTTTCTGAGCTCGAGAATAAGATACTTACCCTCCTTTCCTTCTTCCCTGTTCGTGATCTCTTTAACAATAAAGTCCTCCACTTCCTGGCGGAGCTTCCCTCCAAGTCCTTCGGTATCTGTGGAGTATAGACTGATTCCTATATTTTTTTCGATTTCTGGAACTTCCATAACTTGTAACACACCTCTGTAGTAACACTGAGTGTAGATTAAAAGTACGAAACGTTTACTGAGGTTATAAAACTAACACTATAAAATTCAAATGTAGGTATGATTCATAACAGATGCTTATTAATACTTCACGAAGTTGATATCGATAACTTCCACTTAGCTAGTTTTTGTAAAGGTTCAGCTTCTGAATGGTTCTTTTCCTAGCAGCCTGAATTTTTGCCTGAACCATTAGTCTTCTCCACCTACATAAAGTATAGAAGTTGGGTCAAGCAGTACCAGTAACCATATTTATCGGTTAGGTATTTTATATCGACGGTTTATGAATAAGGTGAGAATTTGCTGATCTTCGCCACCTCCAGTACTAGCTTCAACATAGCATTGACAAGCTTACATACGTAGTTACCCCTTGGATCACTGACATTCGATCTTTTCTTTAGCCATGTCAAAGAATGCACATACCTTATATAGATAATAGGCTCCAGGATATCAGTAACAGTTGAGCTACTCCACTCCATACATCTGTTTTGCAGGGCCAAACAGTATATTTATAGTTTTAAAATAATAAGCCGGATTGATCTGTACCTTTGCACAACTTTTTTTGGTGTAGTTTTTAGATATGCAGTGAATTCGCTCATGTGATAGGATCCATATTCGTACCCTTTATCTTCCCAGATAGAATCAAGCAGCCAGAAGACTATTTTAAAACCAGTTTTTTATTAATCATATACCTGATTTGAGATTACTCCAAGATTTTTCTCTTCGTTTTGTGAGGTGTTAGCCGAAACATCATACCTGTAAATAAAGATTTTTTATGATCTTTATTTTTAATACTATGAAAGATTTCGATAAAAATTTGACTTTCACGAATCATTTATGTGCTATTTATAAATATATGATTAAATTTAAGGATTCATCGAAATCCTATATAGTCAACCCAAAAGTTAATCATATTTTTCATTTTTTCCAGCCAAATATTTTTCATCCAATTCTTGCAAATGAATTTTGATCTAGCTAATTCTGTCTATCCACTCTATCAACTCTATAAGTCCAGTAACTTATTCAATTAGTTCGTTTGAAATCTCTTACACTTATATTTTCTCAGATAAATTCAAGTGGATTTAGAATATGTAAATATGGTTGCATGAATACCAATATCATACCCAATTGTTTTTTGGTATAAATTCTTTGTAATGTGTTTTTGAGTTAGCCAGTATATTTATTCCATAATAATTTTTTCCCTTAGTTTATCCTTTTTAAATCCGAATTTGATAGTTTGATTTTTATGTTGAAAGGATATTTTCATATTTTGGAGGATTAAAAAGTAATATTATAATCAACGAATTTTTAACACTTTTTTTGACTCGATTAAATATTTTTTATCGATCTTTTAATTTATATAATTTATAATTTTTGATCAAAGGTTCTATGTCAAATTTTTACTGTTAAACTATGTTTATGCATAAAGTGCAGAAAGTTTATCTCAAGAAGTTCCACTCTTCGGTTTTAATTCCCTTATTTATGCACTAGCATCTATGGTTCCATAATATCGGATATTATTGAAGTCAATAGCAATGTCTTTAACCTTAGTTTTAAGATCCATCATCTTAAAAATTTCACAGTTTATTTCAGTCGAATACCCCGAAGCTTGCATAGGGATGGAAACTTCGGGGTATTCGACTGAAATGACGGATCTTTTCTCTTTTAATATGTTTTTGTGAATCTCAAATTTTGTATCTAGTAACTTTTTTATAGCCGGTTACTGATTTATATTTAGGATCCATTCACCTATATTTTTTTAAGTTTATGAAAATTAATGCTTATCAAGGAAAGATACTCTCTTACATAATGTCAACAAAGTGTGAGTTAATTTTTTATTCATTCTCAAAAACTTAAGAGGACGATTTTCAGATGGTACTGGAAAAACTAGGAGACTCCTTACAAGGGGCTCTAAAGAAACTGATTGGCGCGGGAAGGATTGATGAGCGCACGGTCAACGAAGTAATAAAGGACATCCAGAGAGCTCTGCTTCAGGCCGACGTAAACGTAAAACTTGTTATGGAAATGTCCAAGAAAATTAAGGAGCGTGCTATGAAAGAGGATCCTTCTGCAGGAATAAATCCTCGAGAGCACGTAGTCCGCATTGTTTACCAAGAACTGATGGAAATAATCGGGAAGGGAGCAGATATCCAGCTCAAGCCCCAGACAATAATGATGGTTGGGTTGCAGGGGAGTGGGAAAACCACGAGTACTGCAAAGCTTGCACGCTACTTCCAGCGAAAAGGACTCAAAGCAGGAGTTATTGCCGCAGATACCTTCCGTCCCGGAGCCTACCACCAACTTAAAACTCTCTGTGAAAATCTCAATGTCGCTTTCTACGGGGAAGAAGGAAACCCTGATGCAGTGAAGATTACAAAAAACGGGCTTAAAGCCATTGAAAAATACGACATAAAAATCGTGGACACTGCCGGTAGGCATGCTCTTGAAGCCGAACTGATAGAGGAGATGGAAAGGATCAATGCTGTTGCAAAACCCGATCACAAATTCATGGTTCTGGACGCAGGTATAGGACAGCAGGCAAGCCAGCAAGCCCATGCCTTTAATGATTCAATAGGAATTACAGGCGTAATAATAACGAAACTTGATGGTACAGCAAAAGGAGGTGGAGCTCTTTCAGCTGTTTCCGAAACAAAATCTCCTATCGCCTTCATTGGTGTTGGAGAAACAGCTGAAGATTTCGAAAAATTTGAATCTGATAGGTTCATTTCAAGACTTCTTGGAATGGGCGACCTTAAAAGCCTGATGGAAAAAGCTGAGGAAACATTGAGTGAAGAAGATATGAATGTTGAAGGCCTAATGCAGGGGCGCTTCACTCTAAAGGATATGTACAAACAACTTGAAGCAATGAACAAAATTGGACCTCTCAAGCAAATTATGTCCATGCTACCCATGGGACTGGGAGGGATGAAGCTTTCAGACGAAATGTTCCAGGCTACAAGTGATAAAATGAGGAATTATAAGATAATCATGGATTCAATGACTGAAGATGAAATGAAGGATCCAAAGATCATAGGGGGTTCACGGATCAAAAGAATTTCAAGGGGTTCTGGATGCAGTCCTGAAGATGTGAGGGAGTTACTGAAATATCACAAGACCATGCAGATCGCTCTAAAGGGTTTCAAAGGCGGGAAATTCAATATTCAGAAGATGATGAAAAAAAAAATGGGGATGTAATCATCCCTGACTTTTTTGCCAGCATTGTTATAGCCTATCTGCCTATCTGCAAACTTAAATTTACTTGTTAAAATCCAACAGTTATTCGATTAATAAGCATATCTGACCCTTGAGATTTCAGTACTGATCACAAACTTCAAAAAAATTCATGAACATTTCTTCTCCTTGATTTGTATGGGAAACCTCAGGATGCCACTGGATGCCATAAATCGGCTTTATACAATGACGCATGGCTTCGATTTCACATATATCTGAGCGGGCAAGGTGGATAAAACCTTCAGGAATAATGGCAACCTCATCTGCATGAGAAGCCCATACAGTGATTTTTGGGCCAAGTCCACGAAGGATATCATCTTCTTCGATCACTTCTATATCAACCTCTGCATACCCACCTTTTTTCCCAGCATGGACATACCCTCCATGAGCCAGAGCAATTAACTGGTGGCCAAGGCAGATTCCAAGGATAGGAAGATCAATTTCTCGGACATAATCACAACATAAACCTGCTCGATCAATTTCCGGTCCTCCACTCAGGATCAGTCCATCTGGCTCTTCTGCAATGATATCCTCGATAGACATTGTATTTGAAATGATCTTCGTATCCATATCAAGATCCCGGGCAGCTCGGTAAATAAGGTGACAGAATTGTCCATAGTTATTAACAACAAGAATTTTTATTTTTCTCATAATTTTTTCCTTTTCTTTTTTAGTATGATGCTATTATTCTGAAGCTCTGAGTTTACTCCATTAGCCAATCTCATCCTATTTTAATTCTCATATCTTTTCTAAATTCAAATCTGTAACTCTTTTAGTAGGCAAAAGGCGTTTTATTTATAATTTATTACTATAAATATATAGTTACATTCCTATAGGTTTGTCGATAAGTAGATTGAATTCCAATTTAAACCTCTAAGTTCAGGAATTTATATATATTCATGTGAAAACCCAGCCAAATTTTAAAGTTTCTCAAAATTCTTTCTAAAACGTAAATCATCTATTGTGATCATTGCTGTAAATCAACACACAAAATGTCAAAAATATTCCTTTTGATTTGAAAACGTAACTGATTTTACAATTTAATAAGATACCTTTAAATAGTTAGGAACGATAGTTTGCTACATGCTAGCATACTACATACTAGCATACTATCATAGTTGACGATAAAGATAGACAAAATAAATAGATAAAAAAATTAAAAATTAAGTAAGTAAATCCAAAACTTAGGTGAATCACGATGTCAGAAATTGGTAAGAAAATACGGATAGAAAGACTGATGAACCGGGAGAGCAGAAACATTGTCATTATTCCCATGGACCATGGGATCTCAGATGGACCTATTGAAGGACTGATCAACGTAACTGATACAGTTAATAAGGTAGCCGAAGGAGGCGCAAACGCCGTCCTTATGCAGAAAGGGATGGTAAAATATGGACACAGAGGATATGGCCATGATATAGGGCTCATCGTGCATATCAGCGCTTCTTCTATCTTGAGTCCTGACCCAAATGCCAAGGTTCAGGTATGCACAGTGGAGGAGGTAATTAAAATTGGAGCAGATGCTGTTTCTATGCATATTAACATCGGATCCGAAACCGAAGCAGACCAGCTTGAGCAGTTCGGAACAATCTCTAGAGACTGTACTGAATGGGGCATGCCTCTTCTTGCTATGATGTACCCCAGAGGCAAAAAAATCCTCAATCCGCATGATCCTGTAAATGTGGCACATGCTGCAAGGATCGGAGCTGAGATCGGAGCTGACGTTGTAAAAACAGTATACACTGGAGATCCTGATAGTTTCAGAGATGTGATCAGGGGCTGTCCTGTACCTGTAATTATTGCAGGAGGACCTAAAACCTCAACAGACCTGGAGCTTCTGGAAATGATTGATGGAGCAATGGAAGCCGGAGCTAGAGGAGCTGCAATCGGAAGAAATGTTTTCCAGCATAAAGATCCTGTCAGACTTACCCAAGCTATCTGCGAAATCGTTCACCATAGAAGACCTGTCGAAGAAGCTCTGGCGCAGCTGAAATGATAGCAAATATTGAATAGCAGATAATTATACGAAATAAAAACTGAAAAGAAAAAGGGAAGGCCGAAGTGAAAACAAGAAGTTATCGGAGTTGAAGTCTTTGAAAAAGAAAAGTGTCTGGATAAAAGCCGATGAAGGTGAATGGGAAGAACAGAAAGAGAGAATCACTACAGGCCTTGAATCAGGAGCTGACTGCATTCTTGTAAACACAAGCGATGTAGAAAGGGTCCGAGAACTGGGAAACATTACAATAGCAACCTTTGCCCACGACAATAAATTTGGGGCTGAAATTGTGGTTATTGGAAAAAGGGGAGAAGGGGATGGGACAAAACCCCTGCCCCTTGAAATTTCGGGTTCTATCGATATAAATACAGCAACTCTTCTCATTGATAAAGGGAGCTTAGTTGGTGGATATGTAGTCATAAGGGACAAACTTTATGAGCATTTTGCAGCTGAAATGGGAAAAATCTGCGATTACCTACTTGTAACAGGCACGGATTGGAAAATTATCCCTCTTGAAAACCTGATTGCTGAACTCCAGAATCATAAAGTAAAAATTATCTACGGAGTAAAGAGTGCAGAAGAAGCAAAACTAGCCTTTCAGATTCTTGAGACCGGAGTAGATGGCGTTCTTCTTGACAGTGGGAATCCTCAGGAGATAAAAGATACAATCAAGGCTGCAAGAGATCTGGAAAATGAAACCATCGAACTTGAGTCTGCAATTGTGAGCAGAGTTGAAACTCTCGGGATGGGAGACAGAGTCTGCGTAGATACATGCAACCTCATGCAAAGAGGGGAAGGCATGCTCATAGGTTCTCAAGCAAAAGGAATGTTCCTAGTAAACTCCGAATCTGATGAGAGTCCTTACGTTGCAGCCCGCCCTTTTAGAGTAAATGCAGGGGCAGTTCATTCCTACATCAAAGTAGGCAAAAAAACCCACTATCTTTCGGAGCTCCAGACAGGAGATATAGTAACTATTGTGGATTCAAAAGGAAAACAGCGAGAAGGCATTGTGGGCAGAGTCAAGATAGAAAGTCGTCCTCTTATGCTTATTGAAGCAAAAGCCAGAGACAGAACCCTTACTGCAATCTTGCAAAATGCAGAGACCATTAAACTAGTAGGAAAAGATGGAACCCCGATCTCAGTTGCCAAACTCAAGAAAGGAGATGAAGTTCTGGTTCGCATGGAAGAGGGAGCCAGACATTTCGGCAAAAGTATTGAAGAAACGATTGTAGAGAAGTAACCTACCAGAAGAGAAATAATCCGTCATTGCAAACGGAAATCTGGAGATAGTAATGACTCATATTGGTTCCTTCGACCTTAAGAAAAAAGCTGCAGTTATTGCAGTTATCCTTGAAAAACCGCTTGAAACTTCAAAAAAAGCAGCCGAAATTGGAGCTGATATCCTGGAAATAAGGTTGGATTTGCTAGAAATAAGGGATCGGGATATAGCAGCAGAAACCATCAGGAAAGTAAAATCTGAAACAGGCCTTCCGATAATTATCACAAACCGTTCATACATCGAAGGTGGAAAATGGGGCGAGGAAGAGGCAGAAAGAATTGGGCTTATTAAAGACCTTCTATCCCTTAGAGACGGACCTGATGCAGTTGACATTGAACTCTCTATAGATGAAGACGAGAGAGATAGAGCGGTAGAAGCGGCAAAAAACAATGGAAAAACTGTAATCATTTCTTCTCATGATTTTTCAAAAACTCCTTCTTTTGTGGAAATGAAAGCAACACTTGAAGATGCATTTATAGCAGGAGCAGATATTGCTAAACTTGCTGTGATGCCGCAATCGATGAAAAATGTAATGGATCTGCTAAGAGTTACACTGGATGTAGGGGGAGCAGGAAGGGAAATATGTACTATTGCAATGGGCGATCTCGGAAAACATACAAGAGTAATTGCTCCTTTTTACGGTTCAGTCTTGACCTATGCGTCTGTTGAAAATACCATATTAACCCCCCCTGGGCAACTTCCAGTAGACAAATTAAAGAAAATAATGGAGCTGCTCGAATGAAGCAAATTTTTGGCGTATTTGGGGACCCGATAAGCCATTCAGTTTCACCAACAATGCATAACGCAGTTTTTTCAGCTCTTGGGATGGACTGCATCTACCATGCATTTAATGTCAAATCAGAACAGCTGGAAAAGGCAATCCTTGGAGCAAATGCTATGGGATTTGGAGGGCTCAACCTTACCGTGCCCTTGAAAGAACGAGCTTTGAAACTAGATTGCATTAAACCTGACCCACTGGCACAGAGTATAGGAGCAATAAATACTGTTGTTTTCGAGAAAACCGGAGAAATAACTGGATACAATACCGATGGTTTGGGAGCAAAGCAGGCGCTTTTAGATGCTGCAGTAGAAATAAAGGGGTCTAAAATAGTGATTGTAGGGGCAGGAGGAGCATCAAGGGCTATTGTATTTCAGCTTGCAGCTGATGGAGCCGATATCACAGTTATAAACCGGACCGAAGAAAAGGCTATCGAACTTGCAAGGGATATCTCGGGTGCAGCCCTCCAAGGGAAGATAAAGGGAGCTGGGCTCTTAGGATTAAAAGATCTTCTGAAGGAGGCAGATGTTCTGATTAACACCACAACTCTGGGAATGCACCCTAACACAGAAAATTCTATTGCAACAGCAGAAGAACTTCACCCTGAACTTACTGTTTTTGACATTGTTTATAACCCCCTGGAAACCAAGCTTTTGAAAGAAGCAAAATCTATAGGTGCAAAAACAGTAAGTGGAATCTTAGTGCTTGTTTACCAGGGAGCTGAGGCTTTCAGGCTCTGGACAGGAATTGAGCCTCCAGTGAAAATCATGAAAAAAGCCGTTTTGGAAGCTTTAAAGGCATGAGTACGGCCATGGAGACAAAATGGATGATTATAGAAGAATCTAACTGCTATTTTCAGAGAAATCATACAAAAAATCATGCATATAAAGTACCTCAACGGAAAGAGAATTCCGGAAAAACTAAAGTGTTGATTCTTGGAGGAACCGGAGAGATGGGACAGTGGTTTACCCATTTTTTCAAAGAAAAAGGTTATGAAGTTACAGTTTGGGGAAAAGGCAGCAAAATTGAAATTGCCAAAAAAATGGAAGTTCCTTTTGCCTTGGATCTTGAATCAACGATTTATGAAAGTGATATCTTAATAGTTTCTGTGCCTATAAACGTAACTGAAGATACTATTGCAAAAATTGCTCCAAAAATGAAGGCTGGCAGCCTCCTTATGGATCTTACTTCTGTTAAAGTAAAGCCAGTAGAAGCCATGAGGAAATTTGTCCCTAGGGATGTGGAAATTCTGGGAACTCACCCAATGTTCGGTCCAACTATTCAAACTATCAGAGGGCAGACTGTAATCCTTGTTCCCGTTACAGGACGCTCGGAAAAATGGTTCCCAGTAATAAGGAAACTTTTTGAAGAAAGCGGAGCAAATGTTGAAATCACCACTGCTGATGAACACGATATGCTTGTCTCGGTTGTTCAGGGGCTCACTCATTTTGCCTATATCAGCATAGGGACAACCATTGACAGGTTGGACTTTGATGTAAAAAAATCCAGGAAATTCGTAAGCCCGGTTTATGATATAATGCTGGATTTCGTAGGCCGAATTCTTGGTCAGAATCCCTATCTGTATGCTCTCATCCAGATGGAAAATCCAGGAGTCCTGGAAGTCCATAAGACTTTCATCAAAGAGTGTGAAGATATATCTGGCTTGGTAAGGGCTCACGACGAAGATGGATTTGCAAGAAAAATGAAGGCTGCTGCTCGAAAGTATGGAGATACTGCTCAAGCCCTGAGCAAGTCGGATAAGTTGATAAATTCCAAAATAGCTGAATATGAGACTATACTAAACTCAATAGGGAAAGTCTGTGGCTTTTCCCACTTTTACTCTGGAAAAACTCATGTAGGTACTCTTGAAAAGTTTAGCCAAAATGAGGTAGTTCTCAAAAAACTAACATCAAAAGGCACTGCTCCTCAAATAAAAAATCAATTCATAAAACTTAAGCTTGAAAATCTTAGACTCCTTTCAGAATCCGAACTAAGACAATGGAGAAAAGAAAATCTTAAGCATTCGACTAGGGACGTCTCAGTACTTATTCCCAATGGTTCTGACCCTGAAATAATCCTTGGAGCTATAAGTACAAACAAAAATCTTGCGGCTTGCGAAATTAGTGATATCTACCGGGGATCTAATTTGGTAGAAAACTACATAGGGAACAAATGGATCGAAAGGCTAGCTGTATCTTACAGGATAATTGTTTTTGGGGATTGTGATGCGGATTCTGTCGAAAATGATGTCACAGCCTTTCTGTGTGGGATCGGATGCTGTATAAGAAAGAAAAACCTCAGGCTGAAAGAATAAAAATAACTATATTTTTGGAATCTGCATTGATAAACAAAGAAAGTGATTTTAACAATAAAATAATATCAAAATATAAATGCAAAATTTCGATGAGAAGTCTCTCTTCTATTAACTGTTATTACTCTCAGTATATTAATTTCTGTTCTTTCAAGCAGTGATGGGGTCACGGTAGCCAATAGAAAATCAGACATACCCAAATACCGGCAAGCTTTCAAAAGGAACCAGTAAGCGGGATCTATAAATAAACTGTAAACAAGATCATACAAAAAATTAAACACATCAGCAAAACTTAGGAAACTCGGGAAGCCTACAGCCAGTGCTATTAATAAGGAAAGTTGATCGCAGGGATTTCAAAAAATAAACGTAACTATTCAGCCTACCAAAATCCGCTAATTGATATCTATTTTGACGAAACTGAAAAGTCTGATTACTAACTGATGAGAAATGAAAAAATGAAATCAATAGTCAACAATTGAATAAAATAAATTTACGGAAATTTGCTCATTGAATCTTAATAAGACGGCTATTGATGTTTTTTGCCTGCGCTGAATAGTTACAAATAAACTTAAATATTCATTTTATGAAAACTTTTAGCATCACAAACTGCTTCTTTAAAAATACCTGCAAAAAGAAGAACCAGCAAAATCATTAATATATAAATTAGCCAGTTTGGAAATCTACGAAACAGAATTCTTAATATAACTAACAATAAAGAAAATTTATTACTGTATACTCTATTTATAATCATTTTTCTCTATTTATAATCATATTTTAAAGTGTTTCGCAAGTTTCAAGTTTATTGACATTGTTTTACGTTGTAGACTGTCATCCTATGAACAGCCTCAACCAAATCGAATTCTTATAATACCCTTATGTTATTGCTATTCTCATGAAACCTTCACGAATTTTTATCATCGTTGTCTGTTTATTGTTGGTGAGTGTTGCAGCTGGATGTAGTGATTCAAAAACGACTACTCCAGAAAAAGTGTCTACAGAAAAAACAGCAGCTTCCGAACAGCCAACACAGTCAACTGAACAGCCCATACCAGCATCTACCGCGAAACAGTCGAATCCTACAATAACAAGTCAAAATAAAGAGCTCCCATCTGTAGGATGGAACCTTACTGTTCACTTCCTCGATGTTGGGCAGGGAGATTCTATTTTACTCGAACACGGTGATGATACTATGCTTATCGATTCTGGTGAAATAGGCGAAAGGGAGAGGTAGCCAAATATATAAAAAGCGAAGGTATCATATCGCTTGATTACGTTGTCGCTACGCGCCCTCATAGCGACCACATTGGGGGATGTCCGTTATTCTTAATGATTTCCCAATAGGGCATTTTGTAGATAGGGGCTATGCTTATTCCTCCAAAACTAATGAGAATATGCTGACGACAATCGATAAGAAGAATATTCCATTTGAGACTCCAAAGAGGGGTGACAAAATCAACTTCACATCTGGCGTAGATGTCCAGGTTCTGAACCCAGGGAGTACATACTTTACCGATGACGTCAACCAGAACTCGGTTGTGCTAAAAGTTACTGATGGAAAGGTGACCTTCTTATTGATGGGTGACGCGGGGATTGAAGCAGAAAATGAGATAATGAAAGATGGCTACAATGTTGGTGCTGATATCCTGAAAGTCTGGCACCATGGCAGCAGGACAGCAAGCGGAGTTCCTTTTATTAGTGCAGTGACTCCCTAGATAAGTGTTATCGAAGTTGGTGCGGGAAATGACTACGGACATCCGCATCAGGAGACTCTCGATAGATTGCAGAAGGTTTCCAAGGTATATCGAACCGACTTAGACGGCACAATCACTGTAACAACGGATGGATCTTCATATTCAGTGAGCACGGAGAAGTGATGGCATGGAAAGCTTCAAAGTTACTCTCGATAGAATTGAAGAAAATATTGCAGTATTGCTTGTAAGAGATGAAGAGAAAATTAAAATCAATATCCCTTTCATTTTATTGTCTTCTGGAAGCAAGGAAGGTGACATTCTAGATATTGCCATCATTAGGGATGTGCAAGGGACAGAGGCTGCAAAAGAAAAAGTTTCAGCACTGCTTGAGAAGCTTAAAAACAAGAAGTGAGCCTAATGAAAGTCATGCTTTAGAGATCGCTATGCTCGAGCTTGAGATGAGGGGCATGAATAACCAAACTTCCCCAAATTTAATGTAGACCAGGAGACCAAAGAGCCTGCGTAAACAAGTAATAGTCAAAAATATTTAAAAATAATGAATGTCCGACCCTAATATTTTGCCTAGCAACTTACGACTAAACAGTTCTCCAGGGCATAATAATCGAATTGCTGAAAATACCTATCTAAAAGGTATGCATGTTATCACGGCATACTTCCAAAATTTAGAAAGTTGGAATAATAAGATTATGTAAAAGGTGCAGGTTTAAATTATCTTTGACTTTGGTAGATATACCGTTATAAAATAATACCAAATTTAATCTTAAAGTTGCCGCAACTAAGACATTTGAGGAGATATAATCTTACATACCAATAAAAATTCATCTATATTAAAAATGTTAAATGTTTGAGATACTCGATTTCCCTTCTTATGAGTTCTGAGTCATTAAACTTCAATTTCTAGTTTACTTTCAATTTCCAGTCTTGAATTTCAATCTATAAGCATCTATTTCTATTCTAATTCTTTAACATGGGAAATTAACCAAATATTTAATAAAGTTGGAGGTTCAAATGGTAAGGATAAAGAGGGATATAGTGTTAAAAAATAGATTAAGATATATAGAAATTGGAATTATTTACAAAAACAAAGGATTATGTCCCTATCCTTTTAGATAATATAAGGGGTTTTTTATTGCCTTGCCAGTCAAATAATGTTTTGAAGCGTGAAATTCAGTACAATATAATCAAAAATAGACTAACCTCCAAATATCTAGGTAACATAAAATTTTATCTGTGTCTGGCTAACTGAATAGATTTTTTATGCACTGTAATGTGGGAAACTGTGATCAAAAATTTAAAAATCCTCAAAAAATGCCAGTTCATAGTAGCTTCTATGCTTCTATTATCAAGTATATACAAAAAAAATGGATCTTTATATTGAATTTCAGATAAATTATAGATCTAGAAGAAAAAAATAAAAAGCAAAATTAACTTTTATTTCGTGCCTCTTGATTCAGTAATGGAGATTTTACCTTCATAATTGAATCAATGGATGGAGAAATGAGCTATATTTTAGGTGATGGATGTGAGGTAGAATTCCACGGCATATATGGGGGATATAAAAACCCAATGGAAATAAAAAGAAAACAAGGTAGAAAAAGTGCTCAAAAAATATTAGTTACATAAACCATTATTTGCAGTTTAAATATCCAAAAATCTGTGAACTGCTGGCAAAAGCAGGTTTTAGTTATGATTCTACTTTCAGTTATCATGATTGTTTAGGATTCAGGAGCGGAATGAGACAACCTTTAAGTTCATCTAACATTAACACAGGAGAATAAATTGATATCTCTAGATCCCTCTAAACATGATGTATACAATTCTTTTCAGCCAGATGTATCTAGACTTCAATCAAGCATGGGAATTTATAGAAAAGCTTATCTTACAATTGAAAATCACAGAAGAGTGCTTACTATCATCTGACAGAACACATCTATGCAGGAGACCTAGCTGGGATCTTATATAAAAACTTTGTAATATTTGAGCTAAAGTGGAGCCTAATGGTATCTGGAACTCAGCCTACTTCCAATGGAAGAAAAATTATGAATACTACAGACATAATGAGTCAAAGAATAAGTTCAAGGAAAAAGTATAATCTGCAACAAAGATAATCTGCCTTAAAAAGAAGATTATTTAATTAGCAAGTAATTTGTATATGGAAATTTATGATTATGTGGGGATGTATGGAAACTATCAAAAAATATTCAGAAAAATTTACTCAAAAATTTGACTTAATTCTTAGTTTTATGGGAATTGGTTTAGGATTATTGATTGTTTCTTTATATTATCTAGTCAATTTAAACCAAAAAGACATTGGACTTGCTATTCTATCTTCCTGTTTAATCTATACATTATTTAGAAAGAAATTTAAAAATGAGCATTTCATATCTTTAGGAAAAGGCAGACTAAAAAATGTTCTGAATCTTTCATTTTATATCTTTTTCCTTATATGCATATTAATATACAGCATGAATATGTATTACAGGCCTATATCTTATTTCATATTGATATGCATCCTAGCAGGCATTATAGCCTCCGAGATTCTTTATGTTAGAGAGGGAGATAGGATAACCTCTATATTGTTGCAGATATTGTTGCTTTCAATCCTCATAAGAGCAGGGATTTTTTATAATTTTCCGAGCCTCATGGGTTATGATGCCTATTTTCATGCCAATATGGCACGTATAATTACTAATACTGGATTTATTGCTCCTTTTCAAATAAGTGATAAGTATTTCTATTATCCTCTTGCTCATATCTTCATTTCAGCTACTCAGATAATAGGCAAAGTAGATATAAAAGACGCATTTTTTTATTCCATAGGATTTGCCAATATTTTCATTACAGCAGGCATTTACCTCATAGGAAAGAAACTTGAAGGCCCTAAAATGGGTTTGCTGGCAGCCTTACTAATAAACTTAAATAACCAAAATATTGTTGCAGGAATTGCAAACATAACTCCTGGTTCCCTAGTTCTCTGCTACTTTATATTTATTATATATGCAATTTACAGCGAGAAACAAGAATTGAAGTATACAGGATTTATACTATTAATTACTATTTTGATGATTTTGACTCACCAATTGACTACCTTTGTGGTACTTTTTGGTTTGGCCACAATATATCTAGGCAAATACCTCCATAATCACCTGTATAAAAATTCCCCTTCCGGGATAGTCGGTTTTAATTATATTCTTTTTTTTGTAGTTAGTATGCAAACTTACTGGATGTTTACATACGTCAGCCCGAATACCTCTTTTTTTGAGATGATTTTGAAGCCTCTCATGGAAGTATTTCATGCAGGAACAAAGTACTCAAGAGATGAACTAATTTTAGGCTCCATAACCAACCAAGGGACACTAGAAGCTCTTCTACTCCACATAAGCTACCTAATCCTACCATTTTTTGCAATTGGAGGGGTTTTAGAGTGGTTTTCTCGAGAAAATGCCAAAAAAATCAACAAATTTTCAGTTGCTTTAGTGGTTGTGATTCTGTATGGTTTTGCTTACGGGATTCCCTTACTCGGGATGAGGAATCTTCTGACAAGCCGATGGTTTCCTTTGATATCAGTATTTCTGGTGCTAGTGGCTGCCTCATATATACTGAAACTGATAAGCCTTTTTAACCTTAAAAAAGCAAGAATTTTCGCAATCTTCATAATAGTTCTATTGTTTTCATTTTTTATGGTTACAACACCGGGCATCAATAAAGACAATCCTCTTGTGGCAAAGGATACGACCATAAGAAATCAATTCAAAGATATTGAAATCCAGGCTATTAAAACAGTATCCAAGGCCTATTCTGGGAAAATATTAATGGACTCTCCTTATGACAGTTGCATTTTTTACAGTGATTCTGGATATAATCCAAATAACGCAACCTATTTTAACATCCATAATGTACAGACCAAAGAAATTGATGGAAATCCGCTGGTCCTGCTGAGAAAATCAACTCTGAATGAACCAATTTCCATCAACGATCCTAAACGTTATGGGGTAAATTTTATCCAGACACTGCCAAAAGACTTTTTCAAGAAGTTTGAAGCACGGGATTATGCGTTGGTATATGATAATGAAGAGGTATTTGCCTATTTAAAAGAAAAAAATAGAATTTAGATATTAAATCCATAGAAAACTCTGTTTACTTATCGATCATCTGACTGAAAAAACATGCTTAGAATTTTTATTTAATTTCAAGGTTGTAAATTACATGTTAGAACCTAACAAGGCGTCAAATTTTATCGCCAACGTATTAAAACTCGTATCTGGGAGTGTTACTGCACAGATCATGGGTATACTCCTTGTGCCTTTAATTACCCGGATTTATAGCCCTGAAGATTTAGGAATTTTTCAGCTTTTTCTCTCAATATCAGGTATATTGATAATCTTTTCTACTTTTTCATATCAGTTTGCTATAATGTTACCAAAAACAGAGGAAGACTCTGCAAACGTTGCTTTTCTCTGTGCAATATTGGTAACTCTTACTTCTTTACTCACAGCTTTAGCAGTGTTATTCCTTCCAAAAGATGTTGATCACATGCTCAATGCTCCAGGAATTTCAAAATATTTAATTTACATTCCAGTAATAACATTTTTTAATGGCATTTTTTTCGTGCAGAATTACTGGCTTTCAAGAAAGATCCGTTTTGGAGTTATAGCAGGATCCAGAATATTAAATACAGTGTCAACCAAAGCGTTTCAGTTAGGTATCCCTATCTGGAATGTATCTCCCTTGGGTCTGATAGCAGGATACGTTGCTGGATATGGATTTGCAGACTTATTCATGCTTAAAGGCGTAAAAAATGACTTGGGGGTTTTCAAGAGAATATCATTTAAAAAAATGAAAGCTATGGCTATTAAATATAAAAATTTTCCTTTGTTTAGTTCTTGGTCTACACTTGCAAACACGATTTCGCCACAAGTACCTACCTTTTTGCTCGCATATTATTATGGAACGAGCGTTGTAGGATATTTTGCACTTGCTAATCAGGTAGTAAATATGCCCATGGGCCTTCTCGGGACCGCTATACAACAGGTTTTTTTTCAGAAAATAAGTGAAGTTAAAAATGGAAACGATCCTGGAAATATGAAAGCAATAGTTAGTGAGGTTTACAAAAAGCTAATTCTAATAGGAGTATTCCCGATGATACTCTTGCTGATTCTTGGAGGTGAGATATTCACATTTGCTTTCGGAAAAAGCTGGTATACATCGGGTATATATATAAAGATCCTCGTGCCGTGGATATTCCTTGTATTCCTTTCCTCGCCTATTTCAACTCTTTACAGTGTATTCGATAAACAGGGAGTTTGGCTAACCTTCAGCATGTTTCTCTTAATCTCAAGAGTCATGGCATTGGTTATAGGTGGAACTTACGGAAGTGCTGAATTTGCCCTTGGCCTTTTCAGTTTTACAGGAATTTTATTCTGGCTCTGGAACAATGCATATTTGCTGAACCTTGCAGGGATTAATAAAATGGAAAGCGTAAAGATACTTTGTAAGTATACGGCAATCGGCATGGTCGTTTCGATCCCGTTAATTTTGCTGGAAGTACTCTCTGTGAACTTTTATGTTCTCCTCCTTGCAGCAGTGATCATAACACCTATATACTATTTTGTAACCTTGCATGATGACCCGACATTCAAAAAAATATTCTCGGCTTTCCTTGTGAACATAAAGAAAAAAAATATGAGAAGATCATAATAATTTATAGAGATCTTATAAAAAGGATTTCAGAATTTCAGTCCGAAAAAAAAATAACAAATGAATAAATTATTTTTAGGAAAATCCAAATTTTTATATTTTTAAGAATAGTTGTTATTCTATTATTCAGTTCCCGCATGAGTACTTTTGTATAGTGTTTTAAGTATTGAACACTTTTTGCTATCTAGGGTTACACTGTAATAAGGTACTACTTCAGGAGAAAAGCCCATGATAAAGTCCGCAAATCTGGGAACGTTTCCTGCCATGACGTTCATGTATTCAAAATTTCTGGATTGCAAGTCAAGAAATTCATTATAATATAGAAGAGCATTAGCGCCCATTCGGCTAAAGGATGGGTTAAGGGCAGAAGACCAGGTAACAGTGCATTTCTTTCCATAGAGGTTTAAATGTGCTGCAACTGCCTCTCCGTTTGAAGTCTCGGAAACAAACATGTAACCAACAGATTTCTCCCGAATCAGATTAAAAATTCTATCGAAAAATTCCCTGGGAACTGGAGGTTTCATTTTCTGTTTTTCATAGACCATCGAAAGTAGACCGTAATAGGTTTCAGAATCATTTCTTATTCTTGTCTTTAGTTCCGCATCAGCTGCAGATTTAAGTTCTCTCCGAATTTTCCTTGAAATATTATTATCAACATTTTCTTTCAGGTCTAGATGATTGGTATAGTGAACCTTTGAATCCCATCCATTCCATGTAAATGGTCTGATGTCCTCAAGACCTGGAGAAAACACTAGGTGAATACTATCAAATCCCTGCCTACATAGAAATTCACGAAGAGAGTTAAGAATTTCGTGAGTTTCCTGTACTCGTTTGCTTTTTTTGGAGATCACACTCTCCTTAATAAGGGGCCCACAATAGTCAGTCATATTGCAGGTGGAAGATCCTACTTTCAGTATCCCTTTGAGGTTCTTAACAAAGAGGGGGCATCCTCCAACAAGCTCATCATTTCTGAAACAACCATAGATCCTAAGATCTCTGAAAAGAACGTCCCTGCAGATTTCGAGCCATTGACTTGTGTGAAAGAGTGTACCAGGTTGAGCTTTTTCTACAAGCATATCCCATTCTTTGTATTCGGATGGTGCTAATTCTCTAACTTCAATTTTATCCATTATAAACCCCGGTAATAGATGTTTATCTTTATCTATAGTAATTTATTTAGTACCTTTGCGATTTAACTGAAAAACTAGTGAGTTGATTTCAAAATAAACCTTTGTTTAGGGAGGAATTAATTGATCTGTGATATATTCCAAGGTCAGGCTTGTGAACGTAATTTGGAATCGCATTACTAGCATCAGGGTAATTTAATTATAGAACATGATACTTGGATATCTTCTAATCAGCTTAATGAGGTCATTGCTTGTTTGGATGATGAATATCAAATAATACTCCGATATAATTACTTTAGCGTGATTACTTGGAAACTTCAAGTTTATTTTTTTATGGTTGTTTATTCCATTTATCCATGTAACCACTTCATGGGTAAATGTCTCCATGTTACTCATCTATCAGTACATTCAATATACATCACTTTGATTTCTAGTTCATTGGATGTAGATTTTGGGAGTGTAATGGTATTAAATTTTGTCCAAAATCTATTTTGCTCCACCTTCGCTGAATATCTTGTAAAATGACTTCTCTTTGTAGATCTGAGATTATACATAACCAACCAGATTAATTAGGCTTTATGATATTTTATGATAGTGATAATTTTAAAGAATTGTGTAAAATCCATAATGATTCTTCTTTTGATGACCTGAGTAACCTTTTTCCTGCTTTGAATTCTATTACTATGAATATAGTTGCTGTTCAACTCCGGCATATTCATAATCACATTTTTCTGAGTTCTCAGTCTTTATGTGGATAGTCATTCTCTCATCTATGGCATTTGATTTGTTTCTCGTCAAGACATTTATAAGTTTATTAGGGTCCTTAATCCTTTTCTTACGTATTAAGAATTTCGTAAATCTTGTCTCTTTATTCTAAATCTGTCATTTGAATGTACCTAATCCGTCTCAACCACTCTTTAATTTTGCTTTTTTTGAAATCAGCCTTATGCTCTACTGTTTATTGTTTCAAATCTCTTTTTTCCTTAGTTCTTCAGGAAAAGTTTAAACGATTGCATCTTGCTTCTATCGTGAGAATTACAGGGTTTCATTATATTGATTTCAACAGTAGCTGATGCTATATTATAGTACAAGATAAATTGGTATGAACAAAAAATTCAACATTTGTAGAACTATACTCAATATAGTTCTTGATGATTGGATATAATTACAGGTTAAAGGTACCTAAGTAGTTACAACTGTAATATATAATTTAATATGTGGTATGCAAAAGATCTTATAATTCAATATATATATATATTTATAGCAGATTTCGATAAATTCACAAATTTCGTCATGTGCTTATAAATATTATATAAATGGCTCTTGAAAATCAATTGTTTATCAAAATTTTCTATGGTATAAATAGCAACTTGTAGTTATTTTCCAGCATTAATACCTGAACAAATATCGGAGACTGAAAATGAACGAAACTAAATGTGATAAAGTAAGTAGAAAGCATATAATCCTAAAGGTTTTAGGAATCACTGCACTGACATTTTTGATCCTAGTGAGTATCGCAGGTGCAGCACAACTTGCAGATATTCAGGACTCCGGAAGCAACAATGTCTCCAATTTAAATAAAGCTATTGAAAATGACATAAAAGCTCAGGATAAAGCAATTGAAATTAACCCTCAGAATTCAACGGCTTGGAACATTAAAGGAATTGATTTAGGTTTATCAGGCAAATCAGATGAAGCGATAAAATCATTTGATAAAGCAATTGAAATTAACCCGCGGGATTCAGATGCTTGGAAAAACAAAGGAATTGCTCTGGATTATTTAAATAAATCAGATGAAGCCATAAAAGCCTATGACAAAGCAATTGAAATTAACTCGCATGATTCAATTTCTTTGGGCAATAAAGGATACGCTCTAGGGAATTTAGGCAAATCAGATGAAGCAATAAAATCATTTGACAAGGCAATTGAAATCAACCCACAGGATTCAATGGCTTGGACAGGCAAAGGCATTGCTCTAAATGATTTAAATAAATCTGATGAAGCAATAAAAGCATATGATAAAGCAATTGAAATTAGCCCACAGAATTCAATGGCTTGGTATAATAAAGGAGATGCTCTAAAGAATTTAAATAAATCCGATGAAGCAAAAAAAGTATATTACAAAGCGATTGAGATAAATCCGCAACTCAAAAGCTTTGCACAATAAAAGTACTCTGTCTAAATAAATTAAATCTTATAACAGATGCATGGTATCATAAAGGAACTTTATCTAAATAGATTAAATAAATTCGATTTGTGGAAACAGTGTAGATAAAGTTCTGTAAAATATGGCTGGTTCCTCATTTTTTTCTTTCACTCCAAAAAATAGGATGCAGAGCCACTAGTTTTACTGACAAAACTTCTGTTTAGATTGTTTTCACTGATGCATAGGTTTTAAAGTAATCACCTATGCATTAGTAAATGCGCCTTATCAACTACTACGTATTTTTATGGCATATTAGGGTCCGGAACATTATAAAGACTAGGAAGATACGTAACCAATTAGCATCAAGAAGTATTCCAGTATACTTATCAATCTGAAAAAAACATAAAATTTACACAAGTGAACAAATGCCAACCAAGAAAGAGCTAGAAAAAAGATGAGAGAAAAAGAAACAAGAAGAAACAGAAAAAACATTGAAGCCAATACAAATGAAATAAAAAAAGATCCCGAAATAATAAAAAAGAAACAAAATCGAATAAAAAGAAAAAACACAAATAAACGGCTCGTATACAACTAATCCAGACAGGCTTCGCCATGTGATAAACCCAGCCAGGATAAAACAGTTCAATTTTTTCTATGCAGAAGTTTTATCATAAAAAATCCATGTATTTTCTCAGTTTCAGCTGAAATCAGTAATATTTTTACTTTAATTTAAATAAGTCATATCACAAATTTTATAGGAAGATATCTCTGATTTTCTTTATTTAAAAAATCGGCACCAAGATTATAAACCACCACCTAACCACCAATAATCAATAGAAGATTTCATCGCCAATAACATTTATTAAAAAAAATCAAACAAAAATATCTATAAATGTTTCCTTGATATTCGTGATATTTACAAAACTGATGTCACCATGGATATCAAAAAAGGTTTAGCAACAGCAATAAAAACACTGTATAGAGCAAAAAATTAGTTATAGAGCAACAAAAAAATTATAGAAAATTCCGATAAATCGTAATTTTATGCTGGTTGCTTATAACGTTTATATAGGCAATTTGCTTAAAGCAAATGTAAATCGGAATTTCCTATAATATATATTACTTATACTATAATATTAATTGGTGGGTAGTAAGGGTAGAACGGGTAGGCCATGCCAAGTCCGCAAGGATATCCACAGCCCATTCCATATCCTCCCCATCCAAATCCTCCGCAGCCGCATCCTCCGAAGCCGCCACAGCCAAATCCTCCATAGCCGCCATAGCCAAATCCTCCATAGCCGCCATAGCCACCACGGTCACCACGATAGCCATCATGTGCACTCGCTGCCACTGCAGTCAACGATACTACAAAAAGGCCTGCCAGCAAAACTGTAAGTACCTTTTTCATTTCAAGTTTCAACATTTGTTTACACTCCCATTCTATTTGATTTGATACAATGTAAATCGGTTTAGGACTTACGTAGTTGAACAGCAAAATAAGTAGCTGTTAATGTGTAAGTTCTGAAATTTCAATAAACTACCACATTTTATCACATGCTTATAATTGGTTCACATACAACTAGTGAAAATTCAGAAGTTTATCAAAATCCTCTCTATTTTCATAGCATATCCCTGATCAGCACCAAAATTTAGTGATTAACGTAAAATTAAAATCACTCGGTTTTGCAATTTGCTACAACCCTTGTAATTATACTTCTGGATTGAAGCTTCAAATATCGAATGTTAATTTTGATCGGGGCTGAATTTTTTTTATGAATTAGATTTCCAATCAAAAAATTTAAAAATCACTTAATTTTGGAATAAGCTGGATATGCCAATGAAAAGTGATTCCAAGTTGTATCAACCATATATTATTATTCAATGAATATAAAACAAAGAGAATAATAAATACGAAACTTATATTTAATAGAACTTGACTACGAATATTCGATTTTTCAAATAAAATTTTATGCAGCGCTCTAAATATAAAGGAGTTATTTAAATCAAATATTTTCAGTTGCTTGATATGCTCTGCTTGAGGTAATGAATCACATATCCTTTTTGGAGATTACCCATGCAGCAGATGTCTCGTTGAAATATCTTTTTGATATTAATAATTGACTTTTCACCTTTTATGATGTTAGAAGAAAAAAGGATAAGAGTCAATAGGATTTTACAGAACTTTCGGTACTGCTGATTTAATGTAAAAAACTGAAAGGAATACATAGTTTTTGTGTAAAAATTCGCGTATAACAAAGTTATATATTAGCATAGTAATTATTCTTTCCACAGGCTTTTGTTGGCGAAAGCACCCTAAAGTTGGTGCCAATTTTTATCTATGAATAAAATGTTTAAGTTCAACAATCGCTAAATTTGTACATCCCTTAATCAGATCTCCCATTGTATTGTGTAGTTCAGAGATTAATTCAACACCAGATTGACGATTCAACTCACCTGAAGTGACTAGACGATGTACAAAAGTAGTCATTTGCTGGATTTTCTGTACAGGGGTCAGTACATTGATTGTAACATTCGCTGATGCTGAAGTATAATTTATAGCATCATCGGGTGTGAAATTAACATGCAATGTTTGATAACCTTCACTCAATACGGTTCCTAAGGGGGGATTATAAATGAATGTTCCGTTTACTGAAGAGTTTGCATCTAGCTGAACACTGCTCACTGGTGTTTCATAGACTATGTCAGCAGGATTGTTCCAGATAATTGTAGGAGTTGCTTGTGTTACATTGATCAAAGTAGTTGCATATGTTTGCGTATAGTTGACAGTATCAGTTGGTGCGAATGTGATACTCAATATCTGCTGCTGACCTGCGCTCAATACAGTGCCTTTGGATGGAGTATATATACAATTTCCATTTACTGAAGCATATGCATCTAGCTGAGTGTTGTTCAATGCTGTTCCATAGGTTATATTAGTAGGGTTATTCCAATAAATTGTAGGAGCCAATTTTCCTATAAACTGCCCGAGAGTATAAGGATTCCCTCCTAAATCCACTGTGGCTATAACAGTATTATTCCCTGTGTTAATTACAGAGATATTTTTTTCTAATCTGTTCGCTGCATATACTTGTTTTCCATATGGGGTGAGTGCAACTCCAATAGGATAGTTTCCTGCATTTAACATAGTTGTAATAATGTCTTTGGCGGTGTTAATCACATAGACATTTTTGTTGCCGTCGGCCGCCACATATACGTTTGACCCATCAGTAGTTAGTGCAACTTCCAAAAGATCATTTGCTATATTCGTAGTGGCTGTGACAGTGTTAGTTGCGGTATCAATTACAGACTCAGTGTTGCTGCCAGTAATGTATGTAAATGGAGCAGCGCCTGCTATACTCACCAGCATTAAAATCATAGCTACTGACACTAGGACTATTGAATACAACTTAATTTTATTTAGCATTTATTTTCCCCATTTTAAATATGACAATTTAGTTATAAATAGACTAGTAGATGTTTATATATTAGTACTTAGTTATATATGTACTAACATTTTTTTATATGTTCAAATTCTGTTTTAAGCATATATATTGCTATACCTACATTCATGTTCCCCAATATTTTGAGAAATTTGACAGCTAGCTCATTTATTTCCTGTTTTAATCAACATTCCCTCAGTTCTCTACAAAATGAGAAAAGATTGCTGATCTATGACTCATGGAGCTTATTGGACTCCTAGAACATCTGGAGCTCATGGAACAATTGGAACTAATTAGCCTAAATCAGAAGCGTGATAGAAAAATGTTGCAGTACCCTAAACAAAAATAAAAATATGGTTATACTGGATTAATAACTCAATTTTTCGATAGCACAGTCTCACTTATTGAAATTATGACAAATTTCTCCACTTCTACTTTCAATAGAAAAGCAACTCTTAATAATTTTGGCCATACTGTTTATGTTTTTATATTTGGATATCAGCGGAATGGCGATCTTTCATCCCAAAAAGTTGCTGTCATTCATGGAACATAATAATTTTTTTTGCATTTACTGGGATCTAATCGGTAGGAACTTGGATATTTTCATAAACTATGAAATGTCCGAGTTTTCAAACACATAGACAGGAAAAATGAGATTTTTTCCAAAATTTTTTGATTTATGCACTTGATAATTAAAATCAAGTAAAATAGACATTGTAGTTTAAATATGAATTTTAGATATTTTAAGTTTTAATCCTATTGATCTTTCAGTTCAACCGCATAATTTCTATTAAAATCGTTTCTCGTTTTTGTGGCCAGTAAAAAATTAAAAAGATCATGAAAAATCTATAATAGTTTAAGAATTACGCATTTGAAGTGAAAATCAACCACTTTAGACATTGTAGCGTAGAGTCAAAAAAGATTATGAAGGGCAGATCAGATTTTACAGAAAATTACGAATGCTACCAATTGAGCGGTTTAAAGAAAGTTCTAGAAAAAGTTTAGTAAAACATTATTGACTCGGTATCCTTGTTCACTCAGCACAAAAGAAACAAGATGTAGAACCAATAGTTATGGTTCATTCATGCTTAATCCATTCATCATGCTTAATCCATTCATCATGCTTAATCCATTCATCATGCTTGACTCGTTCATGCCGAGTCCTTGTCCACTTGCTACAACAGCTGTCACTGATATTAAGAGGCTTAATACTATCAAAAAGATAATTGTCTTTTTACTATGGTTAAATTTAGTACCCATATGAAAAACTCTCCTTAGCATTATTTAGTAATCTTTACTAATCCCATATTTACTAGAGCTTAATCCTATCTTGTAGGCATTTACATGCACTGAACAAAAATTACTTCTATAATTCTTAAAATTAATTATAAGAAAAATAATTTCTGAATAAAAATTACTTTTACATAAAATGTTTTAAAATCGGACAACAATTTAATGTTAGTCATGTTTTAATTTTTCCCGGAGATCTTCACAAATTTAACATCGATTTTTTTCCCTGAAAATCAATGCAGATTAATCTTAGAACAAATTCTAGATTCTAAAAGGTATTGTGCCTACTTTTCTGTAAAACCAAAAATTTCTATATAATCGTTGAATAAAATACTCTAGAAAAAAGCACAATTAAATACAGTATAATAAACATACAGCATAACAAAAACTTGACTCAGAATATTAATTTTAAATTTAAATCGATGACTGAAGAACATATTGGCAGTGTGTATAATTTTATTTAAAATTACAACTCTCAAGAAAATATTTGATATAAAATTCCATATTTGAAGAGCAAAATTGCACACTATATGCAAGAATCTGATTTTAAACAAATTCAACATACGGCTAATTTTCTGGATTATCTCTCAATTTTAAAACGGTATCATGAGGAAGTATTAAATTTTGCCTATGTTTTTCTTAGATTTTTTGCATTTACTGGTACTAACAAGCCATAATAAGTTTATTCTGATATCAAATGGAAGGATTGAGTTTACAGGCACATAGTCAAAAATTCTGTGACTTTACTGTCATTGATAGAATGCCGGAAACCGCAAGTACTAAAGAGTACAAATAGAAAAAAATGTGGGAATCGGACAAAATACGCAGACACTATCGATGATTTATTGAAGTAAGAAAGTAAAGTATAAACCTCTTTAGACAATATGCAAAACAAATAGTTTTCAGGAAAATATTTTCTCACCTGAATTGCTTCACACGAATAGAAGCCGAATATTCACTATTTGAGAAGGCCAGCATCACTTTTAGGTAGCTACATAGAATTTTGTAAATCAGAGCGGTAAATTTTGGATTTTCTCAAAACTTAAGTGAGGATTGAAATGATAAAATATATTCACAATACCTATTTCGAAAAACCAGGTATCGAGCATATTGTCAGAATGATCTATGATCACCTATTTGACTTATATGGCCCTCAGGGCTGGTGGCCTTTAATAGACCTCCAAGAAACTAGCTCGGCGATACATCCACAAAAAAGTTATACCAAAGGATATCATCCTGGGAACTATACATATCCCCAAACCAGCGATCAGCAATTTGAGATTATAGCTGGAGCCTTGCTTACTCAGAATACTAGCTGGATTCAGGTTGAAAAAACTCTTTTAAACCTGAAGCAGCTGGATGCTCTCTCCCCTGAAATCATTATATCCCTTAACCTGGAAACTTTAAAAGAAGCAATCAAACCAGCAGGTTATTATAACCAGAAGGCAATACGCCTCAAGAACCTTGCCATATGGTTTCTGGAACTTAAGTATAGAGTCCCCACACGTGAAGAACTCCTCTCTTTAAAAGGAATCGGCCCCGAAACTGCAGATTCGATCCTACTGTACGCTTTCAAACAACCTTTTTTTGTTATTGATGCCTATACAAGAAGAATAGTAACAAACCTCAGACTTGTTGATGAAAAGACAAATTATGATGAAATAAAAGCACTTTTTGAAAGAAGCTTGCCTCATAATTCAGTGATTTATCAGGAATACCATGCCCTGATGGTGGAGCATGCCAAAAGATATTATCTAAGAAGAGGTAGCTGTACAACAAAATGTCCACTTTTGAAGATTGTTGCGGATTAAAAGATTTTAAGGAAAGAAGAGATCATTTACTGGCAAAATTTTGGATGAAATCTTCATTGTATATCTCTTAATATTCCATTATTAAAACAATATTCCATTTTAAAACATGTCTCAATGGCCGAGCTGGGAACTTAATTAAGTGACTGAAAATTCAATCAGTGTTTAGATACCCATTCTGACTCAATGTTTCTCAGTACAATCTCTGTTTCGTCATGCATTAGTCTGTGATTTCCAATTTTTCCTGCAATATATGCTGGAAATTTACAATATTCTCATAAGAGCTTTATTTCATACCAATCGGAAAGTTCTGCATCGAGAACTCCTTCATGAACCATTTTCTCGATCTCGTTTTCAACTTGTCCATAAGTAAAATGGTAGTCATGCGAGATTGCAGAAATGACATCCTGACTATGGCAGAACATGTTCGGAAATGCTTCATTGAAAATCGATATGTTTTCGATAATCAAATCTCTAATTTTTTCCATTTTTTATCACCTGTTTAAAGTTTTTATTTATTTTGTTTAAATTTCTTTTTATTGTCTCTGAATTAATACATATATTTGTAAGACCAATATATAAGTATTTTCCTAATATTAAATATAGTTATTGTATTTTTATATATGCAATGACAAATATTAATAGATTTAGTTTTTAGTAACTAAGAAGTATATAAATAAAAATCATAACTATAAAATGGTATTGAAAGAATAGAAGGAACTAAGGTGTTCCCTTATTAATCATCTGATATTTTTGAGAAAATTGCAATTTATTGTCAACTTATCAATTAATTACAATTTTAGTGTTTTATCATAAATTTTAATCTATTTCTTAGAAAATGATCTTGAGTTATCTGACTCTATATAAATATCTAGAACAAATTTCTGAATCTTGTGATTGATTCAATGAAGGTTTTTGAAATATCTTTCTGTGAATTTTACAGATAAATTCAAGAGAATCGTGATTAGACGACTAAAGAAGTTTATATTATTTTAATGAAATCATCAGTAAGAATCTTAATGAGTAGGAAATGTTGTTACGATATTTAAACTCTCCCATACTCAAATGCATAGGAGTCAGTTTAAATAATTTATTATATATAATAACAATCATATACTATATGATAACCCATATTCTTAAAGCTAAAATTGGATTTGAAAATGCGAAATGGTTACAAAAGTGGTTTCATTACGCTACAAGCTTATAAAGTATTAATGAGGATACTATGGTTGTAAAAATAAGACCACTTAACTGATTATAAAAGTCTACCAAAAATTTCGATCAGAAACGAATAAATCCATACTCAAAGATAGTATTCAGGAAAAATCAATTCTCTGCATTGAGTAAGCTTTTAGAGTTATAGAGGAGCCATGCAGACCCTAATTATATGCATAGACCGAGATAATGACCTTGGAGAAAAAGCAAACTTAGAAACCCCTATAATAGGAAGGGAAGCAAACATTCAAGCTGCTGTCGCACTTGGGATCGCAGATCCGGAGGACTCGGATACTAATACCATTTTCGGCGGAATTCGGATACTTGATGAATTGCGAGCAAAGGGAGCTGACGTTGAGATAATCTCTTTTGCAGGGGACAAAAATGTAGGAGTTATTTCAGACCAGAAAATAGCAGAACAGCTCGAAAACTTCCTCCAGACTAATGAAGTGCAGAGATCGATCTTTGTCTCGGATGGAGCGGAAGATGAAACCCTGGTTCCTATAGTCCAATCCCGCATGAAAATCGATTCCGTAAAAAGAATTGTGGTAATGCAAAGCGAAAACCTAGAAAGTACTTATTATATCCTTAAACATGCCTTCAGCAACCCGAAAATATCCCAGACTTTTTTTGTGCCTTTAGGACTTGCTTTTCTTATTTATTCTATATTTCTGCTTGCTCATTATCCAGAAGGTGCAATCGTAGGAATTCTTGCAGCTGTCGGGCTTTACATGTTGTATAGGGGATTCGGACTGGATGATATTGTTGCCCTTGAAGAAGAAAGGTTGATAGATGCTTTTCTAGAACAAAAAATGGTTTTCATCAGCTATATGGCGGCTATACTTACCAGTCTTGTAGCTACTTCATATGGTGCCATGGAAGTGTGGAAACTTTATTCGAGAGAAGGAATATGGTATCATGGAACCCTTACTCTTGTCTCAGTTTTCGCCCATGCCTCTGTCTGGTGGTATGCAGGAGCCCTGATACTTGCGGACCTAGGTAAAATATTCGATCTAAGGATGGAAGGTAAACCTATATATAAGAATGTTTCAATCTCTCTCTTTATCATCGCAACTGGGCTACTTTTTTGGGGCGCAACTACGTATATTTTAGCAGCATTTTCACTCTCAACAGGGGGTACTAATGATACATCGCTGGCACTTCAATATTTTGTGTACTCGACTATTATTGCAGTTCTTATTGCTCTTGCCGGCATAAAATATTCCGTATCAAATAAGGCTGATGAAAACGGGAAAAGAAAAAAAGGAGAAAAAAAATCACCTGAAATTAAGGAGATTAGTAAAGAGAGTGGAAATTAAGTCTCTGTTTCGCAACCTACCAGAAGCAATTGAATATATTCGCGCCCCAGCTTTGGAATAAAGGAATTATTCCAAATCAAATATTTTCATTTACTTATATGATTTTTTTACTTTATGGTTCCCCTGATTTTCAACATAGTTTTTGATTCATGGTTTTTGATTATATCGGAAGTTGTACAATCATTCACAGTATCAAATGTAACCTATATCTCTCCAAAGGTTATCATTTTTTAATTGTTTTTTAGATTTCATAATATTTTTAAAGATCTTCTTGCTCTGATACTTTTTGTAATCCACATCACTTTTGAAGGAGAATTTTTTTGTTCAGAAACAACTATTATAGATATCTATATTGTTTACAGCTATTGTGTTTATTACTTGGAAATTAAATAATATTTCTTTAGTAAAATAATAAATATCTATTTATTCTATGACTTTGCAAGACAGCAAGTAAAATATACCCATTCAATATCTTCTGATTTATGAAGTTCTGTTTGACCGTATGTAACTGGTAACGGTCTGGTTATGGTTTCTGATAACAAAACCATAGGATTGATTTCACTTTTATCTCCCTGTGAGGAATATATCTCCAGCTATTTTCTCAGGCACGTAAATTCAGATGTAGATATCCAAAGCCTATACTTATAAATATGACCGAAGGATAGGAAACTGCTGGGCTCAAAGTAAGGTTCTCATTCGATAACAATAAAGAATTGCGGGCTACCATAAAATAGATCCTAGAACCCCTAAAGTGAATTATGTGGGCTTTGTGGGTTAAGTGATTTTGGATTGCATATTTGGTAGATGATTTTGGTGACCGTGGTTAAGATTTTGATAGAGACTCTAAAAATATTGTTAATAGTTCTAAGTAAATACTATTTCTCAACGTTGTTTGGATCTTTTTTGCTTTGACATGGTAGCAGATTTGGAGCTAGCTGTAGGAATTGATGGACAACCAATAAATTGCCCATAAGTAGCTTCACTGGGTTATGAACAGTTAGTTGTAACTCTATATCTATTTAGTTATGATGATCAAAAAATAACGACAAACCCAAGTGGTTAGAATTTTCACTGTCCATTGCTTGCTAGGCGGTCTCCTGCCTGATCTGCTTCACGCTCACAAACATAAGCGCCACTATTTGTGTTCCCGTACCAACGCTGACCTTCTCCAACAAGATTAAACTTAGTTAGAATTTCTTTTCGAATGGCATCACCATCTTTCATGATTATCTCGACGTTCTGATTAAGATTTTCTGAGACAACATTTGTTTTCTTATATACCCGTCTTCCAAATTCATCACTAAAACGGCGTTCAAGCACCCACATACATATCCGAGTGTCTTCGGCTTTCGCTGCCGTGTTTAAATTCTCGAGAAGTCTCTTAGCCCCGTCAGCATTGCATTTTTTAATATACTGATAAAACTGAAAATATTTCCCAGATGTTGAATTTTTGCCCTGCTGCATCCATAAATTGAATGTTTTGTAAGTGACGCCAGCAGCTTCGGAGGCAAACCTATAAGTTAATCCGATAGCAATATTTTCACCGATTCTCGGTTGTACTTCCTTATTTAGTTTTGAAGGACGAACCATTTACACACCGTTTTTTATTCATTATAATTAATATTAGCGAATCTTGTATTTTAATGTTAAGTTCGTTATGTTCGGCATGCAAGCGAGGTTTATACGCGTAGAATCAAATAGGAGCCATTTTAGGCCGTTGTGAGACATTCTTTTACCAAGTTAAAGGAATCTTAGACTCTCACTAAAAGTCCCACCTGTGGCCCCAGATTAAGCCATTTTTAGGCAAAACAAATTCCCCCTGATTTTACTGCTATGCCACGGTAACCACCTTTCATATATTTTTCATACAGTTTTATTACTTTAAAATAATATAACTTAAGTAACTAATGATATCAAAAACCCAGATAAACCGTGACTTATGAGAATATATATAGGACAAATGATCGATTGTGGGGCTATCTACAGCACTTTCTTGAGCTATTCAAGGAAATTATAGCCTTGGACTAATTATAAGTCTGTTGTAGGGGCTGAGGTCAATTCCTTAATTGATTGTCTGGCAAAGCTTCCGTCTATCCTATTTCATGAAGTCCCGGCTACATAATTTAATACTAAATAATTTACCTTCGTACAATATATTCACAAAAGTATATAATGAATTAAATCAAATTATAATTAATAAATTCTCCAGTATATTAAATCCGGTCTTTGATAGAGCTGTAGGCATATCCCTCCGCCTGCGGCTCACAAGATCACCTTTTTTGCATCTAAGAGCAGTCTAAGCAGCAAAACTATCCTAATGAGTTTTAATCTTTAAACGATAACATTATTTTTTTGTAATCCAGTCAAATTTAGTAAATGTATAATTCCTGGATGAAGATTTAATTTTAGATTTGAATATTAATTTGTGTCCCATAATCATGAAATTTACACTAAAATACTAAATGAGTAATGGGGATTTTGATTTTTACCCTTCTTTTATAAGTAAGATAGATAAAATTTATAACAAATTATTTAACAACTTGTCAGTCAAATGGCTAGAACTTATCTCCACGATCATCTGTATCAATCTGCAAAAATAAAGGTTTTACTTCTGTATTTCCATTTTCATCGACTATAGTGCAATCAATTTTATGAATATCACCAAGTTGTTGATCAAGCGCAGATGTTTGCTCTTGCATTGGTTTTTCGCATAACTTGAAATATCTATATTTTCCTTCTTTATCAAGAAGTACCGGAGTGTATAAAAAATACGGTTTCTCAAGTGATGGATTACAGTCTTCAATGGGTACACTTATGACTTTCCAGGATTCTATCGTACATTCTTCCAATTTAAACGGAAGATCTTGGAAATAATCCCCTTTTAATTCCGGTGTTAATTTTAACGCGATTTTCGGATCAATCCCTTGCTTCTCATTTTCAATAAAACTCATTTTAATCACCTTTGACTTTCTGCCAACCATGACAGCCGCCTTCAATTTCTATTTTCTTTACTTTGCCTTCATTTACAAGCTTATAAAGCATGTTTTTAGCTGTGGATCTACTGCATCCTACTAAACTCATAATAGTTGCAGTGGACTTGATACTGTCAATTGATAGAACATTCAGGAACATATCTTCTGTAAATTTCTGTTGAAATCTTGTTTTACCGCCTTTCATATTATTCAATCTGCCAGCCCTTCAATTTTCAAGAAACTACGCTACTATATACTATTTATTAGTATTTATACATTATCATCACTTAATAATGGTAATGATAATTAATACATTTTGACGTTTAGATATTGGGTTATGTAGAAAATTTTGATGGAAAAAATTTAACGGGGAAATTTTTAAAATAGAACAGAGAAAATGAGATATTATAGGCTTCTGGATGTTATGATTGTTCACTCATGTACATTTCATATTATAAGTGTGTCTACTGTTATTATATTCCCAATAGTTCCCAATTATTCCCGCTATTTTCCCATTATATTCCCATTAAAAATAATATAAAAACAATAACAAGGGAATTAAAATCATAAAAAAAAGGGAGTTATGTTCCCAAAATTAAAAAAATGATATATGATTTTTTAAAGTAATATCCGAAATATTAGACTGTCTAAAAAATATATTTTTTTATTTTCTTTCTTGCATTTTCTGGGTTTTGGGAACAAAATGTCAAATGATTGCGTTTCAATGGGAAAAAATCGGGAATATTGTGGAAAAAAAGGGAAAATAGGGGAATAAAAGAATCTGTTGCCTTTGTGCATAGATCCGGCGTCCTTCAAGAAGATAAACTCCTTATCAAAGAGTGACCAGTAATCAAACTTTGATTTGTCTATGCTGAACTTAAGAGCCTTCTTTCCACTACTGCTTCTGAGTATGTCTCCAACTCTCTCATAATTTGTATCTGTTTCTTCTTCCATTTTTAATCCCTTAATCTTGTCAAGGAGTCCACCGACGTCTCTGTCTGTCCTACCAACCAAGGCTCGTCTCACACTTTGATATTTAATGTCTGTAGAACTTGCTATATCGTTAATTGTGCATTTACCTTTACTCGCTATACATTGGATTATCTTTCTCTCATTTTCGTTCATTTTTGTTACTGTATTCTCTTTTTGAGCTTCGAATAACCGTTTTGCTCTTTCAAAGTCTTCAATTTCAGCTAGCAAATATCCACCACTGTCAAAGGATCTCCGCTTCCATTTAAAGGCAGCAAAACCCTGGACCATATCAAAGAACATTGGAAATATACGTGAATTACTGGTATCCCGTAGGTCTATCCTGTCCACAAATGGTATTTTGACCTTAAATAAATTCTGTTTAAGTTCTCCATACATTCGTCTACATATAAGTACTTCAGTGTTTATCTACTGGCCATGTTCACCGTTCAAAGCTTCGTTTTTTTGTGCATCAAATATCCTTTCTGCTTCTTCTTCTGCCTGCTGGATAAGTTCGGGGCTTAGGTCCATTTCATCATAGTCTATATTTATGGGATTATCTTTTTGAGCTTCTGGCTCAGGTTTCTTCTGGCTACGTATCCTGTTTTTTCAACTAGCTCTTTTGAGTAGCCATATGCTCCAAAATATACCATGTGCCTGGCAGCCAGAAACTCTTTGCTAAAAGCAAGGCAACGACTCGTGTGCCAAAGTCCTTCTCCGCATATAAGAATTAAAAGTTTCATCTTATCATCTTAGCATCTACTGCTCTCTATTCTCTCTAAAGCTGTCTATTTACTGGATATCCTAAAAAATTTATTTCAGGGAATCAACAGGAAGTAAACTTTATATTTTTCAAAAAATGAAAAGAAGAGATTTGAGGCACTGTTTAATTTATAAAAAAAGTAACATAGGATTTTAAGTTTTAGAGATGTTCGCACTTTTTCTGGTTTGTTCTTATATCTTTTCTTGTCTGTTCGTATTATTCTTGTCCCAAACTACTAAATGTAATCTAACTATACTACCCACTTTTTCTATATATATTTTTTCTATTTATATTTATAAATACATCAAATGTTGTTATTTAATTTGATAACAATATTTCCCCAGTTTCATTTACATTTCATGTTTACTCTTTTCAGCTAAGCCAAATAAATAACTTATTGATGCTTTATTTTCACATTTACCCGATTTCCTTCCTTTTTCCTTGGTGTTCTTTTTCAAATTTAAATTCGTATCTATATTTTCCATAGAAATAAATTTACTTTTCTAAATTTTATGTAATTTCAAAAAATATATTTTCTAACGAAAAATCTATATATAAATTATTCATTCTTTAGATTGAATAAGAATTTTTTAAGTCTTAGATTACAAAAAACTTCTGTATAAAAAGGTAGTGTTTTATGAGAGATGAACCAGGAAACAATACAAAAATAACTGTAAGCTCAGAGGTTGCAGAAGCTCTTCTTCATGAAGGATGGAAAAAAATGGATTTACATGTACATTCTTCCTGTTCCTACGATGTTCCTCCAGTTCAGACAATGCAACCTGAGGTTCTGTTTGAAAAAGCAAAGGAGCAAGAACTCAATTTTGTTACTTTTACAGATCATGATACTATCAAAGCATATGATCTGCTCGGTTGGGATAGAGAAGGGCTGGTTCCTGGTGTTGAGATTACAATTAAAGATCCAGAAAGGACAGGACACACTGTCCACGTTAACGTCTTTGAGCTTGATTCCGAAGAGTTCGGAGATCTTGAGACTATTGCAAGCCAGGAACATGACTTCAAAAGCTTTATTCGTTATCTCAGGACTCATAACATGCCCTATATATATAACCATCCATTCTGGTTTGCTACTGGAGATTACCCAAATTTATGGGCTATACCTGAGCTATTACAGAAGTTTCCTGTTGTCGAATACAACATTCAGGACCTGACTGAGAAAAACCTCATTACTGAAGCACTTGCCAAGCGGTATGGAAAAGGAATTGCTGCAACTACGGACAGTCATACAGGAGAAATGGGAGCTGTCTATACACTAGCAAAAGGGGATACCTTTAAAGAATGTTTTGAAAACATCAAAAAAGGAAACTCCTATATTGTAGTTGAAGGAGTAACCAACCGACATTTGACAAAAGAATTGAGTTCCTGGATTGAGCTTGTTTTTTCTATGGATAGGCAGGTACGAGAAGATTTGAACTTCACTACTAACATCTTGAGTTTTGATAGAGCAATACGGCTCTTTGCAAACGAGAAGGTTAGAAAATTTCCTAAAATTAACAGCCTTACAAAGCAGTTTTTTCAAAATTTCTCTAAATCTGGGTTTCCTGCTTATTTGTATATGAGATCTGAAAAGCGCCTTGTATCCAAGATAGAGAAGGTAATGAACCTGATAGCATAAGAATATTGCAAAAAAAGCAGGTGGTACATTAAGGGGATTAAATTTTGAATACGCACACCAAGTTCATAGGGGTAACTTTGATTCAGGACTAATACTTCATGGTTACACATATTCGTTTTTTTGCAAAACCAAGAATTTTTATTTACTTTTGCTCAATTCACCCATCAATACAGGGAACGATAAAAGTATTATAAAACAATGTTCTACATTCCTTTGATGTACACTGACCAGGATAATAATTACGATAATTATAGTATCTGTGACGTCACCGCGAAAAAAGAAAGTCCAGATGCAAAAATGAGAATAAGAGTAATTGAACTCTTAAATCAGGAAAGCAGGATTTTGAGGGTGTCTGATCGTTTTTTGGCTTAAGAATATTAGCTCCATACCTACTAAGACGTTCACGGACTTCTGAACTTTTCAGGCCATCAGTTGTTGTTTGGAGTTTTGTCAACATATCGGATGTAGAAATACTCCAGAATTCGAGCTTATTCTCATCATTGACCAATATGCTGTCTCCTCATTTCTGTCCAGTCACTTGTGTATATTTTGTTAGGTCTCAGAAATTTTAGGATTTGACAAGTTCATATCCTTTGCTCTTTATTTCGTACTTTTTATAATTTAAAGGTAAGCGCGTATAACATAACGGCGCATCATTCTGTGGCTGTTGAAATAATAGGCTATCATGCCTATAGAGTTTTTGATAAGCTGGAACCAATCATCTTTTCGATCATAGTACATAGGGACGATGATATAGTAGAGTTTATTGTAAATGTCGTTAATTTCAGCGATTCTAGTCTCTTCCTCAGAAAAGCTCTCTTGGGGCTGTGGCCCAATAGCCCAACCTGTTATATTTTCGATCCATCCTTCTATCCACCAGCCGTCAAGCACACTAAAATTCACTACTCCATTATGAGCAGCCTTCATACCGCTTGTACCAGATGCTTCAAAGGGACGGATAGGAGTATCTAACCAGATGTCAACTCCAGAAACCATTTTTGCGGCCAGGTTCATGTTGTAATTTTCCAGAAAAACAATTTTTATTTCGTTTGTAAGTTCCCCTATATTTTTGAAAATGTTCTTGATAATCTGTTTTCCAACTCCATCACTAGGATGGGCTTTACCTGCAAAAATAAGCTGAATTTTGCCTCTCTTGTTTACTTTTCTTAGCATCCCAAGGTCGGAGAAAATCAATTCTGCACGCTTATATTCTGTCATACGACGTGCAAAACCTATCGTGAGGCTTTCGTTATCCATACCCACGCCTGTTCTTCTGTTTACCTCATCGATCAAGACCTTTTTTGCACTCCAGTGTGCTTCCCATAGCTCAGTTTCTGGGATTACCCCTACTCTCACCAAAAGTTCAGGCTCATTTGCCCAACCAGGGAGGTAGCGATCATAAAGCGTCCTGAAATAAGGAGAAGTCCATGTATAAGAATGGACACCGTTAGTGACATACCGGATTTTATAGCCTGGGAAAAGTTCGTTTGAGATCATGCTGTGTCGCTTTGTGACTCCATTTACATAATCCGACAGGTTCAGAGCAAAAATGCTTGTATTAAATAGATCCTCTCCGCCAAACTTCCTAAGGATGTCAATATCTTTCTGATCACGGATCAGATCTTCTACTAGCTCATAATCGAACTTATCATGCCCTGCTTCAACAGGAGTATGAGTAGTAAAAATGCAGAGATCTTTTACTTTCGTTGAGTCTGTGCCATCCTGTCTCAGAAGTTCCAAGGCAAGTAAGCTTGAATGCCCTTCATTCATATGGTACTTTCTGACCTTGAAACCCAGTGCCTTAAGCATTCTTACTCCACCTATTCCAAGTACTATTTCTTGCTTGAGTCTGTAACTTAGATCTCCTCCGTAGAGAAAATCCGTAATCTTACGGTCCTCCTGTTCGTTACCTTCAACGTCAGTATCGAGAAAAATTATAGGCACAGAGTCTCCAGTGAGGCTTTTGCAAATATACATCCAGGCTCTGATTTTAACCTCCCTATTCCGAATTTTTACACTTACCACTTCTGTAAGAATAGTCATGAAAACCGCAGGATTCCACTCTTCAGTATGCTCAATCTGATTTCCAGAAGGATCTAGAATCTGCTTGAAATACCCTCTATTATTTATTAGAGTCACTGCAACCAGTGGAACCTTCAAGTCTGCAGCAGAGAGGATAAAATCCCCGGCAAGAACTCCTAATCCTCCAGCATAGGTTGGGATTTCACTTCGAAGTCCTATTTCCATAGAAAAATACGCGATTTTTTGTCCATCTGCCACTCCCTCAAGAGCATACATTATCAAATTCCCCTTTTCTTTATTTTAGGTCACGTTCTATTATTTGATCATCTTATAACAACGACATGATCAATTTTACATTCAAGTATCACAAGACCAGTTTTCTTGATAGTTTGCCTTAATCACTCTTTGGAAAACATTTTCCAAACCCAAAAGTGGTTTTTTAAACTTTAAGTGAATAAAAAATTAATATTAAGAGGATAACGACCTTTAAGGCGCTGACTTAGGAAAGCACCTATCTGGTTGATTTTCCATATAGATCATCTTAAGCATTTTTCCTTGAACTTTTTAATTTCTTACTGATTTATCGATATGTACCCAAGTTTACTCACAATGTTCGTTCCTTTCACACTCAAAACAAAGTTGCTTAATTTCTTTATGAGTCATGAGGGTTCTTCATTAGTTTTCTATAACTTCTTTTGTTATTTTATACCCAACCTGTTATGAAAACTATCAATAAGTTAGCTATCTATGTATTTTTGTTTGTTATCCAATAAATATATGATCTAAAAGAATGATTTATAAATATTTTCGATATATACAATATATAACTATATATTTAAAAGAAGTATTTATTTGAAGTAAGATATAATTATATACTATATAAAAACGTATAAAATAGAAGATCTATTCTGAAAGTTTGTCACCCTCATTAAGTGATAGATTTGGAGCTCATGGGCACATGAAACAGATTAATCTAAAGCACAGTCAGAAATAGAAAATATCAGAAAAAGAAATGTGTGGATATCAGTAAAATAACAATCTTTCATCCCAAGAAATTGCTGTCAGGTCCGTGAAATTAGGGCCACTTAAATTTGATACTAATTAGTAAAGTTATTACTATTTTAAAATGGATATATAAATATATAATATCTCATGTGCAGATAATATATCAGGATTCTTAAATGCACTATGACATAGATCCCTAAATGAAATGGTTTAGTGTATAGCTATTGTACCTGAAAGTGAAAATTGCCAAGAAGTTCTCCGACAGATAGTCTAACAGGCTGCAGGTACATATTTCCTGCAGCTTATACGATTTACTTTTTTGGTAAGTCATTGATGACCATAAGGCCTTAGTTATTCATTGCTGTTGTCATTGTCAAGGATTGAGATTCCATATCTCTAAGATATCCATGTGAGATCAGAGAGATTCAGAATCTCAAGGATCGAGAATGACAGCAACCTTTAAAATAAAAACATTCCTATTTTTTAGATTTTACACTCGAATTTCATAGATTTCTTACCATTCAAGAAATAAAAATCGCAACATTTTGGTTTTTTTTAGTTGTTATACTGATTTGAGTAAAAGTTATGTATTTTCTTCAAATTGAGGTAATAATGTCCTCGAATTTTGGCTAAAATGTGTAGGAAACACGCACTAAAGGCAATGTGCTATTTTTTCAAAAAAAACACAAATAACAAGAAGTTAGTGGATAGGTGTTTCCATTTATGAAGAACCTAATCACATACAGTATACTAAAATTTAACTTTGAATTTACAGTAAATTCGCGACACTGCCAACTTTAACTGAGAAATAAATAGCATTAACCTTAAATTGTCTAAGTAGTAAAATTGACAATATTATCTGTTGAACTTGTTTTTATACTCAGTTGTGTAAATCCTACCAACTTTTAACTTTTTACCTGCTGGTCAATTCTTCTTTTAGCCTTCCATAATATAACTTTGATATTATATATAATAAAAAATGTATAATATCAAAGTTACTTTACTCTTGCTCAATGCATTTTCCATATATACATCTATATTTAATATATAGAAAATAGTTATATAATTTCATTATGTTATATTTTATAATATTGTATTCAAAATAGATCAAACTTTAAATAAGCAATTAAATATAAATTTATATTAATATATATATATATGTTGCTAATATGATTATAGTTACTAAAGGAGTAAATATTATATGGCCAAAAAATTTACAAACAATATGATTTTCATATTACTAGTCATTGGGCTTGTTTTTCTGGGAATTGGATGCGCTGGAAAAAATAGTGAAGGTTCTCACCTTGCTCAGAATATCTCTTCAGATGGAACCCCAGTAAAAGAAACTACTTCATCTCAAGCATAGAGCATATCTGTGAAAGGCTCTGATTCAATTCTGCCTCTTGCACAGGCTGAAGCGGAAGAATTTTTGAAAGAAAATCCCGGTAAAAGTGTCTCAGTTACTGGAGGCGGATCCGGCGTTGGAATTGCGGCTCTAATTGACAAAGAATTGGACGTTGCTGATGCATCCAGAGAAATGACAACTGACGAAATCAAAAAGGCTAACGAAAATGGAGTCAACCCAGTAAAGAATGTAATTGCTTATGACGGCATTACAGTGGTTGTAAATCCCAAGAATCCTGTTTCAAAACTTACCTTAAACCAGCTGCGCGGTATCTATGATGGGAGTATCAGTAACTGGAAGCAAGTTGGTGGTGAGGACAAACCAATTTCCGCAATTTCTAGGGACAGCAGTTCTGGAACTTATGCAGACTTCAAGAACGATGTTTTGCTCGGGGATGAATACCGAACTGATGCGCTTACCCAAGCTACTACCGGAGGCATAGTCAGTGAAGTATCTCAAAACCCCAACGCAATCGGGTACATTGGCTTTGCATACGTCGATAAAAGCACAAAGGTCTTAAGTCTGGATCACGGAAAAGGCCCTGTGTTACCAACTCCTCAAACCATTCGAAGTGGTGAATACCCACTCTTCAGAACGCTCCAGATCTATACAGATGGGGAACCCAAAGAAGGTACTCTCACAAAAGAATTCAGTGACTTTATGTTGAGCCAGAAAGGGCAGGATATTGTGAGTAAAGTTGGGTACATCCCACTGAAGAAGTAAAAACTAAAAAATATCGTGGCAAAGGAAAGGCATTATGGCATAGTTGACTTTAAGGAAACTAACCTTCAAGAAGCTAACCTTAGAGAAGTTAACCTTGAAGGAGCTTATTCGAAAGGAGATGACCTTATAGTGGCTCATTATTTAACATTCGACCAGTTTTCTAAAGTGAAAAACCTCTGGATACAAAATTAGACGAAAAGCGCCTCCAAACCACTAACATAAAAATAATCCGCCCTTTCGAACTGTAATCAGGGTGTAGAATCTGTAATTTATACTTTATGCCTTTGAGTTTCTTTAAAAAATATGAAAATGGAACACTTTAGTAAATTGTTGCAATCCAAAATAAGTGATGAAGCAGACTCAATGGCTCTGCAGAGAAAAAAAATATGTCATTAGCAAATCAGATGGAATGAGGAAGATAACATGATCTGCGGAGACGATGTGGAAATATTCCAAAGGTATAAGAAAAGTCCTATACTTACCGCTGAAGATTGGCCGTATCAGGCCCACTCAGTATTTAACCCTGCAGCTGCTATAGTTAATGGTATAACTCTATTACTGGTACGTGTTGAAGATTACAGAGGCTTTTCTCATTTTACGGTAGCCAGGAGTAAGAATGGAATCGATGGCTGGGAGATTGACAGTCAACCAACCTTTGCTCCAGATCCTATAAACTGCTCCAGATCCTATAAACTACCCTGAAGAGATATATGGCATTGAAGATACGCGTATAACTTACATTGATGAGATGGGCAAATGGGCTATGGCAATATACGGCTTTTTCGGATTAGGATCCCTTAACAGCTCTTGCCTTTACAGAAGATTTCTGTAATTTTGATCGAGTAGGAGCTGACATGCCTCCTGAAAATAAAGATGCTGCTGTTTTCCTGTGAGAATTGATGGTAAGGGGGCAATGTTACATCGACCTGTATCTCGTATTATGGGTTCGAAGGCTAATATATGGATATCCTTTTCTCCAGATATGAAGTACTGGGGAGATCACAAGGTTCTCCTGTATGCTCGTGAAGGTGGACGGTGAGATGCTAACAAGATAGGTTTATCCCCACAACCTATTCGCACATCTGACGGATGGTTAATTATGTACCATGGAGTACGCCAGACGACATCTAAAGCAAGTTGTCGACTTGGATTAGCTCTTCTTGATCCTGAAAATCCTAGAAAAGTACTTCACAGATCTGAAGGATGGGTTTTCGGGCCTCGTGAAATGTATGAACGTAGTGGAGACGTGAATGATGTTGTTTTTCCTTGCGGATGGGTCTTAGTGAATTATGAAATCCGCATTTATTATGGAAGTGAGGATGTGCCATTATCAGTTACCAGTGCAAAAATACACGATATCCTGGAGTATATACATCAGTGCCCTGAGACACAATATCCTGATGGAATACTGTAGATAGTTTAAAGAAAACTGGGTGCTTTTCAGTGATCCAAAAAAAGGTGATATTAGATTAAAGAGTATTTTGATAAATCTCTGATTTTCACGAGCCATTTAGCTACTATTCATAAGCATATGATGAAGTTTAGAGTTTATCGAAATCTTCTATAATCCTAGTTTTTCTAGAGATTGTTGTCTACGTTAGCTCCTAAAAGGTTGCTCTGGTATTCTAGAAACTGCTGTTCTAGTGATTTAAAATGGAACGGAAACTCTTCTTTTAGTTTTATGAGGAATTTTTCATCTAATTTTACATTATAAAGTGTTCTCACTTTAGACAGCTGGTCAATTGATAAATTGAGAGCTTCTTTAAGGTTCGCTTCTTCAAGGTTCGCTTCTTCAAGATTAGCTCCTCGAAGGTCACATCCTTTAAGGTTAGCTCCAAATAGGTTAGCTCCAAATAGGTAAGCCCCTTCAAGATTAGCCCCTTCAAGATTAACTTTTGCTAGATTATTGAACCTAAGAAAAGCCCTTTTAAGGTTAGCCTTTGCAAAGTTAGCTCCTTGAAGGTCAGCACCTTGAAGGTTAGCCCCAAATAGGTTAGCCCCAAATAGGTTAGCTCCAAATAGATTAGCCTTCATAAGATCAGCACCTTGAAGATTAGCTTCAATAAGAATAGCCTCTGTAAGATCAGTCCATTTAATGTTAGCTTCTCTGAGATTAGTCCATTTAAGGTTAGCTTTTCTAAGGTTAGCCCCCTCAAGGTTAGCCCCTTCAAGATTAGCTTCCCTAAAATTAACCCCTTTAAAGTAGGACTCTTTTAGGTTAGCTTTTCTAAGGTCAACCCCTACAAGGTTAGCTTTTTTAAGGTAAGCGTCTTTAAGATTAGCTCCTTCGAAATCAACCATGCCAGAATTCCTTTCCTTTACCACGGAATATTTGTTATCTTATATCATTTGTGAATTAAAATAAACATTATTATCATTGTCTTTAAGTGTAGGCTTTGTCCTATTGCGGATCTCTAAGACCCTCTGAATTTATGCAGCTGCTATTCTTGTGATATCCTTAAGACTTTATAATCATTAATGATATTAGATATCCAAAAGTTGATCTTGTAAGCTGCAGGTGGAGAAATGTCCCAGCCCGTAGAGAGTCTGTTTGAAGGTACTAGAAAATCTCTAAATTAAAGCTAGATTTAATTTATTATATATTTTTTGCGTATAGTCTAAATATCACTAACTTAAACTAATTAGTACTAAAATTACATGATACTTATCTCACGAGCTAGGACAATGACAGTAAATAACTGAAGCCATGTGGTTATCAAACGATATTACGTATCAAAAAAGATTATTGGGAGTTGCAGAAAAAAGATATATGCAACCTTGTAGGAGATCTATTGGAGGGCTCCTTAATAATTTTTCACTTTCAAAAACATAATTATACACTAAAACATTTATTTCGGGATCTATGCCATAGTTCATTTATGGATTAGAGTATTTTATCTGAACACGACATAATATATCTTTTTTGTATATGTTCTAAATAGTCCTAACTTTAACAAAATCGTTTATTATGTACGTGGTCCTGATCTCACAGATCATGACAACAACCTTTTGGGATTTTTCTGTTTAAGACTGTGGTTTCAGTTAATTAGTTTTGGGTTCTATGAGCTCCAAATCTATCACTTAATGAGGGTGGCAAACTTTCAAAATAGATCTTCTATTTTATACATTTTTATATCGTATATATACATATCTCTTTTTTAATAAATACTTTCGTTACTTATATAGTCCTATATTGTATATACAGGAAATATTGATATATTATTCTTTTATTAGGTATATTGAATTAAAAACAAATAGATATATACATATTAATAATTTATCAATAGTTATCAAACAGAGTGGGTCTAAATTAAACTTACCAGTTAAAAAAGATGGAAAATGCAAATAACACCACAAGCAACCGCAGATGTTATTGTTGTGTCAATCCAGAACGTTTTGATTTTCTTCATCAGTATGTTATCCATGGCAAAGGTAACTTACAAAAGAACCTGATAGAAAACTAAGCAAGGAACTCGAAAAATCCAAGGTGTTCTGATTCAGGAAAGCAAAATTGTTCGCCTTTGTTCCTCTTAATGTCCAGATTACATATTGGATGATTTCATGATTAAGTTTCCATTCTAAAAATTGCTTGTGTTTGAAACAATTGGATGAAAATATATGAGTGGTGTGATTTAAAATATGAATCTTAATATAAAGTTAAAGCCGCTGATTTCACTGAATAATCCACGTCAAATATGGTTTGTTTTACTAGCCATATGTCTAGTTAATTTCATGTTCAACTTTTACATTGGTTTGGTTAACGTTACCTTACCCACTATAGCCGAATATTACCATACTGATGTAATGACCGCCACTTGGATATCTAACATTTATTTGTTAACCCTCACTATTTCTGTAATATTTTTAGGTAGAATTGGTGGTTTATGGAGTCGTAAGAAATTTTTCATGTTAGGAACGTTGATGTGGGTTACTGCCTCATTGCTTTGTTACTTCTCAACATCAGCAGAATCACTTATTATATATAGGGCTATTCAAGGGTTTGCAGCAGGTTGCATGGCATCGGTTTATTACGCTATAATGGATCGCACATTCTCCCATGAAAAATTAGGATTTGCTCTGGGATTCTTACTTCTAGCATTAGCTGGGGGTTATGCAATCGGACCACTTGCCGGTGGTTATATTGCAGCGTACATTGGCTGGCAATATGTCTTCTTAGCTGTAATCCCATTTGGTTTGGCGAGCTTTATAGTATATTTATTTACAGCTCAAAAACCAGAGGCAGATAATGACTTTGAACTTCTAGATAAAAGGCAACAATATAAATATCAAGACCCTGATTCAAGTGACGCTTCTATATTCGCCAAAATTATCGATTATAAAGGAGCCATTCTGCAAGCAGGAGCGCTATTTACACTGACTTACGTGCTAATATTAGCACAAAAATTCGGCTTTAGCACTTATGACATTATGTTACTAGCATTAGCAACAATTTTTGGACTCTTGTTTGTCTGGGTGGAGTCAAAGCATGACGAACCTTTGTTCAGGTTTACAGTCTTCCGTAGCCTCACTTTCTCTGCATATATAACTGGATTATTAGTAAATTACATAATATTATATATGGCATTCTTTATTTTACCATTTTACTTCCAAAAGGTTATTGGGGTCCCGGTTAACGTAACAGGTATCCTTATAAGTGTAGTATGGTTCTCCTCCACATTCATATCTATCATAGCCGGCGGGCTTGCAGATAAAATCGGAGTGAAACCACTGGTTATTACAGCAGCTTTGGCTTGTATTCTCAGTACCATCATGATACATAGTTTCCAAACAACGGCCAATTGGTTGTACATTATACCGTCTTTGATTATTCTAGGATTGGGGTATGGTTTTTATCAATCTCCGAACAATAAAATGCTACTCTCAGTAACTCCATTAACCTTCAAAACACAAATTTCGGCGACAATGACTCTCACCAAAAACTTAGGATCAGTTTTAGGTAATGCTTTCGCAGGACTTATAATTGCTACCGCCGTAGCGCAAAGTTCACTTAGTGGTAAAGTTGGATTATCCGCGAGCCAAGCAGCCAGCTTCCTGGTAGGGTTCCAAAGAATCTTCCTATTTGGAGCTATTTTAAGTGTGTTACTTTTGATATCCGCCCTAGACTTAGAAAAATACGTAGGGAAATATTTATCAAAATACTTTACAGGTCTCAAGGAATATGAAGAAGAGGACGAACACAAAAAATTTCGGAAAACCCCTTCCCGAGGGTGATTGAAAAATGAATTTAAAAAACAATTATTCGATAATAGGTATAATCGTTTTGGTAGTAATTGCCATTGTTGTTGGTTACTCAGTATTATCGGGTGCCAGTATAACTATTGCTGGTTCAACTTCCGTAGCTCCTGTAGCTCAGGCATTAGCTAAAGCTTACGTTAGTAATCATCCTGGTATAAAAATATCGGTAAATGGTGGTGATTCTGGAGTTGGTATAAGCAGCGCACGTTCAGGAAGTGTAGATATTGGGACTTCATCACGGGATTTAACTAGTTCTGAAGCGCAGGGTTTGTCACAGTATGTTATTGGGCAGGACGCTCTTTCGATAATTGTGAACCCATCAAATCCCGTGAATGATCTTTCCCTAGATCAGGTGGCTGGTATTTATACAGGTAAAATCACTAACTGGAGTCAAGTGGGTGGAAATAATAGTAATATTGTACCCCAAACCCGAGAAGCTGGATCTGGTACTCGAGCTGATTTTGAAAAATTTATGAATATTAGATCATATGGCACTAACGTTCAAGTGGATACATTTAACTACGGACTTTTACAATCAGTGGTTGTAGTTCCAGGTGCTATTGGATACATAGCTCATGATTATGTGATTAAGGAAGTTAAAGTACTATCAGTGAACAAAATCAGCCCTACACAACAAACCGTCCAAAATGGAAATTATCCACTTACAAGAAATTTGATATTCCTAACTAAAGGAACACCTACTGGAAATGTTAAAGACTTCATCAACTTCTGCCAGAGTCACGAAGGACAAAATATAGTGAATAATACAGAATGGAATAATTCAAACAACACTGTCTATAATCCAACCTCAGGAATAGGACCTTCAGGGGGATAATTTCCCTTATTATTTTTTAACTGGATCACTTACTTAATAAACTAGTGAATCCATAACCAAATAAGGTGTCTTTCACCTTAAGAACTATTAAAGTCTTCACTGAAATGTCTTTCCAGTATCCACATGCATATCCGCATGCCCACTCTTCTGCTTCTGTATTCAGACGTTCCAAAAGTGATTTCGGCGCATCTGCATTGTATTTTTGAATGTGTTGATAAAACTGGTAATATTTCCCAGATGTTGAATTTCGTCCTTTCTTGAGCCAGTCGTTTAATGTATGATAGTGATTGCTGCAGCTTCGGAAGCAAGAGCATAGGGACGTCCTAAAGCAATATTGTCACCAATTTTCTTGGTTATATTAGGCATCATTTTAGTCTGTCTAGCCATTGTTGCACCGTTTTCATTTCTTTTTGAAAATATATGATATGCGGTCTTATTCCAAATATTTGCTTAGCTATTTGATGCATGAAGTAGCTGAGCTTTGGGATATTTAATCAAAAATGAACGATAAGAGGGCTTTGTGAGATATTCTTTTATCAAGTTGATGTGTATTTCCTAGGCCTCACAATAAAAGTCTCACTAGTGGCCCAAGATCCAGTTATTTCAAATCCCCATGACATAAATCCAGTAGAACGGTAAGTACCCTTAAGATATTTTTCATATGCTTTTATTACTTTAAAATAATATAAACCAAATGTTAATAAAACGAAAAAAAATAATCAATTTAGAATTTCGTCAAAAGAAAGTTCTTTAATTGTATCTTGATTTAGCCCAATTGAATAGTGAAAATTTCTACAAATATCGATGTATTCTTTATACGAAGGATCGGTTTTTATCTCGTCCAATGATTTTTCTGGTTGATATGCTTCTAATAAAGCTTCGATCACATTTATAACATTTTCACTGCATTCTATTGCGTTTTTATTCCATTTGATTGTCTCTATTACTTCAATGATATCCGTATTCTGGTAATATAAAGAGTAGAGAATAGCGATTGTGGGGCGATTTAAGGCACTTTCTTGAGTGAGTTAGGGTCTCTTAGGATGAATTCTAAGCCTTTTGTAGGGGGCTTATATGAAGTCATTCATTGATTGTCGGGGGAAAGGCTCATTTATTATAATTCCTGAAAATCAGGACCAAATAATGTAAATACTAATTATCTTAGATTAGTAGATTATATTCTCAAAAGTATATATTTTAATAAATTTAATTGTAATTGCTGTATACTTCCCCGTATAATCAAGTAGATAAGTGACCGAGCTGAAGGTATTTCTACCACAGGTTATAATATCACCTTTTTGACATCTAAGATCAACATGACCATTTAAATTAATAAAAAAACTAAGTAATTGATGACTTTTGACCAGGAAATAGTTATTATTTACATGTTTGATGACAAAATTAAGACGAAGCAAGCAGTAGATTTTATAGTTAAGGTCATTATTGGCGTTGCATTTGTGAGTATCTGGGTAGGAATATTTGCTTTGTTTCTTTTCGTGAAATGGACTTAAAATAGGCACTATAGAGATTAAACAAATTCAAAACAATAATTAAATAAAAATCAGCCTACCGAAAATTGAGCAATTAATCTTAATCTAAGTGAAGGCGACCATTAAGAATGTTTTTCGCGAGCGGGATAATTGGCTCTTCTGAAATATAATTTTCAACCCATTAGCGTCTTTAATTTGAGATTTCACAGAACAAAAATGGCATACTGCCAATCTACTTAATTAAGTTAAATTATAATCATAAATACAAAAATGTGATATTTAGGCTAAAACATTCATTTATATACACTTCTTATTGCAAGTATGTCTTCTGTGATTATATTCCCATTTATTCCCAATTATTCCCGTTATTTTCCCATTATATTCCCATTAAAAATAATATAAAAACAATAACAATGGAATTAAAATCATATAAAAAAGTGAGTTATGTTCCCAAAATTAAAAAAATGATAGATGATTTTTTAAGTAATATCCGAAATATTAGAATGTCAAAAAATATATTTTTCTATTTCTTTCTTGCATTTTTGGGGTTTTGGGAACAAAATGTCAACTGATTACGTTTCAATGGGAAAAAACCGGGAATATTTTGGAAAAAATGGGAAAATTGGGGAATAAAAGAATCAGTTGCCTTTGTGCATAAATCAGGTGTCCTTCAAGAAGATAAACTCCTTATCAAAGAGTGACCAGTAATCAAACTTTGATTTGTCTATGCTGAACTTAAGAGCCTTCTTTCCACTACTGCTTCTGAGTATGTCTCCAATTCTCTCATAATTTGTATCTGTTTCTTCTTCCATTTTTAATCCCTTAATCTTGTCAAGGAGTCCACCTACGTCTTTGTCTGTCCTACCCACCAAGGCTCGTCTCACACTTTGATATTTAATGTCTGTAGAACTTGATATATCGTTAATTGTGCATTCACCTTTACTCGCTATACATTGGATTATCTTTCTCTCATTTTCGTTCATTTTTGTTACTGTATTCTCTTTTTGAGCTTCGAATAACCGTTTTGCTCTTTCAAAGTCTTCAATTTCAGCTAGCAAATATCCACCACTGTCAAAGGTTCTCTGCTTCCATTTAAAGGTAGCAAAACCCCGTACCATATCAAGGAACATTGGGAATATACGTGAATTACTGGTGTCCTGCAGGTATATCCTGTCCACAAAGGGTATTTTGACCTTGAACAAATTCGGATTAAGTTCTCCATACATTCGTCTGCATATAAGTACTTCAGTGTTTATCTCCTGCCCATTCCCACCGCTCGCAGCTTCATGTTTCTGCACATCAAATATCCTTTTTTCTGCTCGGGACTGCTGTCAGCATCAAAGGTAAGTTGACGATTGAGCAATTGATCTGATACAAAGCTTTCAACACTTGTTAAGTACCAATTTATACGGGGTGGAATTACCAAGGATATTTGTTTTTGATCTCTCACCGTTGTGTAGTAAGTTTCTTCCTGAAAGTTTGTGGTAGCTTGTTTTATGACTTCTTCAAATGTAAGTTCAGGATCCTTGTCATCCGAAAAAATAGTGATATCAGGAGCTAAATTCACATAGTAAGCAGCCTTTGCGCTTAATCCGGTTATCCGTTTCCATTTTTTAGGAATTAAATGTAAATGTGTTTTTATTCCGTGTGACTTCCCAGAGCCGGAAGTACCATTTACGGATATTTGCAAACTTGCTTTATTTAGGCAACACTGACAGGCTATTGATACGCATATTGCTTCTTGTGTATCCCGGTCACCTACATGCTTTTTTGCTATTGTATTTAGTATATAATCTATAGGGTCACCGTCTCTCAATATCCTGTCTGCTTCTTCATCTGCCTGCTGGAGAAGTTCTGGGCTTAGGTCCATTTCATCAAAGTCTTTGTTTAGGGGATTATCTTTTTGAGCGTCTGGCTCAGAGTTCCTCTGGCTACCTACCTGTTTTTTTGCCCTTTGAAAGTGCAGTTATCACATTTTGATTTAAGGGCATTGTCAAGTGTGATGCTTCCTAACTCTCTCTGTATAGTTTCACATTTCCAAGGCTCTTTTATTTTGCTTCCGTCTGACCCCAGTTCACAATCACTTTGTGATGGAGTGTAATCATCTCTAAAAAGGTATTTACAGGCAAGGTGTAAAACTTCAGGGTCTGCACCATTCGCCTTCAGATCTGCCATAAGTGCCAGGGTTAACTGTCTGCCTGTGCTGGTGTGCAATTCTGTGATAGTCGGATTTTCTTGATGGGCCTTGAACTTTTCACGTAGATAGGGCTTGCCCTTTTGCAAGATTGCTTTTAATTTATTATTAGTTCCAAATAGGACCTTAAGCCGGTTTATGACTTCTCCAGCCATTTCTGGTACATCTTCAAGTGTCCTGATTTCCCGGTTAAATGAGTAAGTCTGCCAGCTGTTATGCCTGCTTGGGGGTAGGACCGCATTGTTACCATCAGTTAAAATTTTTATACCTAAATCGTGATGCTTTTGCGCTTTCAGAACTTCTGTATATTTAAAGTAGATATGGCCCCGGTTCTCTGTCCTCCTTGATATCAACCAATTATCTATGCCTAATCCGGCTGTGAGTTCGTTCCATATTGCAGGGTTCCAGTCGTCTACATCGATTAGGGTCAAACCTGATCTTTTCCCACATTGTAAGCCAATGTTTGCATTATCGAAGTAAGAGCTCCTGCCAGATCCCCAATATCTTTCTATTTCCGCTTCCGTTAAGATAAGTTCCCTTTTCTGCCAGTCTTTCACCAAAACTCCTTTACCTGGGCTCTGTTTTTGTCCTGTTTCAGGGTTTATCTCAGGTGCATTGGGATTTAGCAAAGGATGCACTATGAGTCCTAATCTTGAGTAATTTAATGCAGCTTTAAGAATTGCAGTTTCAGAACTCATCTTTTTAGCCTTCCTTCAAGCTGTAGATCCATAACCGATGAAATCGAAAAGGACTGATCAAGCGCCCGTTTTAAATTTATGAGATATCTAGGTCTTTGTCTCCTGCGCTCAGAATAAACCATATCAAGAGAATCAAAACTCATTCTATACTCCTCTATCCTGCTGCTCTTCCCTGTATCTAGGCTTTTTGTGGAGTCCATAGAGATGACGAGTCGTAGGTCTCTGCCTATTACTAGAAATATATTCTAGACCGTAGAGACGTGGCATCAAAAACCATCTCCCAAACGGTAAGTTTTCGCAATATCTGCTCTTGAGCAATCATCAGGTTTTTCTGGAAGCCGCCATGGGTTATAAAGATCGGTATGTCTAGAACAACTCTGTCTATGCCAATAATAAAACAAATTATTAATTTGATAAGGCACCTTATCGTTGTACCCATCTGTGAATGTGACAAGGAAATCGTAAGTAATTTGAGATTTTGTACTATCAAAACTGTGAAAAAAATCACTAAGATTACTTTGTCTATAAATAGGATATTTCATGGGTTTTATTCCCCCTTGAATTCGAAGAGAACAACAGAACCCTTAGGCATTAGAACCGTCATTTAAATAAGACATTATATAAACTATTAACGTATAATTTATTAATAGTTCAGTCATTAGAGATGACGACCCTAATTGCCTGGGACAGGGCTTAAGCTGTCCTGGGCTCAAAATCTTTCAATTTTTGTTACCTCTCCATTTCCTTTAGGTTGTTCACCGGAAATCTTCAATGCATTATCTTCCAACATCTCGATTTTTACACAATCACCTTCTTGGAAGCTGTTATTTACTATCACACCTTCGAGTTACACTTTTTAAATGTCTAAGGATTCAAATTCTTCCGCGCTTTTGGTAATTAAGTCCGACAACATCAACGCCTTTAGTATTTGAGCATTGATTGCCTTATGCATTTTAGGCTCTCGACGAACGTTCACTTGGCACAAATGACTGTCTAACATTTTGGATGAACACATAAGCAATTCGTCTATGTGTCTAAAACTAGCATCTGTTATTTCAAGCATCTATTCATCTGATGACGAATTTAAATTTTTTCTACATTGAATAGCTAAATCCTTTTTATAATCCATAGTAATCACCTTAAAATTATCCATATTTTCGAATTTGTCGAATCAAAGGGCTTCAGGCTGCATATGCAATCGTTAATTGCAGAGCTAAAAAAGAAAATTATATTTAGCATGTCGACTATGGTGGTCATGATGCATCACTTCTCATTTCTGGGTCGATCTGTTCTTGTGAGTCACTCGCGAAGAAAGTAGGCGTCTGTAGGGATGTTTTGCAAATTTTCAGACTGCTTGGCCGCTGCGGTATTTGCGAAACACTTTCAACAACATTTTTAATTAGTGTGGCCTGTGCTTTCTCATAAACATTTCCGCACTTCAATCGATAATCAATTAATTCAGGAAAATCTTTATAAATTTTTTGGAACCTAACTACCGTTTCTGGTTTTAGATCTTGCATTTGCCTCCCTCTTCCCAGATGCGTTATATTTTTTTGAACATGCAACTATTGAACTCTCCTGTGCAGATCGTTCAATATACTATATTTTCATGGCAAGTATCACTTGCTCTAATTCTTAGTTGATTTTCACTGTCCATCTCGATCACCACACTTTTCACATCTGAATCCCAGGATTTCATCCATTGCATGGGTAGGGCTATCATGAAGCTTCCTCCCTGTTTTACAACAGTTCTTTTTCCGAATCGAAACATTCTTTCACCTATACCGAATAAAGTGTTTATTTTCTGTCAAGATGAATCTCCAAAGGTTAGGGGAAACTCCCACATAAGACAATCAAATAGCGCAAAGTATGCAAAAATTTAATTTTAGCTTTCTAGCTTATTCGCAGACTTCCCCTAATTGAGATCTTAATATAAGTTAAATAGACCTTAAACATTAAAACAATTTTTATCGGCAATAATTAATAAATTGTGAAAATCAGCAAAATATCCAAATTTGCCGACTTTTAAACCCCATATTCGCTGAAATCTTTTAATATAAAATAGAACTATCCAGATAGCATGAGAAAAAAAACAATCCAGGAACTAATTTTATGTAGTTTATTAGAATCTTCTAAAACGACTGGAGAATTAGCAACTGAACTAAAGTATATTAATTCTGATAGGACTCCACGTTAATATGATTTCTAGAGATTTAGACATACTCGAAGAAAATGGGTGCATAGAAGGAAAGAAGGTAAAATCAGAAAGAGGTAGAAAAAAATCAACATCATATTCAATTGTCTTGCGTATTCTGAACCTACGTCACATACTAAAAAAATATCCCGACTTAATACCAAAAATGCAAAAAAACGATTCGATTCTTGAATGTATATTTCGCGAGAATTTGGATTTAATTTGTGGTTTAAATAATTTGGAATTTTTAAATAATAGATTTGCGGGACCTCTAAATAAAAAATGGTCATGTGAGTCTCCAAGAACTCCAGTCAGCCGCTCATATCCACTATTTGATTCGAATAAGAATTACAGGGCTAAACATAAAGAAGTATTTTTTAAAAAAAGAGAAAGATCATTTAAGAAAAAATTGCAGTCATCCCCCGAATTTTTCAGACTTTTCCTGATTACTGACAAAAATAAATTAATAGTTTATATTAAAAAGCCTTTTATGGTTTTTCTGGGCAAGGGATGTATAACGGATCAAAAATATAATCAAGATCCAGATAACTCGATGACAATATATATATTAACTTTCTATATAACTAGAACCTTCCAAGCATGTGTTTTCATGGATGAATTTAAAAAAGATATAATATCAGATGAACAAATTTATCAATTAAAAAGACAAATGATACAAAACTTAAAACTAACCCTAAAAGCAGTATCAAATGCAAGTAATCTTCAATTCAGAGAATCAATTTTCGAAATTCGTGAATTAAGAAAAGCAATGATTGAATACTTAATAATAACAAGCGACAAAAAATTAAATGCAAAAATTCAGGAATTTGAAAAGTATCTGATTGGTTTAATTTGACCAGCATTTATTCGCGATTCAAGGTGGAGCTAAATTATTTGCCATCAAAAGATTCCAAACTTAAAGAGACAATGATAATTTGCAGACAGTCTAACAGACCAACTTAATAAATATTCTCACATGTTATTCAGCTTTATCTTTTTTGTATCGTCTATGGATATATGGATTTATTTAACATATTTCCAAGTTGTTTTGATTAAAGAAATAACCTTAATTTTGAATAAGCAATTTTTTTATCGTATATAGCTTACTTTGTTTTATACATTAATCCATATATTCAATAACCAGAACTAAAAAGTAAAATTTTATAATTACATTTTAAGTTTACTTATTTAGGAGTTTTTTGACTTCAGTGGCTATTTTCTCCAAAACTTTTGGATCAACGCTGGAAACTTCTAAGAATGATAAATCCAGTTTTTCTTTATCCTTTTCTAGTTTTAGAGAAGTTGCTTGATCAAGAACCAATGAGCATTGGCTACAAAATTTATCATCCGGTTTTAATACATTATTACACCGTGGGCATTTTTTAAGTATAACATGTCTTTTATCTTCAGTTTTGAGCCCATATTTCTCAAAAATACTATTGTTAATTTCGTGATCCGTGAAATTTGCATAAATTTTGAACATTTGAGTACTTCCCCGACTCCAGCCCGCTCTGTGCTTAATTTCCTGCTCATTAAGACCATCTAAAATCCAGTTTGTTATAGCCATATGTCGTAGCAAATGTGGATGTATACTTTTCTTGATGCCTACTTTTTCGGCTGTAGTCTTTATCATTTTTCGGATAGCTTTATAACTTACAGCTTCTCTATTTCTGTTAAGGGTTATCCATAAAGGAGCTTCTGGATCTTCGTGAAAAGGATGAACTGCAAGCCACTGATTCAAATACCCTGCGCTCCAAGTGAGTTGGTAGCCCCTTTGCCGGTGTCGTCTTGTTAGCTCCTGTTTTTGAAAGGTAAATCATAGCTCCATATTGGTTAAACTCCATATTTTTAATCCTGCAGGATAGCAGAGATCCTACTCTCATTCCACCATCTGCAAGAACTGCAATGATCGCTTTATCTCGTGGATGTCTGCAACCTTCGAGAAGCCGGGTGAACTCATCTTTGGTTAGTATGTCGGAAGGTTGCACAGGGCTTTCAATTATTTTTAGTTTAAGATCCATAATCCATTTAGGCGGGTTACCACCTGTGGACCATTTGAAAAACTTTTTTATCAATTTTTTATAATTTTGGATAGTGCCACAAGATAATTTTCTTTCATCTTCTAAGTAAATAAGCAATCTATCAAAAGTATCAGGATCTAACTTATTCAAGGTCTCATTGAATCCTAGTTCCTGAAGTTGCTCGACAATCCAAGTTGTATATTGTAAGTACCATGTGATTGTTATTTTTGCTGTTCCTTCCCGTCGGAGAGCAATTGAAAAATTTTCAATCAACGCTTTATTCTCTTTTCCAATATCTGCATTTTCCAATCTCTGTTTTGCGTTAAAATAGGCAGCATCAATACAATGGACATCATCTACCGATTTAGTTATACATTATATAATATTTGTTTAGGACTATAAACTTTTAGGAGATAGTCTGATAGAGATTATTGCATAGACAATGACGGTTTTCATGTATTTGTTGGCTGCAGTTCTTTATTTGATTATTTTTCGCTAATTACAGCCTTTTTATGTTAATTAATATATTTAATTAGATGTAATTTGGCATTTTTGCTGATTAAATCGAATTAATTTTGGGATTTATTTATCAATTTATGGCCAAATTGGGTAATTATTTGAGAATTAATTTGACTATGCATCGCTAGATCAGTACTGATTTTAATATGCTTTTATCACAGTACTTCTGAAAAACACAATAATTTATCGTTATTAACATCTGTTATATATAATGATAAGTAATATTACAATATAGGGTCTCAGAGATATACTCTTTTTTTCCGAAATTGGAATTTCCACTAAGTCTGCCGCCTGTGAGATTTCGCCATTTTCGCAATCTTTGGTGCTCATTGTTATCGCTGTTCCCGATAGTAAGAAAGCAACTACCAGTAAAATAGCAATTGTCTTTTTAATATGAATATACAAATCTTTTTAATTTGTATATTCATATTTTTATTTTCATATTTTTGTGCTGCTTAAGTATCACCTTTTTCAACAGCATCGATTTAGGCTTCGACATGAATGAATTCAAATAAGCTCTACTTACCTAACTTGATGCTTAAAAAATTCATTATGTCATTTGCTGAATTAATCAGTAGATGGTCATTCGTCGACGAAAGTACTCCCCGATCTGTTTTATTTTTACCTGGCTGATAAAATATCTAAGTTCAGTAGGTTATGCAAATGGATTTTCCACACTTGAATCTCTTTCTATTCGATCCAGATTTGTTTGTCAATTTATGCCTAAAATTAGCAATTGTTTGAGAATTAATTATGACAGAAAAGGGTAAATTGGTATTGTTTTGAAGATCAATATAATTAATTTAAGCTTTGAATCCTAGGAAAATGGATCCAAAATATTCTGCTCGTTTTTGATATCCTTTTTCCACAGTACTTTTGAGTTCTTCAATCCGTTTATTTCCTGATTAATACTCAGCGTATAAGTTCTGGACAAGATTACGGAAATATGCAATCAGAATTTAATGGGATTATTTTTAGTAGGACTTGTTTTACATTCTTATATAGGTTGGCATCTGCTAGCACTGACACAAGATTACTGAAACCAATACCCTATATTCCTGTCCCCGGAATCTCTGGCGCGACGCAGGATTCAGATGCTTGAATCTCTAAAGGACGTGCTCTATATAAGTTAAATAAATACGATGAAGTAATAAAAGCCTATGACAGAGCAATTGAAATTAACCCACAATATTCAGATGCTTGGTACGCAAAAGGAACTGATCCTGATAAATTGAACAAACATGAAGAAGCAAGAAAATCCTATGAAAAAGCAAAGGAAATTGATTCAAGAGCTTTAGACCATAAAGGATCTTTATCTAAACAGATAAACTAAATTAAATATGCAAATTGACTAATTACTTCATTTTTCATTTATTTTGATCCGCCTAGAAACAGGATATTTTTTAAGCTCTGTTAATATTTCATCCACTTATCTACCTTCTACTCATTTTGATTATTTGTCCATTCAGGTCTAAAGTTGCAACTGTTATACATACTTCAAAAAAATAATATGCAAAAGATCTTATAAATTTTTATATCATATATATCCAAAATTTTGATAAACTCCTAAATTTCGTTATGCGCTATATTTTAACAAACTTCTCAAACTTGAAGGGTAGTTGAATGAATGAAAACCTGAGAAATTTCGGGCGAAAGAAAGCTGAAGAAGTAGTTTTTGGAGATATAGATGATTGGAAGCATACCTTTGATGCAGTGCCAGACCTGATTGTCATATTAGACACTGAATTTCGAATTGTTCTTGCAAACAACTCCATGGCAGCAAGTTTGGGGATGACATCAAAAGAGTGTATTGGATTGACTTGCTACCGGGTTGTCCATGGAACGGATGAACCTCCCTTTTTTTGCCCGCAAAGGCAGTTGCTTAGTGATGGGCTTGAGCATACTGTGGAGATTTGTGAGGAATCTTTTGGTGGTTATTCTATAGTAAGAGTCTCACCACTGCATGATTCAGAGGAAAAACTCACTGGGGGGTATTTATATCGTTTATGATATCAGTGAACGCAAAGTAGTTGAAGATAAGCTAGGCCGGAGTGAACAACGAATCAAGATGAAATTGGGAAATATTCCTTCACCTGCTAGGAAGATAGAAAATCTGGTGCTTGCTGATATCATTGATGTCCAGGTTATTCAGTCTCTCATGAATGATTTCTATAAGCTTGCTCACATTCCTATAGGCATAAACGATCTCAAAGGCAATGTTCTGGTAGGCGCTGGATGGCAGAATATCTGCACCAAATTCCATAGGGCTCATCCAGAAACTTCAAAGTACTGCGTAGAAAGCGATACAAATCTATCATTGGTAGCTACTCCTGGTGAGCTTAAGCTGTATAAGTGTAAGAACAATATGTGTGACATAGTGACTCCTATCACATTGGATGGCCAGCATGTCGGCTATGTTTTCTCAGGACAGTTCTTTTTTGATGATGAACCTCTGGACTATGAGTTTTTTAGATCCCAAGCTAGAAAATACGACTTCAATGAGGAAGAATACATGGCAGCGCTTAATAAAGTTCCACGGTTGAGTAGAGAGGCTGTGGACACAAGCATGGTCTTCCTCAGGACTTTTGCCAACACAATTTCACAACTAAGCTACAGTAATTTCAAGCTGGCTCATTTGTTGGCGGAACGCGATATCTTGGTGAATGCGCTGCGGGAGAGGGAAGAGCATTTCCATACGATGGCAAATGTGATTCCACAATTGGCTTGGATCGCCCATCCAGATGGATATATCTACTGGTATAACGAGCGCTGGTACTCTTACACCGGCACCACGCAGGAGCAGATGGAAGGTTGGGGCTGGCAAAGTGTTCACGACCCAGAAGTGCTGCCAAAAGTATTGGAGCGGTGGAAGGCTTCGATTACTACGGGGCAAATGTTTGATATGGAGTTTCCTTTGCGAGGTACAGATGGTATTTTTCGCCCGTTTCTCACGCGTGTTTTACCCTTGAAAGACGCCGTAGGAAACATCCTTCAATGGTTTGGAACGAGTACAGACGTTACCGAGCGCAAAAAAACTGAAGAAGCCCTTAAAGAAGCACGTGACAGTTTAGAAGAAAAAGTCAAAGAGCGTACAACGGAGTTAGATAAAGCTTATAATTTACTAAAAGAAAGTGAAAAGAGGCTTGCTGAAGCTCAAAAAATGTCTCATATTGGGAATTGGGAATTGGATCTTATAACTAATAAAATATATTTGTCTGATGAATTGTATCATATTTTTAGACGTGATTCACAAAAATTAGCTACACCTTATAATGAATATTTAAGTTATGTGCACCCCAGAGATCGAGACCATGTGGATAATGCCTTTAAGAAAGCTATAAATGGAAAACTCTGCAGTATTGATCATAGAATTATCTTAGCTAATGGGGAAGAACGCACAGTCCATTTACAATCCGAAGCTATTTTTGATGAAAAAAAGATCCCTATTAGATTGAAGGGAATAGTTCAGGATATTACTGAACGTAAAAAGGCTGAAGAGAAAATTCAGAGCTTAGCGAATGTTGTAGAATCATCAAATGATGCTATCCTTACTATATCTCTTGATGGTATTATTACTAGCTGGAATCAGGGTGCAGAGCAGATTTATGGTTATTCATCGGAAGAAATTATAGGAAAAAGTGTATCGATACCCGCACCAGATAATCTCAAAGATGAAACAAAAAAGTTAATTGAAAAGGTTAAGCTAGGAGAAAAGATCCAGCACTATGAAACTTCAAGGTTAAGAAAAGATGGTAAGTTAATATATGTTTCAATAGTTCTTTCTCCGGTTTTTGATGCATCTGGAGAGCTTGTAGCTATCTCAGCTATTGTTAGAGATATCACTGAGCGCAAAAACGCAGAAGTAAAAATTCAGAGATTAGCAAATATCGTGGAATCATCAAATGATGCCATCATTACTATATCTCTTGATGGTATTATTACTAGCTGGAATCAGGGTGCAGAGCAGATTTATGGTTATTCATCGGAAGAAATTATAGGAAAAAGTATATCACTACCAGCACCAGATAATCTCAAAGATGAAACAAAAAAGTTAATTGAAAAGGTTAAGCTAGGAGAAAATATCCAGCACTACAGAACTTCAAGGTTAAGAAAAGGTGATAAGTTAATATATGTTTCAATAGCTCTTTCTCCGGTTTTTGATGCGTCTGGAGAGCTTGTGGCTATCTCAGCTATTGTTAGAGATATCACTGAGCTCAAAAAAACTGACGAAATTTTAAAGTTTAAATTAGAAGAACTTGCCCGTTCAAATAAAGAATTAGAGCAATTCGCTTACGCTTCATCTCATGATTTACAAGAGCCCTTGTGGATGATAACAGGTTATTTGCAGCTTTTACAAAGGAGATATCAAGGTGAACTTGATGATAAAGCTGATAAGTACATCCACTTTGCTGTTGATGGGGCTTTCCGAATGCAAAATCTGATCAATGATATTCTAAAATTTTCTAGAGTGACTACAAGTACTAGAGAACCTGGACCTACGAAATGTGAATTTATTTTGAATCAGGTGTTATTCAATTTAAAATTATTTATAAAAGAAAATAAAGCTATAATATCCCATGGCTCTTTACCTGAGGTAATGATAGATTCTACCCAGCTAGTTCAGATATTTCAGAATCTGATAATCAATGGAATAAAGTTCCACAGTGAAGTATCACCAAAAATTCATATTTCTGCAGAGAAAAAAGAAAACGACTGGGTATTTTCAGTTCAGGATAATGGAATTGGAATTGATCCGCAATATTCGGGAAAAATTTTTGAAGTTTTTAAAAGATTGCATAAAAAGGAAGAATATCCTGGAACAGGAATAGGGCTTGCAATTTGTAAGAAAATTGTAGAAAGATGTGGAGGGCGTATATGGGTAGAATCTGAACTGGGTAAAGGTTCGACTTTTTATTTCACTTTACCAAGTAATCCCACAGAAGTTCAAAAACTAAGTTTTAACACATAAGGAAAAAACTTTTAAATTTTTATTGAAATTCATTTATTAAAAAGTCACATAAATGAGAACATAATTTTCAATCTTTTTACTTTCAATAGAAATGGAATTCTTAATATATTCTTGAATATATTTTATATTTTTAGGTGTGAATATCAGTGGAATAGTAAACTTTCATTCCAAAAAGTTACTATTCTAGTCAGTGTGATCAGACTATATAAAATTGATCCTGGTTAGCTAAAGGTATCAATATATAAAATATATACAAAGACTATATATCATATCATGTTCGGCTAATCTGTAATGATGTATAAATACATTATAGCAGATATTCCAAAATGAAATGTGTTAGCGTATTTATGTGTCTAAGAGTGAAAAATTGTTGTAGAGCTCTCCAACAGATAGTCTATAAAGCTGCAGGTATCTCTTACCGTTTTAGTGTAGTTATATGTTTGGCAGTGCAATTGTCACTTAGCTCTCCACAGATAGTCTACTATGCTCAGGTACATCCTACCTGCAGCTTGTAAGATCTACTTTTTTGTACGTCATTAAAGCTCATAAGGTCTCACTTATTCACTGCTGTTGTCATGGTCAAGGAATCATATTCTTCTAGGACATCCCTGTGAGATCAGAGAACAGCAGGGTCTCGAGGATCAACAATGACTAGTAATCTTTTCAGAGAAAATATTGCTATAATTGATTTTGATAGATATCTACCCCTTCAAGAGATAAAAATAGCAACTTTTTGGTTTGTAGTTATTGCATTGATTTTAATATAAAATATGCATCCTCCGTGAGATTTGATCAAAAATGTTTTCTTATTTCAAGTAAAATTGAGAAAAAGCACAGGTTTTGACACAAAAAAATTGTGTGTAAATGAAAATCTAAAAACAGAAGCTTTGTAAATAAAAATATTGGCTCTAGATTCTGTTTTGTGATGAGGTAAAGTGATAAAGAGCCAATTAGAATTTAAATATTTTTAGATACATTGTAATAAGAGCAGAGTTGACTTTAAAACTTGAATCTATTACAGGTATATATATTCACTGGTTAGAAGGCCCATACCCATTTACTTCAGCTATCTATTATATATATTATCGCTTTACTGGCTCAGCTATTCATAGGCATATCTTTGTTGGTTTCGGTTTTTATAGGTATATTTTTGTCAGCTCCGGTTTTCATAGTCATATCTTTACCTTTTTCAGTCTTCATAGGTATATTTTTGTTATTTCCGGTTTTCATGCCCATTTTTTTGCTTCTTTCGCTATCCATAGTCGCATTTTTGTGATGGTGATGCTTGAAGATTTTAGCCTTTACATCTTTCATGATTGTAGTGGCATTTTTCTTTTCCTTAACCACAACGGATTCTGCACTTACTGATGCAGCGGTTACGGACATTAAAAAACAAACTACTAGCAAAATACCCAGTGTCTTTTTCATTTGTCTGATACTCCCTTTGATCTCATTTTCATTCATTTTAATAAATATCTCTACAAATATTGAAACAAAACTTAACTGAAATGCTAGTAAAAAGGTAAATACCTTTTTTTCTGAACAGTAATCATTAATAATGAAGTTCCTTTATTTTAAAATTATTAGATTAATAAAATAATTGATGTAGGAAAGTTAACGGGTGAATCCACTAATTAGAAGTTATTTCTGTATCAAATGGAAAGTAGCTACAGGAACGTCATTGGTAATAATGTAACCGGGTTGGTTGCTATTATAGTAGGTATGGTAGTTACCGTCGGTATAGTAGCCTTGTGCACTCGCTGCCACTGCTGTCAAAGACAAAATAAAAAGAACTACCAGCAAAATAGGCAGAACCTTTTTCATTCTATAGATAAGTGTTTCAATATTTATTTCACTCCTTTTATTATATCCAGTTAGTTGTAAGATCAACATTTTCCGAGTAATTTTACAATACTGTCTAGCTGTGCGACACAGATTGTTTATAAATCGTTTAAGTTTACTTGTGATATGATGTATCAGTACTAAAAATGAATGAAAAAATTTAGATGATTAGTAAAGATGGTTAATATAATTTTTTACCCAGATGAATAGTCCCAAATTGATTCATATAAATCATATTTGGAGCTTTTTTGACCACTTTATTAAGTTGACTTCTCTCATGTGGGCGTTCATCGATAGTGGGGAAAAATGTATTTTATTTCCATGGGTTTTTCAACTCCCTCGCATTCTATTTCATCCGGGAACTCTTTACTTTTTAGGGCTTCAGCCTTTGCAACTTCAGGGTGCTGTTTTAGAAATTCAATTGAATAAGAAGTAGTTTCTTTTGCCGATGACTGAAATATCTCCTCGATCTCTTCCAGGCTAAACTGTCCATGGTAAAGAAGAAGTTGAGTTACTTTTTCCCTTGAAGCCTGAGGCTCTTTTTCATAGTCTAGCGAGTAGTACAGTTTACTGATAATAACTCTTAAACTTGATGGCCTGCTTCTTTCATTGTCCTTTAACTCAAAAGAGCTCTTATTCTTTATTTTTTGTAGAATTTCATTAATTTCATACTGACTCGTGATTAACACCCCTAAAGAGATTTGGTTTAAAGATTGAATAAAAATTCTTAAATGCGCCAAGAAAAGAAAAAAGTATCGGAAAAATAAGGAAAGAAGGAAACATAGCAAAGTGAATAAATGATATAAAAAGCGGCATCAGATAATTGTCCTCATCATCTTTTGCTCAGTTGGGGTAACTTTCATCATCACCGCAAGGTCCAGTATATCGGTGGTCTTATTTATGGTTACTGCCTTTATTGTTGCAATTTTTCGTGCGGAGCTATTTTTCCTTCATTTGAAAAAAATCAAAATCATATTACTCTACATTTCGAGTTCAAAAACTTATGAGGAAGACATTTGAAATTCGAAGCCATAGCCATAGAAAACATCCCCCTTATACATAATGGAGACGATCTGCCCTCGATGATATATGAGAATATCGAACTTCAGGACAGGGACATTGTTATCATTGCCTCGACAGTTGTTGCTAAAGCTGAAGGTGATACCTTCAGACTTGAAGATATCAAGCCAGGAGAAAAAGCACTTGAGATTTCAGCCAGAAATGGGAAAGATGCGAGATTCATCCAGGCTATACTGATCCGAAGCAGGGAAGTCCTTGTAGAAATACCTTTTATGCTTGTAACAACTCTTACAGGACACACCTGTGTAAATGCAGGAATTGATGAATCTAATATTGAAAATGGTTTTTTGCTTTACCCTCCAGAAGATCCGGATTTCAGTGCCGCAAAGATAGGGAATGGGCTTGAAAGGCTGAGTGGCAAAAGATTAAGTGTCATTATCACTGACACAAACGGTAGAGCCTTTAAGATCGGGCAAACTGGTATTGCCATAGGAATTTATAAAATAAAACCTATTAAAAGCTGGATTGGAGAAAAAGACCTGTTTGGTAAAACCCTTGAGATTACAGAAGAGGCAGTTGCAGATGAAATTGCAGGTGCTGCAAACCTTCTGATGGGTGAGGGAGCAGGCGGGATTCCGGTGGTTATTATTAGAGGGCTTGATTTTTATTGCGAAAGCAGAACATTTATAAAAGAAATTTATTTCCCTAAAGAACGCGATATAATTAAAAAAGGGCTTTTCTGCTTGCATAAAAAACAGAAATTAAAATTCTAATGTGTGTTCCTGGTGTTAGAGAAATTGGTTTAGTAACTCTAATTAATGATATCGGTAATTTGAAAGATTTTTCATCAGGAATAAGCTTGCTTATTGGCTTGGAATAGTTCAGAATGTATACCAATTTACAGATAAATTATACAACCATCGAATCACAAAAAGGGAATAAAATAATGCAAATGGATTCTAAAACAAATTGCTCAGGCAGCAGCAAGAAACAAATTAGATCTAAATTGGAATTTTCGATAGCATATTAAATGAAATAAATTACAAAAAAATGGGATTAATATATGCAGATGAAGTTTTATTCTTGTGAATCGTTAAGGAAGATTGGAGATGACTAATAGTAGTCATTTGGAACTAGGGTGAATCTAAACTACTAAATAAACTAATTAATAAAATCATTATCATCGATAAAATAGTAAAAATTCAAATAACAAGTTTCCATAATGCATAGATTACATTGAAATAGTAAAATGAATTGAATACCGTAAGTAGTTAGTCAAGATTAAATCTACAGGAAAATGAGAAAGCGATAATTGAAAACGATTTGATTTACCCTGATAAAAGAGAAGAGTTATGTTTCCTTCTATTGCAAAATCATCTTTGAAGGTGAATTTTGGTGAAAAAAAATCTTATGGATATTCTAGCTTGCCCTGTCTGTAAGGGTGACCTGATTTTGGACGTTGTTGAAGAAAAAGAAGAAGAGGTCATTTCCGGAACCCTATACTGTCCGCTATGCAATGAGCAATATCCTATAGATGAGGGAATTCCTAATTTGCTTCCTCCTAACCTAAGGGACTGATGTGAGGGTTAAATTTGCAGCAGATATTCCAGAATGTTATTATCAACCGACAAGAAATAAATTCAATTGAATTTGAGAATGAAAGCCTTGAGATTCCTCTTTATCCGGGAGGAGAAAAGACTTTTGAAATCCTGATTACAAATAAAGGATCTCCAACCCATATACATCTTTCAGTCAGTGAAGAGTTAAAAGGAATGATCACTTTTTTGCGGAACAACCCATACGTGCTACAAAAAGAATATGTTTCAGCAGTTGCTAGAATCCCACAGGAAGGTAGAGTACTTACAAAAGGGCAGATCTTTATCACAGCAGGTTATGGCTCACGAAAAAAAGGTTTCCCAGTACTGTTGGGAAGAGTTGAGGCAAAGCCGCAGGAATACTTGGGGGATACAAGTTATAAAAGTTTAGATCCGGAGGAGCTGAATTCTCAAAAGGTATCATTTGCACCTATAAAGAAGGCTTCTTCCCAAAGATCAGGGAATGGAGAACTTAGTAGGCTGTCATCTTCCTTTCTTGAAGGTCTTAGAGGTAGCTTTTCAACTTCCACCGGGAAAAGAGCCAAAAAAAATATGAGAAATGATGAGAGGATTCGTTTGAATATAGTATTTGGAGGCTTCTTACTGCTTGTAGTCTCATTCTTCCTATACTTTATTCTACCAGAAAGCTTCCAGTTCAAAGTCAGTTTTCCTCAGGCCCTTTTATTTTCAATCTTTTTTGTGATCTGTATAACATACATATTGCTGAAAATATTGGAGAAAAGTTGAGATCCTAACAAAAACGAATTGTTTGTTCCTTTTAACTGGATAAAAACGGGTAAGAGTATTCAGCTCGTTTTTATCAGTGAGTTTTTTCTTTCTTGATCTGAGTTTATTTCTTTAAAATTCTATAGTTAGGTCTTCATTACTCTTCTGATTTCAAATTTTGCTGTATCCTTAATATGGCCATGTATTTTTTTGAATTTCGCTCGTTTTTTGTATAGTTCTTTGAATGAATCAGCTATAATATTTTAGTTATACTATATATATAAATAGATATATATCATAACTTGTACTATTCTTCCATTCAGACATAGGAAACTAATTTTATCTTCATTTTTGCTTTGAGATCTCCTCCTTTTCTTAAGGACTGAAATATATTCATAATCTCTATCAAGAAGTTGTTGTTTTTCCCCGAATATACTGATGATGATATCAGTGGAAAAATATTTATGAATATCTAAAGCATAAGAATTTTTTTCTATTTATGACAATTTAGGCCACAAAATTTATATTGCCAGTTGGACTGCTCGAAGGCAATTTGTCATCCGCAATCAAAGTCATATTTGAGCCATCGATGACGATTTATTGATCCTTTTCTAAAGGTTTTTTTTGGAACCAAATCTAGGACAGCATCCTTCTTAAGGTAATGATTACAATGGTCAAAAAGGTCAGAAGAAACATATTTCTATTTTATTTGTGTCTGTTATTCAAAGAATTTCATGTTTGTTTTTATTGTTGCTAAATCTACCGTTTTTAGCTTTACAGAAGTTACTCTTTTTTATCCTTCTATAATCGCTGCTCCTTCAAATGATTGTTTCAATCTTCTCCTTCAAAAGCAAATATCACTATAGAACTTTTATGAGCTGAAGTAAGGAAATTCTTAATTCTAAATGAAGTACCTGATGATCGACCACATAATATTGAATGAATATTAGAAGATTTCGATAAACCTCTGATTTTCCAGAGTCACTTATATATCATTTACGGACATATGGTAAAATTTAGGGGTTTATCAAAATCCTCTTCAATTAAATGATGGAGTTGATCGCAGTTGGATACATCACAACTAAGGAAATGTACACGTTTAATCTACATTACTACTGGAAATATGGATAATGCATCCGAGATCGCAAGAGAATTGGTTTCAAAGAGGTTTGCAGCTTGCGTAAATATTTTTCCCATATCCTCAATATATAGGTGGAATGAGAAGATAGAGGAAGATAATGAAATTGCTATGTTTGTAAAAACTGATTATTCGTGCTTAGAGGATATTATAAAGCTTGTAAAATCTCTACATATCTACAAGATTCCTGGTATTGAATTCTGGGAAATTGAAGGGGAAGAGGAATATCTCGACTGGGTTCATGTAAATAGCTCAGGAGAAAGGGCTTCAACATCTCGTAAAATCTGAAGTTTACGGTCGAAAATTTAAAGTGGAGAGTCTAAACTGCAAGGTAGAATAAAATACTAGTGCTTCGATTCCGATCTATATCCATAAACAGATATAATGCTTTAGGGTCTTTAAAAATTGGTCCATTTTTTAAGGGCTAATTAGGCTTATTTTTCCATTTCGATATTATACCTTGTTCTCCAAATACAGATACAGCTGAGAAAGAATCTATTTTGCATTCAAATGGATAATTATTCTTAATTTTCCTTAAAAGCTTATTAATCCTCTTTTAATATTGAATTTAGCATAAAAGGAAAAATGTAATATGATGTCCAAATTACAAATAAATATAATTGATTCAAAAATAAATCTCTTATTTAACTCAGATGTCAATTTTAAAGTTTCATTTTATTCCAATCGAATACCTCTAGCTTGCCTCTGGGTATTCGATTGAAATAATCCAAATTATTAAATCACATTGAAAAACTGTTTCCAAAAGCTAGATAAGTGTTTCTGGAAATGCAAAAAATACACTGCTCGAAGGGGATGTATGGAGATGTAGAAAATATATCAAAGAGTACTTTAGTATCCCTCCTTCCATATTGATAGAAATAAATAATTTAAAGATGGAAGGCATTCAAAATGAAAGCCTTGCCAAAAAAGTAGCAAATTTGCAGGGCTTAACCCGAAAATTATCTCTTATTAGGAACAGAAGGAATTATGAGTAAACAGAGTATTGAATTTGTTTAACAAAAATAGAGGTAAATATTCTGTTGAGTTAAATGCGCAAATAAAAATTCAATCCTTTCTCTAGAGCAGTGCTGAGAAACTCTTGAAAATATTAAGTAGTGGATGCCTTAAGGCATCTCATATTTAGTTCTATAATTACTTTTCTAATCTTACTTTTTTAGGTTGTTTCAGACAAGTTCCTTGTTGAAATACATGTCATAAGAACTCATGTCAAAATAACCATGACCACTAAGGTTAAAGAGAATTGTTTTTTCTTCTCCTTTCTGATTGCACTTGAGTGATTCATCGATTGCACAACGGATAGCATGGGCAGATTCTGGAGCAGGGACTATGCCTTCAGTCCGAGCAAACTGAACAGCTGCATCAAATACAGGATATTGGTTGTATGAAACAGCTTCAATAAGCCCTTCAGCACAGAGTTTACTGATAATCGGATTATCCCCATGATAGCGAAGTCCACCTGCATGGATTGCAGGTGGTACATGTTTATGGCCTAAAGTGTACATTTTTAGAAGCGGGGTCATTTCAGCAGTATCTCCAAAGTCGTACCTGTATTCGCCTTCTGTAAGGGTCGCGCATGCTGAGGGTTCGACTGCGATTACTCTAGTATTCCCTTTTCCCTTAATTCTGTCCTTAATGAATTCAAAGGATATACCTCCAAGATTGCTTCCTCCCCCGCAACAACCTATAACTATATCAGGGTAGGTTTCAACCTTTCCAAGCTGTTTTTTGCTTTCAGTTCCAATTACTGTCTGGTGGAGCAAGACATGGTTAAGCACGCTTCCTAGAGAGTACTTAGTATTATCATGGTCTACTGCATCTTCGACAGCTTCACTGATTGCTATTCCCAAACTTCCTGGTGTGTTTGGCTGCTCTTCAAGGATTTTTCTCCCAAATTTCGTATCCTTACTAGGAGAGGGAACAACATTTGCTCCCCATACAGTCATTAGAGATTTTCTGTAGGGTTTCTGGTAATAGCTGGAGCGGACCATATATATTTTACATTCGAGATCGAAGTAGTTACAACCAAGAGAAAGTGCACTTCCCCATTGCCCCGCTCCGGTTTCTGTTGTGATCCTCTCAGTTCCTTCTTTCATATTATAGTAGGCTTGTGCAATGGAAGTATTAGTCTTATGGCTGCCTGCCGGACTTACACCTTCGTATTTGTAATATATCTTTGCAGGTGTTTTGAGATACTTTTCCAGCCTGTATGCCCTATAAAGAGGGCTGGGTCTCCATAGCTTATATATGTCGAGAATCTCTTCAGGGATATCGATATACCTCTCATCACTCATCTCCTGTTTAATAATGGCTTTTGGAAAAATCGGCTCAAGAGCTTCGGGACTTAAAGGTTCCCAGGTCTGGGGATCAAGAGGCGGATCAATGGGAAAAGGCAAGTCAGAAAGGACGTTATACCACTGTTTAGGAATTTCATTTTCGTCAAGGATAATCTTGGTCTGTTCCATGGATATTCTCCATCATATCGCTTCTACAAAAAATCAGACTTCGATGTATTTAAGTGTTATTTATTTTACATTTCCAGCATTCATATCCTATTTACACACCTTTCGAATAAACGATTATTTTTTGGGAAGTATACTTCTTATGAGGTACGATTACTAAACATGGTAAATATAATGATAATAAACATATATGTTATCATAACAGAAACATCGACTATGAAAACAAACAGTTAATAATTTTAAGGAATAGTTTGTCTATTATTTACTATGATTTTTCTGCGAGTTCCACAACGAGCTTTGCTATTTCAACAGCATTTGTACCAAGCAGGTGTATCATGGGCTCTTTTCCTAAATCTCCAGTATTATAGACTACTTTTGGTATGCTTCTTTGTGCTTTGACTGCCTTTGGTGTTCCCCAATCCATATTGGTGCAATTTTCCGGTTCTTCCGCTCTGTTAAAGGAATATAAACTGAGTCCAGCTTTTCTACAAAGGGAAATGTTGCTTTCCGAATATCTTACATTAATTGCAGCCCTTATTTTAGGATTATAACGAAGGGCAGAAAGGATGATCCTTGCTATGTGCCTGCTAGCTCCAAATTCCACACAGCCTACATGAACCACACGTTCCCTGTATCTCACTATTCTGCCCTCCACTGCTGCAACTTCCTCCAAGTTGTATGCGCCAGGAATTGCCATTCCTATGTTACAGCCATCTTCTGGAATATATTTTTGGAAATCAGGGCTTTTCTCAAGAATTAAAACTGCTTCTTTTAAATTTCTTAAGACTAGATAACGCTCTTTTTCCTCGAGGGTTGTTCCCAATGGGTTTACTGGATTCACTCCTCTACCTGTAGGCCTGCTCTTCATGATTGCCTGCATTACGAATTTCTTTGATTCTTTTGCAGCTTCTTCTAGGCTTTCCCCAAATGCCAAAAAGGCAGTCATTGCTGCAGAATAAGTACATCCAGACCCATGGGTTCCCCCGCTGACAAAAGTTCCCGGTATACTGGTAAATGTATCAGAATAGGTTTCATACAGCAGGTCAGTGGCATCAAGATGTCCTCCTGTAACAATAACAGCTTCGACACAGAGATCTGCTATTTTTTTGGCTGCAATTTTCGCATCCTCAGTGCTTTTGACAGAAATACCTGCAAGTGCACCTGCTTCCAAAGCATTGGGAGTTATAACTTTGCAGACGGGCAGCAGCTCCTCGATGAGGACAGGAAGAGACTCTTCCCTTAAAAGATTCCCCCCGGCTTCTGCAGCCATTACAGGGTCCAGTACAAGGGAAAGTTTATGTTTCTTGACCTTTCTTGCAACTTCTCTTATTATTGCAGGTGAGGCCAGCATTCCTGTCTTTATCCATTTGATGTCCATATCCATACACACAGCTTCTATCTGACTGGCAACAGCTGCAGGAGGTAGATCGAAGGTGTCTAAGACACCTGTGGTATTTTGAGCAGTAACAGATGTAATGGCACAGGTCCCATGCACTCCCAAGGCAGCAAAAGTTTTCAAATCAGCAGCAACTCCTGCACCACCCCCTGAATCAGAACCTGCAATAGTTAGAACAATCGTGTTGTTCGTTGGTGATTTTTTTTTAATCATATATTCATCTCTTATTCATTCTTTCACGTGATGAATTAAAAAAGTGAAAGATTGCTTCGATAACTTTATATACTGTATTTGCGACTTTGGTTTAAATAATCCCAAATTTAAACACGCGATCAGTTTAAATCTAGATTAACTATTTATATCATATAAATTATGACTTGATTTGTAATGTTTTAAGGGGACTGTAAGGATGGCAAACCGACCTCTGGATATTTTGAACAACGCACTGGACACACCTGTTATCGTTAGATTGAAAGGCGCACGCGAGTTTAGAGGCGAGCTAAAAGGATATGATATTCATATGAATCTCGTACTTGACAATGCTGAAGAGTTAAGAGAAGGAGAAGTTGTAAGCAAGTTCAGCAGTGTCGTTATCCGCGGTGATAATGTGGTGTACGTATCTCCATAATCTATACCTAGAACTCCATCGATTATCTCTAAACTTAGGTAAGTAACAGGATTTATTGTGACCGGCACATAGAAAAAAATTCAAGAAAAACAAATTGCTTAGGATTCTCGAATATTGCTCTAATGTAATTGATTTCTATAAGGAGATTTAGGAATGAGTAAAGGTACGGCATCAATGGGAAAAAGGCAGAAGCGCACGCATGTCAAATGTAGGCGATGCGGTAGTGTTTCTTTAAATGTGCATACAAAACAGTGTACTTCATGTGGCTTTGGAAAAACATCCCACATGAGAACTTACAAATGGCAGGCAAAGTGCAAGTATTAAAT
>Ga0326728_10001813_pt1 | contig 73696 bp, 41 predicted proteins | sample MB3enrmetagenome_FD_207602 | JGI IMG/M metagenome (GOLD analysis project Ga0326728, IMG submission 207602) | Lab enriched peat soil microbial communities from McLean, Ithaca, NY, United States - MB31MN | ecosystem: Environmental > Terrestrial > Soil > Wetlands > Peat | place: USA: New York...
TGCTCACCATTCGCCACGGCGCAAGACGAAAGATTAAGGCGTCCGATCTCGCCTAAACCGTGCAACCTGTTACTTGCTGCCCCTGATGAGGCCGCAGACATAAACGTCAATGTCTGCGCCACCCGCGGGGTCGGCACCTGAACGGCGCCTGAGGTTGTGTGACCCGGAGGTGGCCACGGTCAATTCGCGTTGGGATTTGACCGTGGGTTCGTCATTGAGGGAAAAGCCCGTAGTCGCGAGGGCGGTGGGCACGGCTACACGCTTCCTGACCAGGGCGGGTTTGGCTGACGGATTTTCAGCTACGGCCGCCCATTCATGCGCGGTCGGCGGTCGGTTGCAACCCGTTGTGAGCACGAGGCACTCTCGTGTCCGAGGGCGGCCGCAGAGCCTTCGCCAGAGCCTCGGGTACGTCCAACATGAAGAAACGCTCTGCCGAATACGCGTAGTCTTCGCCGCTCTCGTCGATCACACGAAGGTACCCGTGTCTTGCGGCTTCCTCGTCAGCTATCACCGGATACAACTTCCCGGCCTCGAGCGAGGCCGGATACCCGGTGTTGTCAATGCAGACTCCGAATTTTGTTCGTCGCCTTGGTTTGCTTCTCATGCCTCAATCCAGCAAGGGGAATTTCAGTTTGAATTCCTTCCTTCCGATCCCGTGCGCCTCGTACCAATGGACCTCTGCTGTGTGAATCGTACCATGCCGGAGGCGTACTTTGGCAATGCCCCGTAATTTCCTCCACCGCCCCTTGCCATATATCCTTTGCAATCGCCTGCGATCGCGAATCCCGCGTCCCACGGCGACGGGCTCGATCGCGGTGATTTCGCCGATAATCTCAAAGTCCATGCGTCCTCAACCACGGCGACCGGCGCTTGGTCCTAATCTTGTATATAGCATACATCAACACCGACGTATGCGCCCCCCTGCGCACGGCCAGGCCGCCCTGGCCCTGAGGTAGCCACGGCCAACTCGTCTCGAGAGTTGACCGTGGGTTTGTCATCGAAGGAAAAGCCCACGGTCACGAAAGGTCGCCTCGGCGACAGTGTGGCTACCCGCTGTAAAGCGTCTCTTCACACACTACGTATTCTGGTGTAGTCTTACTTGGTGAAGATTCGAAACGTGGTTCATCGGGGACTGCGGCGCTTCATGCAGCGCAATGATCCATCCGGCTTGGCTCCGGCTGTGGTGGAGAGGGTCCGTAACATTGTGACCTTCTTGCAGGAGATGGAAGACGCCCAGGAACTCCGCGACATGCCGAGCTGGAAAGCGCATCAGTTGACTGGCGATCGAAAGGGAACCTGGAGCCTTACGGTCACCCGCAACTGGCGGATCACGTTCAGAATCGACCCGACGGAAGGAGAGGTTCTCGACCTCGATTATGAGGACTACCATTGAAAGGAAACGAAAACCATGATCCGTATGGCACGCCCCGCCCATCCGGGACAATTCATCAGGATGGAGGTCATCGAGCCTCTCGGTCTCTCGGTTACGAAAGCCGCCAAGGTCCTTGGCGTGACCAGGCCCGCGCTCTCTGCCCTTCTCAACGGCCACGCCGCGCTCTCCCCCGACATGGCGCTGCGGGTGGAGAAGGCTTTTGGCGTCAGGATGGACACCCTGCTTCGGATGCAGACCGCTTTCGAGATTGCCGAGGCCCGCGAGAGGGAGGCGAATATCAAGGTTAAGCGCTACGTGGCAAAGCCCCCTACCGCCGGCGACCATGTCGACCAGGTCACGCTTTCGACCGCGCCAGCATGAGCAAGCGTAGCGCGGACCTGTTTTGTTGATTCCGCGGCCCTTGGGTGCGGTCGGTGAGAAAAGCCGCCCCGATAAATCGGGGCGCTGCCAGGCCGCACCGCGATGTCCGCAAGGCCTTTCGCAGTAGGGGGATCCGTCAGCCGACGGACCGTCCCCTCCGCGTACATTGCCGCCGAACCAGGAAGGGTAGGGCAAGCCCTACCCCTACCTGCTGATCGAGTTGCCCAAGGTGGGAAGTTACAAGCGCAGTGATTACACTTCGAACGGCGCCTGAGGTCCTATGACCCGGAGGTAGCCACGGTCAATTCGTTTTTGAATTGACCGTGGGTTCGTCCTCGAAGGAAAAGCCCACGGTCGCGAGAGCAGTAATCGTTGCTACCCGCTTTGGCGCGAGACGGCGGGGCCGCGTGGGCCTCCAGAAGCGGCCCGCTTTGGCGGCGGCATCTCACCGAGTGGGCGCGCGATGATTTCCGGCGTAGCCCAGGGCTCCAGGAAAATTGAGTCCCATCCGTTGGGCAGGCCGCGGCTCTTCATCTCTTCTAGGAGGTCGAGCTTCTCCACCTGAGCGAGTAGCGTATATTTCTCGGTGAGTAGTTTGAGTACGTCGATGGCCGTGTCAAGGTCCGAGAACGTCGTGCTAACGACTTTGTCGGGAACGCTGTGCGCCACCCTCTTGCTGGCGAACCAGTTAACCTTCTCGGTGACGTTAATGGCCATCTTCCGGTCCTCACACAGAAGGCGCTTACAAGCCGAAATCTCCCAGCCCACCAGAAGCTGCCCCGCTTCTTTCAAAACCCCGTCGCGCGCTTTAGCAGCGTCGGCAGCGTAGTGGCGTGCGAAGGAGTCCCAGAGCTGCCGGGGCTCATGGATAAGCGTATCGAGAAGTTTTACCAGGCTCACGTCTCCATCCTGATAAGACGCGCTCGCAAGGCGTCTGACTCCAGCCACGGTCGCCCCTACGTAGACGACCCGTGCCCATCGGCTAAAAATGTTGCGCGGGCGGTCCTGTAGTCGGGGGTTGAACCGAACGATCTCCTGATGGGTGCGGAAAACGTAGCGGTTAAAGAGGAGGTTGATCACCTCTTTGCGGATATTCAGAAGCAGTTGTGGAGTCATTGAACTATCTTACCACAGTTACGGTGTTGAGCCGCAGGCTTGCGCGATGCGGCCCTGGTGCTCGGCGGGCTGGAGCGGACGGTCGCTTTTCAGCGTCTGCGCCGGCCAGCCCCTCAAGGAATTTACGCAAAAGGCTCGACACTACCGCTTGGCGTGGTATATAATGCTTCCCATGAAAGTTGCAAAACACCCCAAAATAATCGACTGGCCCCAAGACCCCGGAGGACCAAACCCCACAGCGCCGCGCCCTCAAGCGCGATCACAAGCGATCTTTAAGAAAGTACATATCGATTCGGTTACGGACAAGGCTGTACCGCTAACCTGTGAGTTCAGAGGGAATCTGTTTACCTATGACGTTCTTACGGGAGAACATGATTTTGCAAAGAGGTTGGCGGCAGAGTTCTCTAAGCATGTCGGGGAGACGTTAGAGCAACTCGGTGATCTCGATATTGATTTCTGAAAGGGCCCGGGAATAGCCATGAGGAAACGAGCACTCGTGCTCCCGTTGCTCATTGTTGTGTTCGGGGCCGGTTGTACTCTTCAAGGTCGGCTCTATAACCTGACGACCGGGGGAGGCGACTCTAGTCACCATGGGCTATAGTGGGAGCGGAAGAGGGAAGATCAGCGCAGTCGTGGAGTCGTCCGGCGAGAAAGTAAGTGGCGAGTACATAACCTTTGACCATATGCCTGTGAATTGGGGCAGCACCTACGCGAAGGTGTATGGCACCGAAGGAAGCGTCTTCACGAGCGGTTCTTCCTTGGGCAAATCGAATCAATACGGTACTGCGATTGCGACTGGCGACAAGGGGTCGGTAATCGATTGCGAGTACGTTACGTCGCTATTGGCTCACGGGACGGGCGCTTGCGTGGACAAGCAAGGCACACTCTACAAGCTGATGTTTTGAGCGTTTCCGTCTTGCCCTGACGGAACAACCTCAATTGCAACGTGTGTAGATAGAATTCCCGATTGTAGATGTTATACAGCTAAGGGGAGCTTGCTGCACGTATACTATGTTCGGCGTCGTGGGGGTAAGCGCTTCGGCGATGGCTTGCGCAGTTGCAGCCGCGGACATCCGGCTGTTCGCTTGCCGCAAATCGTCCGCATAGCCTGCTATTTCTAATGCGACAGCGCGAAGCGACTTGTAGCTTACAACCAAATCATTATATTTCCCAACAACACCATTGTACTTATCCACTATAGAGTTGTTCTGGTCGATGAGTTGTTGCAGCTTATCAGCCGTGACTTTGGTAGCGTCTTTCCCGAACTGTTGTATGGCAGATGAGATGACATGGGTCGTTATGGCTCCATCCACGACGTTCCTTATCCGCCAACCGTAATCGAACGCTTGCCCACCCAATTGCATGCACGCGAAAGCCTGAAGGTTGAGTTTATGGAACTGGTCATCCGAAATGGACATAAGCAATGCCGGGTTCGGAGTTTCCCCGTAAGCCTCGGCAGTGGCCTCGCACTTTTCAAGGGTCGTTTCATAAGATCTCGCGGCCTCTTGTAGATCGCGGGCACTGGGTAGGGGAGTGAGCTTGGTCCTGCTATCCGAAGAATTCTTCTGATTCAGTGCTGGAGGGGCTTCCTGCTGGGTCGTTTCTGGCTCCTTGGCCCCGGAGAAAGACGCTAAGGGTGACAACAAGGTAACAGCAAGGGCCACTAAAACTGGGCGCATAGGGTTCGCCTCCTGTTCGTGAGCGGTAGGCGAAGTATATCACGAATAATACTTGAGGGGCCGGATATTGGCAGTCGCTACGCGGGAAGCTCAGTACATGGCTGGCGTCGTGTCAAGGGTCACTTGGCCATGGGCTGGTTCCAGAGCAGTTCCACGGTGACGCCGCCGTGAGGGTCCGTGTCCAGGTAGGCGAAACGGCCCCTGCTCTGGGGCGTGTCCCAGCCCCCGGACGTCACGGGTGGAGCGCCTTTGGCCTCCAGCATCTTCAGGGCGGCGTCCATGTCCTGGACGGTGACGCCGAGGTGGTGGAATCCTTCGCCGTGTTCCCGGAGGTATTCTTCGTAAGCATTGGGCCCCAAGGTTGACTGAATCCACTCGAAGGGCACGTCCCCGAATCGCCCCCAGCCCAAATCCATTTCGAATTTTCCCGGTTGGCCGCGATAAATGCGGTTCACGCTGACGTTGTGATCGACCTCCAGCCCACCAAAGCCCAGGCTTTGCCAGTAGTCTCCCACCCTCCTGGCGTCGTGAACCACGAAGGCGTAATGGCCAATTCTGGTGAAGGGGTAGTCATTTTCCAAGGGTGCTGCTGGAGCGGGCGACTGGCGGGCAGGATCGTAGTAAAGCGCCAGAGTGAGGCCGCCGCCTTGGGCTGCGGTGTCGAGGTAAACGCCGTGGCCCGTTCCGCTTGGGCCCGTCCATTGCGTGCGCTGCACGGCCTGCACGCCTTTGGATTGGAAGTACTGGACCTGTTGCTCGAGCTCTCGCTCGCTTTTGACCGCAAAGCCCAAAGCGAGGATGCCGTCGCCGTGTCGCTCGAGGAACTCCGTGTAGAGGTTGGTTCCGGAGACGGGCTGAATCCACTCGAGGGAAACATCGCCAATATGTCCGAATGCCGACCGCGCCCTACTAGCAGCCGGCTTGCCCCTGTATATCAGACCAGGACGATCCGTTACGTTTGTCCGCTCAATAGCCTTCAGTCCCAGCCTCTCGTAATAGCGCAGAACCGGATCAAGGTCTTTCGATACCCACACGACCAGACTTACGTGCCCGTAGATCGAATGATCAACTGTGGGCTTGGCGATCTCCGTCGCGAGTGGGGACGGCAGGTGCGCGACAGCCAGCAAGACGGCGAGGGTTAGTGCTCCAATGTGCCAAGATTTCATGCGAACCTCCTGAGCCAAACGGCATTGATTCGCTCTCCTCGCGAAACGGCAATCACGCCCAGCGCCAGGGCGCCCAGGGCCGCCAGCAGAACCCAAGCGAACTTCTTGTACACCCGCATCGGGCAATGACTCCAAGCGGAGTGATTCTCAGTCGGTGCGCATGAGGAGGCAGGTGATGTCATCGTGCTGGCGGGTGTAACCCACGAAGGCGTCCACGGCCGACAACAGGTTTTTAAGCGTGCCTTGCGCGCCCACTGCGTTGCTTGATTTCAGCACATCCAGGACGCGCGATTCTCCGAATTCCTGCCCGGCTTCGTTCACGGCTTCAACCAATCCATCCGTAAAAATAACCAGCAGGTCGTGAGGAGCCATGGTTGCGGCGCCGCAGGTGAAACGGGCGTCGGCGTTGATGCCCAGCGGCAGGTCTCCGGTCTCCAGCCGCTCGAGGCTCCCGGAGGCGCGGCGAATGAAGGGCACATTGTGCCCCGCGCGGACGTAGGAGAGTGTGCGGGTATCAAGCTCCAATTCTCCAAAAAATGCGGTCGTAAACCGGCGGCCGCCCAGGCTGTGGGCGCAAGCATAGCGGTTCAAGCCTTCCACAAGCTCGAGGAGAGAGGTGTGTGCTTCCGCCAGGGTCCGCAGGCTGGCTTGAAACGTGGCCATGAGCAACGCCGCGGGAACGCTCTTTCCCGCCACATCCGCCACCACCAGCAGCAAACGCTTCGAGTCGGGGTTCGAGCCAGGATAAGCGCGCAAGAAGGCGTCGTAGTAATCCCCGCCCACGGTATTGGCGGGCCGTGAAACAAATGCAATCTCGACTCCCGGCACCACGGGCGGCGACGTAGGCACCAACCAGTGTTGGATCTCGCGGGCAATTTCGAGGTCACGCTTCATGGTGACCCGGTCGGCAAGTTCGAGTGCCAGCAGAAAAAGCAGGGCTGCAACAGCCAGGAGCACGGCCCCGAAATTGTTAGGCAGAGTTGTCTCGTAGGTATGTTTAGAAGGCGAAATCGTGAATTGGATGCCGGTCAGGGCAGCGATGGCAAAGACCAGGGCAATGAGCAGGAAGACCCGGCGGGCCGGCGAAAGCTTCATCAGCATGGCCCAAAAGAGCGCACTTGTGGTCTTCCAGAATCGCCGGCCTCGCGTTTCCTTGCGCAGCGCCTCCCAGTCAATCTCCCGGGTGTAAAGGCTGTAGCTCTCCCGCGCTTCCGCCATGAATTGCGACCAGAGGGCTTGCACCGTGATGCCTTCGGTCACTCGCTGCCAGAAGCCTTCAATCCTTTTTACAATGCGCATGATAATGTCTCCCAAGCTCGTGGCAGCCCTTTCAAGATCGCTCCTAGGATCGGACGGCATCATAAAACATTATAGGCGAAATGCGCCTGAATTGAAGGAAGTGAAGCGGGTAATTCATAATTGAGGATTCTGCCCTCTGCCTTCTCCGGCCAAGATAAGATACAATCCCAGATCGTGACCACGCTTGCGAACTCCACGACCGGCAGCGCCTGGGGAGACCTGCGGCGTCTGCTCCGACGGCAGTGGGCGCACACCGACCGCCCGGGATGGCGACGGTTTTACCTGGGTCTCTTGGGACTGAGCACGGCCTTTTTCCTGGCGCTCTATTCTTCGGCGCTCATCGAGGCCGGGCGGGTGGGGGCGGCCGTCTGGGCCGCTGCCAGCTCCTTGTTACTGACCGCGATTGTGGCGGTGAAGGTTGTCCCCTATCTGGCGCGGCGGACCGCCCTGGAGCGTTGGCTGATCAAGATCGAGTACGAATTCACCCGCGAAGGGGTGGTCTATCTCGTCATCATTGGCGTCATCTCGATCGCGGCCTTGAACACAGGGAACAACCTTCTCTTCATCATCCTGGCCAGCTTACTTGCCGCCATCCTGGTTTCAGGCATCCTCTCGCAAATCGTCTTATCACACCTGGAGCTGGATTTTGTTTTGCCCGACCACGTCTTTGCCCAACAGCCCATGATTTCGCGGCTGACGGTCAGCAATCTGAAGTGGCTCTTTCCTTCCTTTTCCGTCACGGTCTCGGCCCGGGATGCGGAGAGGAAAAAGCGCAAGAAGAGCTTGGGTCCCCGCCCGCGGCAAATCCTGGATGCGCCGGTCTACGTCCCTTACATTCCTCACCGGTCCTCGGTCACGCAGCACGTCGAACTCACTTTCCCGCGCCGTGGCCGCTACACTCAGGAGGGCTTTCGCGTCAGCAGCAAGTTTCCTTTCGGCTTCCTCCGCAAGTCCCATGAAGTCCCCACCAAGCAGGAGATCCTGGTATTGCCCAACATTCAGCCCACGGAGGAGTTTTACGAGATCCTTCCACTGATCGGCGGCGAGATCGAGAGCTTCTATAAGGGACGAGGCAACGACCTCTACGCCATCCGAGACTATCAGGAAGGCGACTCGGCGCGGCATGTGGATTGGAAGGCCACGGCGAAAGCGCAGGCTGTGAAGGTGCGGGAGTTTACGCGCGAAGATGAACGCCGCTTGTTGCTGGTCTTGGACGCGCGATTGCCTCGCGCCGATTCCAGTCTGCTTGCGCAGTTTGAAAAGGCGGTCACCTTCTGTGCCTGCCTGGCGTGGCACTTTTTCGAGATCGACGCGCAGATGCAATTCCTGACGGATGGGTTGGAGACTCCCATGGCGCCCTCCCGAGAGATCATCTACCCCGCGCTCGAGGCCCTGGCGCTCATCGAGCCAATCACCGGGGCCTCCACACCTTCCTTGCTGCCTGCGGTTGCGTCCGCGCTGCGGGCGTTCAACATCATCATCACCGCCCAACCCCGGGGATCGATTCCCACCAGCCTCTGGGGTTCCTCTTACCTGGTTTTCATCGATTCGCTGTAGCTGCTGAAAGCAGAAGTCAGAAGTCAGGAGTCAGAATGAAGGGTGGCCCGCGCGGGTGGCGCAGACATTGCTTTTCATGTCTGCGCTACACTTGGCTTGCTTCGGAGGGATTGGAAAGGGGGATCTTCACCGCAGAAATACTCTGACCGGCGGCACGCGCTGGCCAAGGAGTGTGCTTCTTTCCGGGGTCCCGGTCCTGAACCACCGCGAAGGTTGCCATGGAGGTTGCGAACTTCTTTATGCCTACGGTGTGAAAGTACACCATGGTCTGAGCGCGGTCGCTTTCGACGACTGCCCCCCAACCATACCTGAAATGGCGAACAGACTGCCCGGATTTTAATCTCATAGGGTGCTCTCTCCACTTGGCTATCTAGTCCCATGGCCGGTACTGCTGCCTGCCAGGGCGGCGTAAATCGGCCTAAGGCTGAGCGCGACCTCGGGACTGGGCGTTCCGAAAGCCGTCGCGGCCTTGGCCGATCTAAACGCATCTGCGTGGCGCTACGGTACCCTAATAATCGCGCCTGCGGTCTGAGCCAAACCGGCCGCCACCACCGCCCGGTCGCGAGAAGCTGGTGCGCGGGGGGCGAGCTTCGTTGACGGTCAAAGGACGACCTTCGAGGGCCTGTCCGTTCAAGCCTGTGATCGCCCGTTGAAGGTCCTCGCCTTCGGCGAGCTCAACAAATCCGAATCCTCGCGGGGTGCCTGACAGCTTGTCGCGAATCACCACCGCCGAGGCCACTTGATAACCCGCATTGGTCACAAAATCGGTGAGAATGCCGTCGGTCGTGCTGTGGGGAAGATTACCTACAAAAAGTTTTGTTGCCATGTGTTCCTCCAAGTTGGGGCGGCCCTTGGGGTCCGCCCGGTTAAACTACACTGGTTGGTGAGACGGGGCCAGCCCCGCTGCCATTACTCTTTCGGCAGAGCAAGCGCCGATCAGGGTCAATCCCGCGTTGCTGAAAACCATCTTCAGCTAACTGAGGTGCGCAGTGCTGTCCCGTTTGCTCTTTCCCTGCGGCTTAGGCGGGTAGTGCCTCGCCAAGAAATCCTTAATGTCCCGATCATTGATACTCAGGTCTGCCTCAACAAGAGATTCGCAGGTTTCCCCCCGTAGGTCCTCCGCCAAACGCGCAAAGCAAATGCCCGGACCATCCTGGAGTTTCAAGCAATTCGGGCGAAACGCTTCGGATTGAACTCTGACGGTGAAATCGCGCGCCTCACGGGGGATGTCAATCACGTGAAAAGCATATACTCGAGAACTGGCTGCAACATCGAAACCGAGGTATTGGATATACATTTCAGAATCCTCATATCGGCCCTGCGAGCCCTGGTCATTCTTAACGCCGCTAATACAGCCGATCCGCCAAGCGTCAACGGCAGGATGCCGCCTCTGCTTCTCCGAGAGCCATTACTGGTGGTGCTCGGTGTTTTGTTTCCAGCGCTTTTCGCGATTCTCGAGTCTGCTTCCGCCGGAGAATCTTTTGCCGGCGTTCCCGGCCAAACCTGGCTTTGTCACCATTTCTTTCCGACATAATTCCCTCCTTTGGGTGTCTTCCAAGAGGTGAGAGCGCAGGCAACCCGACTTAATTCAGGAGACCTGGAGAGTGTCTAGGAGAGGCTCAACTCACTAACTATAGTAAACGAATTAACTTTACCTGTCAAGCCAATTGTGCCAGATTAAGGTTTGATAGGGTTGACTGAACTAAATAGAGTTAATACGGCGGAGCATTCCTATGGACCTACCTCTAGTTATCAGGCAACGACTCGAACAACTGGGGCACGAACAGAGAGACTTGGCGGTTGCTGCCCAGGTCACCGAGTCCTACATATCGCAGTTGCTTACCCGGAAGAAACCCCCACCCGCACCTGAGCGGACGGACATCTATAAGAGGATTGAGGAATTCCTGAAGTTCCGAAGTGGGGAGCTCACAAAACTGGCTGAGCTCCAGCGCCACGAAACACTAAAACGAAAACTGGCAGATCCCCCCGCGCCGTTGTTTAAAGAGGTTCGAGAGTTGGTGCTTAGAAAGTGCAAACCGGACAAAGAGAAACAAATAGCCGCGATTTTCGAGAAGCAGCCCTTCGGTGAACTCGAGCTCCTGGTCACGCAGAAGCTTTTGGATGTGGTCAAGAAAGTCGCCAGACAAGAACTGGAAAGTGAAAACTGGCTCCACTTGATGGCCAGGCTCAGCCACCGGAGCTACGAAGAGATACGGGTCGGGATTCTCGAGTTCCTGGATACTGACATCTTCAATGTGTCGATTGAAAACTGCGTTTCCTTTCTGGATCCGCTGATCGAATCCTGGGATATCGACCTTGCGACTTTCAGTTTGGAGATCGTGTTAAATCGCAGGGTGGCCCCTGGGAACCCGAAGAAGTTTGAGTTTGAGGAAAAGGATCTCGATCCGTTCTTGGAGGAAGAGCCGGGGCTCAGAGAGTTCCTTCAGGATGCTTCTCTCAGCCGGGGCGCCTGCGAGGATGAAATCGCCTTTCTAAAGAAACTGCGATTCAAGGATAGACGGCCTACCGCGCTCTATTATTACCGGGAGTTGCAAAACCTTCGAGACCCTCTTCATTTTCGCACTGCGAAAGCCGATTAGGAGGGGGCCGGAACTTTGTCGTTAATCTGTTGGCAGAAATGGGTCGCATCTCCCAAACGTCCAGAGCCTTCAATCGGGCTTTGTCCCCTCGGGCAAACGTGCCAAGGCCGAGGCTGTCGGAGCGCGAAGGGTAAATGCGGGTGGTGAGGCAGGCGCGATCGTTGGCGAAGATCTCTATGACCGAGGCATCAAGGAAGACGCGTAGCTTCAGCGTTTCATCCTCGGCGAGCGCAAACGCCCCTCCCGGCGACCCGCGATCCACACCCGGGCTCAGGCTGGAGCGTTCGCGTTCCACAAGGAGTTGTCCACTGGTCCGTTTGTAGGTGATGGAAGTCTGCTCTTTTCCATCGGGCGTACTGCGCAGCGTCAAGCCCACCGCTTCGGAAGCACCCGGTTCCAACTCGGCCTGAATCTCCAGGCTATCGCCTCGCACACTCTTCCAGAGCGAAAACGAACCAGGAACAATGGGCAGGCCCTCGAAACGGTGATGCTTGCCGCGCAAAGCCTCGATTTCGGAAGCGGGGGCCATGCCCAGCGCCCCCTCGTGTCCAAGCGTCAGGACGCGCGGCAGGGACATTACTCCGGCCCAACCGGCGGCGCGCTGTGCGGTGTCGCTGCGCCCCTCCCTGATCCAACCCCACAGAATTCGTCGGCCCTTCTCGTCCACCATGCTTCTGGCTGCGTAGTAGCAGTCTCCGAGGTCCGCTTTTCCCTGAACCTCGGGATGAAAGTATTGATTCACATATCTGCCCATCGAATAAACGACCGCACCTTGCGTGGAGACAATCAGGGCGTGCTTGTCACCCAAGGGGAAGAAGTCCGGGCACTCCCACATTTCGCCGGTGCTGACCGGATCTTTCCCCGGCAGGAGCTCACTCTTTCTGCCTTTGCACAAAAGGTGGAGATAATCCCAGTGGCTCAGGTCCCCGGACCGATAAAGTAAGATCATGCCGCCCTGGTCTTTGACGCCTGACCCGATCGCCAGGAACCACTGCTCACCTTCGCGCCAGACACAAGGATCGCGGAAACCCGTGGTCTCCATCCCCTGTGGAGGCGCAGCGATAACGGGATTGCCGGGGTATTTGCGCCAAGTCGTCATTCCGTCATCGCTCCTCGCTATACACTGGGCCTGCGGAAAAACGCCCGTGTAGACAATCGTCGGGACGCCCTGTTCAACCACCGCACAGCCGGACCAGCACCCATCCTTGTCAGATCCACCGGGGGTGGGCGCGAGAGCGATGGGAAGGTGCTTCCAGTGCACCAAGTCGGGGCTGACGGCGTGCCCCCAGTGCATGCTCTCTGGAAAGGCCCCGTTCGGGTTGTACTGATAAAACATATGGTATTGGCCCTTCCAGAAGAGGGGCCCGTTGGGGTCGTTCATCCAGTTCGCCGGGGGCAGCAGGTGATATCGGGGTCGCTGAGGGTCCGCAGCCAATTTCTCTTGCAACGGTTCATTCTTCAATTGCTCAGCGCGAATGCGGGTACTGTTCGAGAGGACGATCCCGCCTCCCAGCAGGGAGGCGGCGGAGAGAGCGAGAAAATCGCGCCGGCTAGCCATTTATCGAACACCCATGTTGTCTTCTGTCCTTCTGGTCGTAGGACTGTCCGTTGCCAAGGGTAGGGCAAGCCCTACCCCTACACAGTAGGGGGACGGCTTGCCGCCCCCTGATCGCCGCGCTACGGAGTTGTGTTTCCCCCCAGTTCATGACTGAATTCGACTTTGTAAATCTCGGCCAGCACCAAGAGGATTGCAACCAGGAAAGGTCCCAGGAACAGCCCCAGGAAACCAAAGACCCCAATGCCCCCGAGGACGCTCAAGAAGACCCACAGAGTGTCAATCTCCGTCCCACGCCTGATCAAGATCGGCTTAACAACGTTATCAACAGTTCCCACCACCATGACGAAAACGGCCAGCAGGATGATCCCCTTCCATACTGCCCCCGTCAGCATGTAATAGACCACGAGCGGCCCCCAGACCAGGGCCGACCCCACCAGCGGGACCAACGATAGGAATCCCATGACTGCACCCCAGAGTAAGGGAGAAGGCAAGCCGAAAAAGAGGAAAACCAACCCCCCTGCGGCGCCTTGAATCAAGGCTGTGGCGAGGCTCCCGCCGAAAGTGGCGCGGGTGATAAGGCGGAATTTCTGGATGATCATTTCTTCGTGCTCGGGGCGAAGAGGGCTCAACTCTCTCAGCTCATGGAGTATTCCCGGGCCCCTCAGGAGCAGATAATAAAGAGCGAAGATCATCACAAAAAAGTTGACCACGAAGCGAGTAATACGCGAAAAGATCGAGGCGCTTCTGTTGACCAGGAACCCGCTCACTATGCCGATAGCCTTCGCGGCCACCGCGCCCAAGTCAGGCTCGGGCATTCCCAAATCCTTGGTCCTGGCAAGAAACCACTGGTAAGAGGATGTTTTCCGGACGGCTTCAAAAGACCCCGGACCGCCGGCAGCCACACGCGCCTCGAGCGTCCTGTAAGCGCCCACAGACTGTTGAGCCAGCATGAACAAAAGAAACATCGCCGGAAGCACGATGCCCACCGTGAGCAAGACGCAGGAAAGAGCGCTCGCCCAGCGGGGACGGCGCAGCCGCCGCGAGAGCGCCGAAAACAGTGGGTAGAAGACCGTGGCCAGAATAGCAGCCCAGGCAAGCGCGGGCAGGAAGGGCTCCAGAATACGAAACACAAAGTACAGCACAACCAGGAGAACGATTAGGAGTGCGATCCGGCCGTAGTCAGTGCGAGGCATCGTGGTTGTCCCGCCGCGGCGGGTCAGTGGTCAGTCGTTAGTTACAAGTTGTTCCGTGTCGCTTTCCGAGCGCGGGCATTGGGCCATGGTCCGTCAGCGTTCAACTTTCGGGTCATGCCTTTCCATTCCCACCGCCCCGACTACTTCCCCACCCTTCAAAACAACCTTGACCTTCTCCAGGGTGGTGACGTCCTCGAGGGGGTCGCCTTCGACTGCGATCAAATCCGCGTACTTCCCGGGTTCAAGGGCGCCAATCCGGTCCGACCACCCCAGCAGGTCGGCGGCATTGATGGTCGCGGCTTGAATGGCGGCCAGGGGTGTCAGGCCCAGCTTCACCATGACGGCGAATTCATGAGCGTTCAGTCCATGCGGGTAGACGGCGGCATCGGTGCCGAAGGCCACCTTCACCCCTTCGCGAAAAGCCCTGGCCACGTTTTGGCGGGCAGCGGGCATTACGAGTTTTGCCTTTGCCACCATATCGTCCGTAAGGCCAAGTTTCGCGTAGTTCTCCAGGAACCAATCGCCCAGGTAAAGCGTCGGCACAAGATACGTTCCGTGTTGCTTCATCAATTGAATACCTTCTTCGTCGATAAAGCTGCCATGCTCGATGGAGTCCACGCCGGCCAGGACGGCATCTTTAATGCCCTGCGCGCCGTGAGCGTGGGCGGCTACTTTTCGGCCCAGGCGGTGAGCTTCTCGAATAAGGGCCTGCATCTCCTCGGGGCTGTATTGCTCGAGTTCGGCATTGTCGCCTTTCGAGAGCACGCCGCCGGTAGCGCAGAATTTGATCACGTCCGAGCCATATTTGATGTCTTCCCGGACCTTGGCCATCACTGCGGGAACGCCATTGGCCACCCCTTCACTGAAAAAGTGGAATTCCGGGGCCAGGAGATTCTCATCGCAATGCCCACCCGTGATGCCGAGCGCGGGACCCGAGGCGACAATTCTGGGGCCAGGGACATCGCCTGCATTGATGGCATCGCGCAAGGCGATGTCGGCGAAGCCGCTGGCCCCCACGTTTCGTACTGTGGTAAAGCCTGCCTCGAGCGTCACACGGGCGTTTCTCGCACCCAGGAGCGCTTCCCGGGGCACCGACACTGCGAGGCCTCTGTAGCCCATGAGGTAGGGCGAGAAGGTAAGGTGTGTGTGGGCGTCGATCAGACCAGGCAGCACCGTGTAACGTGACAGGTCCACAACACGCGCGTCCGCAGGCACGTGGGGCTGGAGTTCACGCTCATCGCCCACCTCGCGAATCCGGTCGCCTTCGATGAGGATCATCTGATGATCCCTGTACACTCCGGCGCGGACGTCGAGAACTCGTCCGGCTTTTACCACCACGCTGGCATGCTGGCCCGCTTGCTGACCTGCCGCGCCGGCGGAAACACATAGCAATAGACTCCAAAACAGCACCGACCACCGTTTCATGACTCCTCCCCTCTCGAATGGCTTTTTCCGTTGTGGTGGGTTCAGGGCAACGCCCCTCGTTCACTTGTGGGGCAATCCGCTCGCCGGCTTTACCCCCAGCCGTTGTCTCGCCAGGACTACCGCTCCCAACGGTCCCGCGTCGTCACCGAGTACACCGGGAACAATCTTCACACGCCGGGCATCGTGGCGGCGAAGAAAATACTGGTAAGCTGTTTTCCTGATCGGCGTCACGTAGTCTTTGCCGAGCCGTGCGGCGATGCCTCCTCCAATAATCACGTATTCAGGATCGAGCATATTGACTACGTTGCTTACCAGGATGCCAAGGCAAAACTGCGCGCGTTCCATCACTCTTTCCATGACCGGGTCGTGCTCTTTTAGGGCTCTCTGAATAATGCTGCTCGTCATGCGTTCCCTGCCCCGTTCCTTCATCAGCTTCAGGACGATGCTCTCTTCTCCTCGCCCTATGGCAGCACGGACGTCGCGCTCCATGGCGGTGCGGCTGGCCAAGGCTTCCGCGCAGCCGCGGTTGCCGCAGCCACAGCGCGGCCCGCTGATCTCCACGACGATGTGGCCGACCTCGGCGGCGGCGCCGCGGGCGCCCTGGTAGAGTCGTCCTCCCAAGATGATGCCTCCGCCAATTCCCGTCCCTACGAAGATCCCCACCAGTTCCTGCGCTCCCCGGCCCGCGCCCAGGGTGTATTCCCCCATCACTCCTACGTTGACATCGTTTTCCACAAACACCGGGACGTTGAGCAGTGCCCCCAGCTTGGCTCCCAGCGGCACCTTTTTCCACCCCAAATTCGGCGCATGATAAACCACACCACTCGCGGGATCAACCGCTCCGGGCACCCCAATGCTCACCGCGCGCAGGTCAGACAACTTCAAATCCGCCGACAGCACCGCGGCCTCAACCAGAACGGCAATGTCAGCAACCAGACGATCGGGTTTCTGCCGGGGATTAGTGGGCGCTCTTTGCATTCCCAGAATTTTGTTTTCAGCATTCACCACCAGGGCGCGCAAGCGCGTTCCCCCCATGTCGATTCCCACCATGATTTCCCTTTTAGCAGGCATCCAAATGTCCCTCCTGGAGACACTCCGAGCTCCGATTAGCAAAGTCTACCTTACTTAACGATTCCACGAAATGCCAGATTTGATTGAAACTGTTGACACTGCCCGGATTGAGAAGTAATCTTTGCGCGCTACTCGAATGAACGTGCACATATGTTCCAGGCAGCCAAGGGCTCCGCTCTTGATATCCCACTAAGGGAGGTTTAGCCATGTCAGTAAACAAGATTTCCAGGCGTGATTCATTTTTCCTGATCGGGACCGGAGCTGCCCTTGCAGCGTCTGGGTTGAATACAAGTTGCGCCAGGGGAAGAGCACCTGCCGGGAAGCCGAGCCAGGCTAAGCAGGAAAGCCCCGAGGTCCTTGCCGATCGCGCGCACCGGATGAAATGGTGGCATGAAGCCAAGTTCGGCATGTTTATTCACTGGGGCCTTTACAGCGTAATTGGTCATCATGAGTGGGCCATGGAGATGGAGGGGATTCCGGTGCTCCAGTACCAGGAGTTGGCCAAGGTTTTCAAGCCACAGCCCCAGGCGGCGCGGGCCTGGGCGAAGCTGGCCAAGCAGGCCGGCCAGAAGTACATGGTGATGACAACCAAACACCACGAAGGCTTCTGCAATTGGGATACGAAACTGACCAACTATTGCGCGCCAAAACAGGGCCCGGGCCGCGACCTGGTTGCGGAGTATGTGGAAGCCGCACGGGCCGAGGGACTTCGCGTAGGCTTCTATTACTCGCTGATGGATTGGCACCATCCGGACGGCGCTCGCTGCGTTAGCGACGAGGCGGCACGAAAGCGCTTTGTCGAGTACACCCACGGCCTGATCCGGGAACTGATGAGCAATTACGGCAAAATCGATGTCCTCTGGTACGACGTGGATTGGCCTCTTACTCCTGAGCAGTGGGAGTCCAAGAAAATGAACGAGATGGTGTTCAAACTCCAGCCGGACATCATCGTCAACAACCGGAACGGCCTGCACGGAGACTTCGCCACGCCGGAACAGGAGATTCGCGCCGAACGGGGAGGACGCGCCTGGGAATCCTGCATGACCATGAATGATAGCTGGGGTTACACCGAGGCCGACGACGACTGGAAAAGCACCAAGACTATCGTCCGGAACCTGGTCACTTGCGCGGGGGGTGGGGGTAACTATCTGCTGAACATTGGCCCGAAGCCGGACGGCTCCGTGCCCGAGCCGTCAGTCAAGGTTCTCACCGAGGTCGGCAAGTGGATGAGCAAGAACGGGCCAACTATTTACGAAGCGGAACCCTGCAAAGCGAGCTGGCACACCTTCGCGGGATACACGCGCCAGGGGAACACTCTCTACATTCACGTTCACTTCTGGCCGGCGCAAACGGCGGGAACCAAAGCCCTCGAGTACTACAAACCGCCCACGGTGGTGGCCATCGGCGGGCTGCGCGCCAAGGTAAAGTCGGCGCGCTTGTTTGCCTCAGGACAGAAGGTGGACTTCGTGCAGGACGACATCTCCGTAAGGTTCACGGGACTCCCGCAGAAGCCGCCCGACGACCCTGTTACCGTCATCGCGGCCGAGTGTGAATCCGAGCCGACCATCGAAAGCGGCTATGTCCGGAGGGAAAGACCGAGGGCCGGGGTGGGCCTATAGGGACCACTTTTGGCGCATTGGGCGGGCTCGCCTGCGCGACTGGGAATCCGGCAGGTCGCCGGAAAACCGTAACCGGACCAAAGAACGTAATGGCCTGTTTTCGAGAGCCAACAAAATACTCGGGAGGACGAGACTAGTCAGGCGTTTTCCAAATCTCGAGGCCCGCACGGAAACCGCCCACTTCGGTAACCATCAAACCCGCGAGTGCTTTTTCGGAGACTGGTGGTTCAATTGTAAGTGGGAGACTAAGAGTGGGAAGTTGGGGTGGAATCCTCTTCCATCCGTCTGGCTGTTGTAGATAGATCACTTCGCCGCCGCGCGGTTCTTGTAAATCTACCTTGGTCGCGACTGGCTGATTGAGTACGATCACTGCGAGAGCCTTCTTACCGTGGCCGGCTCGATACAGATCAGACACGCGGTATCGGCCCGTAATTCCCTCGTTACGAAGCAAGCCTAATACCTGTTTGATCACAATACCGACGTCGACGGGAGTGGCGTAGACATCTGCTGTTACCCTGGGTTCACTGGTTGCGTCATCGTTGCAGGGAATCACGACGGCAACGGTCAGCTCCCGATTGTGACTGATAAGATCGGATGCGGGCGCGGGCACAAGCAAAGCGGTCAATATAAGGGTTACTACGGTCGCGATTACACGTCGGCTGCGCGCGGTGACCGCGAGCAGCATCGCGCAAGTCCCAGGAACAACCGCACACACTAAGAGTGCAAGATCATACCCCCAGTTCATGATTCCAAGATACTGCCAGCGCCAATGTCCGATTGACATCGCGAAGTGCACGCGAGGCCAACAATAGCCGCACGCAAGGCCGATGACAGCTCCTGTCACGCCCGCCGCGAACGGAGAGCGGCGAGAAGGCCACAGGCCGGCGGCAAACCCGAGGATGATGGGAAGAAACATAAGCAATCGGAGAGTGCCATCGAGATTGGAAATGCGACCGCCTGCCCAGAGGTGGAGTTTATAGGCCCCAAGAGTCAGCAGCAGGAGGATGGCGGTAGACGCCGCCGCGGCAATAGCGAAGCGCAACGGTCGTGCCATAGATGCTCCTAAGCGCTGATCTTGTACCGAATCATACCACCGCGATCATGCGGAGGACTCAATATCTTCAGCACGAAAGAATCCTGAAGGTTCTGGATGTCATGTGTGATGCCATCGCCGGTGGACTGCCGGAGCATTTTGAGGTGCCCATGGAGGCTGAACCGTCGCAACAGGAATCACAGGCGATTATGGCTGTTGATGTAAGCTGCTGAAAAGGATGGAGCGGGGGACGGGGATCGAACCCGCGACGTCCAGCTTGGGAAGCTGGCATTCTACCGCTGAATTACCCCCGCTCGATGCAGGACCTACAAAATCACGACTCATAATCTAACCCTTTTCGCTGGTCCTTGCAATATGTGAGCTACTGTACGGTGAGGGTGACCGTGCCCGTTGCCGTGGTCGAGCCTGAAGTGCCAGTTACGGTGATCGTGTAGGTTCCCGCCGTGGTGCCGGGATTGAAGGTGTTGCAAGTTGAGGTTCCCCCACCGCACGCGAGCATACCGCAGGCGAGAGCGGCGAGAAGAGCCACCATGGCGAGCGTGGCCCGCCATCTGCGCCGCCGCCCCGGGATGCCGAAGAGCAGCAGGCAAACCAGAGCCGCGCCGCCCGCGGGGTACCAGGGAACTCTGCGGGGCATGAGATAGGCCGAACCGCAGCCGCTGCTGGCTGCCGTGGTGGAGATGGTGAGAGTGGCCGTCCCAGCGGCGGCCCCGGTAATGCTCACCGGGCTGGTCGAGCCGAAGCTCAGGGTGGGTGGGTCTTGCGCGCCGATCGGGCTGGAGGTGACAGCGGCCGTCAGCGCCACGCTGCCGGTGAAGCCTCCCGCCGGTGTCACGGTAACGGTGGATGTGTTGCCCGTGGTTGCGCCGGGTGCGACCGTAACCGCCGTGCCGGTGATCGTGAAGCTGGGACTAGGAGTGACTTGGACTAAGGCGCCGCCGCCGGCCGCGCCGTAGTTGGCGTCGCCACTGTAGCTGGCCTCCAGGAGGTCACCACCCAGGGCCAGCGTTCCAGCGGGAATGGTGATGGTTGCGCTGCCGCCCACGAGTGCCGTTGCCGCAGAGGCGTAGCTGCCGCTGGCCAGCGTTACCGTGCCGGTCGGTACCGGATTGCCGCTTCCAGCGCTGACCGTAATGGTTACCGGCAGAGCCTGCGTCGTGGTGATGCTGGATGAGGATGGCACGACCGATACCGTGACCCCACCCACAGTGACATAGCCGTAGCCGCCGGCGGCTTCCGCAGCGTAGTTGCTGTCGCCGGAGTAGCTGACGTTGAGTGTATTTGTGCCTTTCGTCAGCGTTCCGGGGGGAATGCTGATCGTCGCGCTGACGCCAGACAGCGCGGTGGCCGCGGAGCTCCAACTGCCGGTGGTGAGCGTCACCGTGCCGGTCGGCAGCGGATTGCCGGTTCCAGCGGTGACGGCAATCGTCACCAGAAGAGCCTGCGACTGAGACTGCGCCCACGTGAGGGTCGTCGAGGATGGCGTCACCGAGATGTTGGGCAGGACCACGTTCACTAATCCCAGTCCCGAAGAGAAGTTGTAGGTCGAGGAGCTTGCCGTGTCCGGTATATATGTGGCCTCCAGCAAATCCTGACAATATGCAGTAGGATTGTTGATTATCCATTCTTCGTCCAGCGTTTGCCGGCAATTTCCACCAGAAATATCGATCGTCGCGCTGCCGCCAGACAGCGCCGTTGCCGCGGAGCTGTAACTACTGGTGGCGAGCGTCACCGTGCCGGTCGGCGTGGGATTGCCGCCTCCACCGCTGACGGAAACCGTCACCGTCGCCGCCTTCGCCGACGTGATCGTCGATGAAGCCGGCGTCACCGTCACTGTCGGCGTGATAGCGGTCGAGGTCGCGCTCATATTCAGCTTGGTGACAAATGGGTTTACGAACCAGGAGGTGAGCGTCGTCTGGAATGCCCCCGCGGTCACCGGAAAATCGAACGATTGGGCCCCTCCCGTCACGTACACGTTGCCGGAGTTGTCCACGGCCAACGCGCGCGCCTGGTCCCCTAATCCGAGGAAGGGTGAAAAGTTGCGCGGCGTGACGCCATCTCCGCCTAGATAGGTGGAGTAGACCAGCGCGCTGCCCGTGGAGTTCAGCTCGGTGATGAATGCGTTGTAGCCGCCGAGACAGCCGCCCACACAACCAGTTTGATCGTGATTGGTCGTCTGGTAGGCTCCCGGGGTCACCGGAAAATCGGTGGAGGCTGTGCCCCCGGTGACATAGACATTGCCGGAGCTGTCGATAGCCAGCCCGCTCGCCAGCTCTCCAGCCGCACCCGAGCCGACCGGCTCTATGTTGAGGACGCCTCCGCTCCCACCCAGGTAGGTGGAGTAGACCAGCGCCGCGCCCGCCGGGTCCAGCTTAGTGACAAAGGCGTTGCTGCTTCTCACCGTGGTGTGGTTCGTCGTCTGGAAGGCCCCTTGCGTCACCGGAAAGTCGACTGAGTACGCCTCGCCGGCCACATACGCCTCGCCGGCGGCATCCACAGCGAGCGCATTGCCTACATCGCCGGGGTATTCGACCTTGACGCCGCTCCCACCCAGGTAGGTGGAGTAGACCAGCGCCGTGCCGGTTGGATTTAGCTTGGTGACGAATGCGTTGGTGCTTACGTTTGCCGCCGCGTGATTCGTTGTCTGGAAGGCCCCTGGCGTCACCGGAAAGTCAGTGGAGTACGTCTGGCCGGCCACATACGCGTTGCCGGCGCTATCCACGGCAATCGCATTGCCATTGTCACCGCCGAGCTCAGTGCCGCTACCGCCCAAGTAAGTGGAGTAGACCAGCGCCGTGCCGGTTGCGTTCAGCTTGGTGACGAAGGCGGCGTTGCGTTCGTTCGCCGCGGCGTGGTTCGTTGTCTGGAAGGCCCCCGCGGTCACCGGAAAGTCCGTGGAGCCCGCAGAGCCGGTCACATACGCATTTCCCGAGGTGTCCACAGCCAGCCCGCTCGCACTGTCGCCAGGTTGGTTCTGGGCACCGCTCCCGCCCAGGTAGGTGGAGTAGAGCAGCGCCGTGCCGGTTGCATTCAGCTTGGCGACGAACGCGTTGATGCCTCCGATCGCCGCGGCTTTGTTGGTTGTCTGGAAGGCCCCTTGCGTCACCGGAAAGTCAGTGGAGTACGTCTGGCCGGCCACATACGCGTTGCCGGCGGTGTCCACGGCAATCGCACTGCCTAGGTCACCGATATTACCACCGCCGCTCCCGCCCAGGTACGTCGAGTAGACCACCGCCGTACCGGCCGGATTCAGCTTGGTGACGAAGGAGGTGGTAGTACTACTATTCTCCGAATCTTTATTCGTTGTCTGGAAGGCGCCTTGCGTCACCGGAAAGTCAGTTGAGGACGTGAGGCCCGTCACATACGCATTGCCGGCAGTATCCACGGTAATGGCGGTGGCATTATCCTCACCGCTCCCCCCCAGGAAGGTGGAATAGCTCAGTACGGGGTCGATAACGAGTGGTTTGGTGCGGTCGTAAGGGCCGAGCGCGATGCGGACGCGGTTCTGGGCGTCGAGGAGGAAGCGACCCTCAACGGATTTGCGATTGGTGATTGGTGATTTGCGATTGCCCGCTGCGGATTGTTGTGGATTCTTCGCCCCCGAATCCCGAATCCTTAATCCTGAATCCTGACGTTGATACACCACCGGCTTGTGGAAGCGAATCTCGCCGCCCTCAGTTTTGATCACGAGGTCGCCATCGCCCGCGATTTGTAGCGGCGGCGGAACCTGTCCCGATCTGATCGGGACGCCGCCACTTTTGCTCGATGGGTGACGGGATAAACCCGCCGCTACATCCAGGGCGATCACACCCGGGTCGGCGCCGGGGGCGACCACGAAGTCGTATTCGAGCTGTCGCTGGCGGCCGTAGTAGACCAGATCGATGCCGGGGTAGATGCCTGCGTAGCGCACTTTAGCGTAAGTGGGAACACTCGTGTGCCACTTGGCCGGATCGTTGCCGAGGAAGTAGTTGACCTTGCCAGGCAGCTCGTCGGCGCCAGTGACGGCGGCATCTTGATTGGCATTGACCACCTTCAGCCGCAAGACGGAGGTCGTTCTCCGTTGTCCCTTGTCCTTTGTCCCTTGCAACCCACTCATGGCTCCAAAAGGCTTGGCCCTAGGCCCTGAATCCTGAATTCTGAATCCTGAATCCTGCAGACTCGCATTGACAAGCTTCATTCGCAAGAAAGAGTCCGTGATCCGTAGTCCGTGGTCCGTGGTCCGTTGCCACCCGCTTACGGCTCCAAAGGGCTTGGCCCTAGACCCTGAATCCTGAATCCTGAATCCTGAATCCTGCAGTTCAAGCACCGCTTCGTTTCCGGTCAGATACAGTCCATAACCGCTGCCCCGCGAAAGGAACTTCACGCTCTTGCCCGCCTGCCCTGTGTTGGCCTCAAAGCTTAGCGGGAGCTTTCCGTAGTCTTCGGCAATCTGCGCTTTCTGTGCAGGCGAGGTCTTTTGAGGTGGGGATGCTGGGCCTGCCGAGGCAGGAGTTAACGACATTGTCGCAATGATTCCCGTCACAATCAGGGCATGTAGATATGAAGCTTTCGCGTGAGCAAACATAAATGCCACCTGAACACTTGATGCAGTTAACTTGGAGAATGTCAACCGCAAGCATCTAATTATGTGCAACATTATAGGACTAATTATCCCACCCTCGGTCCTAATGCGTGTAATTCTCCCATTCGCGGGTGGCGCATGCATTGTCTTGTATGTATGCGCCCCGGTTTTGGCACGGGCGGCGGAACACCCTACGAGGCGGCGACATGGAAAAACAATGTCGCCGCCACCCGCGAATTTGGAGTCGTCTATTATCCTGAGCCAACTGCGGAGATTCTTCGCTTCGCTCAGAATGACAGGCGACGGGCTCAGTATGACAGCGAACGGGTTCAGCATGACAGCAGTCATGCTCAGCGGCTGGCGGTCACTTCACATTCGATGGGAGGGTATAATACTCATACGACATTTTCCAGGCGAATTCGCTGCCCGGATTGATGGTCATGGTGATGAAGGGTTCCCAGGCGAGCACGCTCCGGATCGACCACAGGTTTTCGAACGATAGCGGACGGTCTCCGCTGATTCTCATGCCGGCGCCAACTCTGCTGTTTTCGATGCGGATCTGGTTGTCGTGGGGGCTGTCGCTGAACCCCAGCATGGGGATTTCCACGACCTCCTGATTCTCCAGCGCCTTCAAGTAAACGATCTGGTTCCCGCGAATCTGGGCAAGCTCCTGGTTGGGCGGCTGGGCCGACTGAATCTGGAAGGGAACCGTGATGGAGAAATCCGGACCGGGGGCCTGCTTATCGAGCACCAGGAAATTGTGATTGTACACTGTGCTATGGATGGTGCGGCGGCCGGTATTTTTCAAACTGTGTTCCAACACCATCTCCGGCTTGCCTTTTGTCAGCCGCACTGTCTTCCGATAAACGTAACTATAGCCCGAGGACGGATCGCTAAGCTCCTGCGTGAATTCGATGGAATCCGAATGCTTCCTGACGCTCCATTTGCCCGCGTCTACGATCTCATACTGTTTATAGGAGTCATAGCTGCCCTCATCCTTTCGCAGCACCCCCACGCCGATTTTGATAAAAGTGCCGCCGGCCTTAGCCTCGTCCCATCTCAGGGCGCTGCCATTGGTCTGGAACTCTTCGACGGGGCCTGTGTCCCCGGTACAGGGCGAGGCGACAATCTCCGCCCCCTCGTAACGGAAGTCGTGTACCTTCGGATCCACCCTGTCGAACCATGGTCCGTAATAGTTATGCCCTTTATACTCGAGGCCGGCAATAACTCCCGACCAATCGAACCGGGTGGCGCGATAGTATCCGTTCCGGGCATCAGGCAAGTAGAGCTTCACCCGGATTTGGCCGTTTGTAATCTCGGCCTGGGGGGGACCGGCCGCCGCCAGCTTCCCGTTGCCTGCCGCACCCCCTACCGTCGCACAAGCCAAAGCTACAGCCAGCCTCGTTCCGAAACGCGAGTTCATCATCTTTTTATCACTCCATTCATTCAGTCCTTTTGTTGGACTGGCCGCGCATATCCGGCGCAATGTCGTAAACGCTGCGAACTTCCAGCTTCCGCCGGAACTCGAACGGTGTCATGGGCGCGTCGAGCGTAACGCGAATCTCCGCCGTCCGACCGCGCCGCAGGTGCAGGAAGTTGTCGGAATACGTGGCATTGGTGTTTTTCAGATCAGCCCACACCCAAAGGGCCGGCACATCCGTATCAATCAGCACGTCGTACTGCCGCTCGCCTCCGCTGGTCCCAACATCCAGTTTCGGTACCTGGAGCTTCAATTCCAGCGGCCGGACGAAGAACAGTGTGTTCTCAGCGACCCGCCGGCCGCCGACGATCACTTCGGGCCAGATCAACAGATTCGCCGCTCCATGGGCGCTGACCAGACCGGCCAGATCGAGTGCTTCGGCTTGCCGGCTTGTGCGCGCCGGGATCTCAATCTGCTTGGAATCCTGCCTGAGCACCTCGCCCGCCAGAGTGGTCACGCACCACGACAGCTCGCCGGAAACGTCCTGCTGACGGTCGCTAGTGACATAGAGCTCGGCACGTCCAGTTTGCGGGTCAGGCACGCCGCTGACCAGGATGGGCGCGAAGAAATGTTTCGACTGGTATAGAACGGCCTTCCAGCGGCGGTAATAGTCAACCATCGCCCAGGTTGCGCCGGGCCAGCAGTCGTTGTACTGCCAGATGGCGGCCGCCATGGATCGGGGCATGTCGCGCCGCCAGTGCTCGATGCCGTAACGCATGGTCCAGGCTTGGTTGAGCTGGGTCAGCCACAGGGTGTCATCGAAATCACCCGGCGCTTTGCCGAAATTAGACTCGGTGAAGCGCATGATCTTGCTGATCCCCCGGCCGGTGATATCCAGCTCGTGATAGCGCATGACGGGAGAATCGACGCTCTGGCGGCCGGCCGCGTCCGTGTAGGATTCAACGGTCATGGGGACGGGGAGCGACTGCATGCCGAATTCCGTGACGAAACCATCAATCGTACCGTACGACTCCGCCGGCTTGTTCCCATGCCAGACGCCCCACGTATGAATGTCACCGCTGCCGTGGGCGCCGCTGCCAACCTCATAAAACGCGCCGGGCAACAACCGGCGCACGATGCCGCCTATCACTTCCTGAAAAATGTGGTTATAGCCCTCAAAGTATCCTATTTCGTTGTTCCCGCTCCATATCACAATGGAAGGGTGGTTCAGGCATCGCCGGGTCTGCTCTTCGATTTCCGCCTGGAGGTTGGCCAACCAGGCCTCATCACGGTCGGGATATCTGGCGTTGGCGAACTTGAACTCGAACTGAAGCATGATGCCCAGCTCGTCGCACAGGTCGAAGAGCTCCTCTTCTTCGTAGTATCCGCCGCCCCAGAGCCGGATGAAATTGAAGTTGCACTCCACGGCCCGGTCCATGTACCAGCGCAGAATCTCCGGCGTGACGCGCGAGGGCAGATTGTCGGCGGGAATCCAGTCCGCGCCTTTGGCGAACACCGGAGTGCCGTTGACCCGCACATGCATCGCCACGCCATCCTGCGGCGGCAGCACTTCAACCTTGCGCAGACCGATCCGCCGGCTGGCCGTATCCACACTCTGACCATTCGCGTCGGTGAGTCGAGCCGTGACTGTATAGAGCGGCTGGTCACCCATGCCGTTGGGCCACCAGAGCTGCGGCTTGGGCACAACCGCATGCAGGGCGGCGACGCCATCGACGACTTGACCCCTTGCCTCAGCCACCAAGACTCCCGCCAGCGAGACTTGCGCCTTTACGCCTGACCCCGCAGATTGACCGAGCACGGTGGCATTAATGGCCAGGCGAACGCTACCGTCAGCCTGATGCTCCTGAAGCACGCCCAGGTCCGCGATGCGGGAATCAAAGCCAAGAATCTCGATCTTCTTCCACACACCTTGCGTCAGCACGGGACGGCACCAGTCCCAACCCCACATGTACGGCCCTTTGCGCACCCAAGAACGTGGATTGTGGAGATCGACGCCAAAGCGTTCCTTGTACGCTTTCCTCTGCGTCTCGACGTAAGGCGCCAGTGTGTCAAACCGGATGCGGAGGTCGTTCGTTCCCTCCCGGAGGTGCGCCTTGATGTCGAACGTCCAGGTGCGAAACATGTTGTCCGCACCGCCGATCTGCTGCCCGTTAAGCCATACCGTAGCCAGCGTGTCCAGACCGTGGCATACAAGCTCCACATGCTGCTTGGCCGGCAAATCCTTGGGCGCCTCAAAGGTGCGCTGGAAGATCCAGTTCTTCTCCGCCACCCACTGTACCTTCCCGTTGTTCTCGCCGTCGAAGGGATCGGGTATCTTGCCGGCCTGCAAGAGATTCGAGTAAGTACTGCCCGGCACCACGGCCGGAACAGATTGCGACTCTCCCTCCTCCTGCATGGTCCACTTATCGCCGGCTAAATCCAGCGAAATCGGGCCGGCCGGCTCGGCGGCAAAAACGACGCCGGAGGTGTCGAGCACCAGGCTCATGCCCAAGCCTGCCGTGACCTGAAGCATCTCCCGGCGAGTCAGGTGGGTCGCCTCTGCTTGCGACGTTAATCGACGCATGTGATGTGGACTCCTTTTTACGTTAGTGTGATATCGTCTTGCCAATCATCGAAAATTCTTGATCAGCACCGCGTCGGTCTGCCACGCGCCGCGCGAAAGGGCCAGGCGGCCATCGGGGGACCAGTCGAAGTTGTAAATCTTGTCCGAAGTGAAATGCGTCACGGGCTTCGACGGGCCGCCCGCCACCGGTTGTTCCCAGACGTTTCCCACGCCATTCACGATGTTGACGAAAGTGATGGCGTGGCCGTCCGGGGTCCAATGAAAGTGAGCAATGGCCGTGGCGGGCAGCGGGAAAACCTTGGCGGGGTGGCCGCCCGCGAAGGGAACCATTGCCAGGCTGGCGCCCTGCTCCTGGCCGGGAGCGTAAAAGCAGGCGATCCACTTGCCGTCCGGGGAGACGGATGGCACGCCCGGGCTGCAGTCTGCCGTCAACTGGGAGGCTGGGCCGCCTTCACTTGGAACCTTCATCAGAACAGACTTGCCGTCCTGGGACCCGGTGAAAACCACCCAGCGCCCATCCGGCGATACGGCGGGATTTTGGCCGACCTTACCCTGGGTAAGCTGTTTCAGGTTGCCACCGTCCATATCCATACGCCAGATGCTGCTGTCACCGAGTTTCCATTGTTGAAAGGCAATAAAGCCGCCGTGGAGAGAGACGACGGGGTAAACGGAATCCTCGCTGCTGGTGAGCCGCTCGGGGTTCGAGCCGTCCGCGCCCGTCTTCCAAAGATCATTGCGCCCGCTGCGAACGGAGTGATAGACAACTCTCCCGTCCGGTGTCCATGCCAGACCAAACTCGCCGTCGTAGGTCTTGTTCCCGGCGCTCAAGGTCCTGGCTTCGGACTCCTTGCCGGGCGTGGCGACCTGAAGGGTCGCCATAAGCTGCTCTTGTAAGGCCAGCAACGTCTTTCCGTCCGCGCTCGCCCGAACTCCTGTGTACCTCGAAAGGTCGTGAGTGATCTGCCGGGTTTCTCCTCCCTCCAGTGAGACATCGTAAAGCTGGCTGGGCCCCGACACTCCTCGCCGACTAGCCGCCACGAGCAAGTGACGGCTTCCAGGGAGCCAGGTGAGATCGAAGATGTTCGTCCAATATGCGCCTGGCCCCGGCTGCGCCGCACCGCCTTCCGCGCCAATGGTGGTCAAGACCGTCTGCGAAGTGTGAAAAATGAAGGCGAGGGTCTTACCATCCGGAGACCACGCGACTCCGAACGGGTAAATCTCCTCGGGCCACTTGTAGGACGCCAACACCCGCTCGCCCGAGCCATCCAGCGAGGCGGTCGACAAGCTGCTCTCAGTAGGGTTACTCCGCACCAAGGCGAGCCGCTGGCCATCAGGTGAAAATGCCGGTGGGCTGGTGATCCCCGTCATCATCTTTCTGGGGGTCCCGCCCAGGGCGGGCACTTGGTAAAGATCGCTATTAGGCTTCAGACGATCCTGGCGGACGAAGCGCACGTAGCTGCCATCGGGAGAGAATGCCAGGCCGGGACAATAGTCCTCACCGAGTGTGGCAATCTGGACGTCGCTGTCGGTGGCCAGTTGCCGCACCCAGAGGCTTTGCTTTCCTCCCATTTCCCGCACGTAGGCCACATACTTGCCATCCGGTGAGATGTCCGCTTGTTGGACGTCGCCGCTGCCCGTCACGGGCGTAAATTCCAACCCGGCTGGCGAAGCCGGCGCGCGGCTACCGGCGCGATAGAGGGCGTAGATGAGGACGGCGACGATCAGTATCCCGGCAGCCATCAATGTGGCCACGGCCTTCTTGTGGCGCTCCACCAGGCCCGCGATCACCTGGGAGTCCGAGCTCTCGCCCCTAGCACCGGCATATTGCCGGCTGGCTCTCTCGCCGCCGGACCCAAGGGCAGGCACCCGCCGCGGCGGGCCTGTCCCTACGTCGCGCCCAGCCGCCCGGATACCAGCGCTACGGCCCGAATCCGAATCGCGCTTCAGGCGCTTCAGGTCGGCGCGCATTTCCGAGGCGTGCTGATAACGCAGCTCGCGGTCCTTCTCCAGCGCCTTGATAACGATCCGGTCCAACTCCTCCGGCAGCTCTGGATTCACCTGCGACGGCCGGGGCGGCTCGTCGCGCAGAATAGCCGTGAAGATGGCGGCCGTGCTCGCGCCGCTGAACGCCTGCTGACTCGTCGCCATCTCGTAGAGCACGGCGCCCAAGCTGAATAGGTCCGTGCGCGCATCCAGTTCTTCGCCCTGCGCCTGTTCCGGGCTCATGTAGGCCACTGTCCCCACGGTCGCGCCAGGACTGGTGAGGTGTTTGGGCTCGATGGAAAGTGTAGGTGCGTCCACTGGGAGCGCGGGCGGCCTGCCCCGATCCGTCAGGGTCTCCCCCGCTCCTTCCTTTTCCGCCAAACCTCGCTGTCCAGTTGGGGATTGCAGCCCAAGAGCGGGCGAGACGCCGGTGGATCGGGGCAGGCCGCCCGCGCTCCCAGTCAGCTTCGCCAAGCCGAAATCCAAAACCTTTGCCTGCCCACGCGTGGCGACGAAAATATTCGCCGGCTTGATGTCGCGATGGATGATGCCCTTCGAGTGCGCTGCGTCCAGCGCGTCGGCAACCTGAATCGCCAGCTCGAGCAGCTTATCCGGCGGTAGGGGCAAACGGCGGTCCCCTTCGCCAGCCGGAGGCGCGCCACGCTCACCTGATTCAATGAGCTGCTTGAGCGTTTTCCCCTCGAGCAGCTCCATGACGATGAAAGGTCTCCCCTCATGCTCGCCGATTTCGTGGATGGTGCAAATGTTAGGGTGATTGAGCGCGGCGGCGGCGCGGGCCTCGCGCTGGAAGCGCTCGAGGGCTTGGGGGTCATGGGGCAATTGTTCGGGAAGGACCTTCAGGGCTACGAAGCGGGCGAGTTTGGTGTCCTCAGCCTTGTAAACCACACCCATCCCGCCGCTGCCCAGCGTCTCAACGATGCGGTAATGGGAGATGGTGTTGGCGATCACTGGATGTCCCCGCTTGTTGCTGCCAGTTGTGCGCCGGGCCGAAGACCTGATCAAACGCTACAACGATATCTTAAATCCCGGTCAGCCGGGGCACGCCCTCAAGGCGTTTCCCAATCGAGGGCGTAGATTTCCTGGATGCTGGCGTCGCGGACAAACAGCGGAGATCCGTCCGGGGCGAGGCCGCTCCAGTTTCCGAAGGGTCCCACAGCCGCCTGAAACCCTCTCAAGCTGAGGACTTGCTCCAGTTTCCGGTCGCTGATTTGCACGCGGAAGTAGCCTTCTCCCTTCTCGAGAATCCCCTGAAAGTACAAATAGTGTCCGTCTCGGGACCAATTCGGATAGCCTAAGAAACCCTTGGCTTCGGCGAGGTCAGTCCATTTCTGAGTTGTGAAATCAAAGAGCATAAGCTTGAGGGAATCCAGCGTAATGGCCACTACGTAGCGTCCGTTTGGAGACCAGCGGGGAGAAAAGAGGCCATCGGACCCTGGGAGCTTCGAGACGTTTCGCGTTTTCATATCGAACACGTAGATCGCTGACCCCTGATTGCTAAGCCCATTCCCCCCGAAGACCAGCGATTTGCCCTCGGGCGACCAGTTTGGGTCCGCCAAGTTAGTTTCACGGCGATAGATCAGTTGGGGCACACCTCCAGCGGCGGGAACGACATAGATTTGCCAGGGTTCGCCGGGCGGATGACCAAAGAAGGCGATCTGCTCGCCATCCGGAGACCATCGAGGCAGCTCGGCCTGCATGGGGGGGGAAGTAAGTTGGAGCTTTTGGGTTCCGTCCACCTTACTTCGCCACACGCTGCCATCGGCGAAGTCGTTGTAGGCCACCCACTGTCCATCCCGAGAGAAATCGAGTCCCATCGCCGAGATTCCCGAAAGGTAAGGCGCGAACTGTGCTGATTTCGCATCGTAGCGCACCAATTCCGCTCGGGGCTGCCAGCCTTCGACGAAGAGCTTCTTGCCATCTCGGCTCGGGACGGGATCGCCGACGTTCATCAGCCCCGTGGTTAACTGCACGGGCGCGGGGCGTATCGACCGGAAAAGGCCGCCGTTTTCGCGCAGCGCCCAGACGTTTGCCGTCCCCTCGCGTACCGCCTGGAACACGAAATACCTTCCGTCCGGCGTCCAGTTGCCACAGCATTCGTTGGGTGGGTTGTTCCAACCCGGAAGCAGGGGATGAAGATTGGTGCCGCCGGATGAAGCTTGCCAGATGGAGCGGTTATTGGTTTCGGGATCGCTCACGGTAAAGCGCAGGACCGTTCCGTCGGGCGACCAGCGCAGGTCGCCGGGCCTTCCCGCTGTTACCAAGAGCCGCCGTGGTTCGCTCCCATCGCTCTTGACCAGGAATATCTCGTTCCCCTTCGAGTAGGCAATGCTCCTTCCGTCCGGCGACCACGCCGCGCCGTGACCTTCGAGGTCGCCTAACCGGCGCGGCGAGCCGCCCAGCACAGGAAGAGTCCACAGGGGCGCCTCGGGGCTTGTTTCATTTAGGAAAGTAGGCAGCAGAAGTTCCGATCCGTCGGGTGAGATATCGTACAAGTAGCGCCAGCCAAGGTCCCCCAGTATTAATGAGGTCGGTATGGGTACCGTCTCACCACCGCTCACGGAGGTTTGGGCTGGGCCCAACTGGTTGTCCAGGAAATAGAGCCGCGTGCCGTCCGTGACCACGCCGCTTTTGGGCCGGTTGGTGAAGGTGAGTTGCACGGTGCGCAACACGCGCGGCGGAGGCAGCGGCCGCGTCAGAAGATACCCGAGAATTGCCGCGATGGCGATGAGAGCCCCGGCGGATATCGCTGCCCAGGCGCCCCATCGACGAGGCGGGCGGGTTCCGCGAACTTCCTCGGCCCCCTCCGGCAGAACCGCGGCGGCCCCCACTCGGCCGGACTCCACATCACGCTTCAGGCGCTTCAGGTCGCCGCGCAATTCTGCGGCGGTCTGGTACCGCAGCGCGCGGTCCTTCTCCAGAGCCTTGTTGATAATTCGTTCGAGTTCGGGGGGGCACTCGGGATTCAATCGAACCGGAGGCACAGGTGCACGGTATAAGATAGCCGCAAAGATGACGCCCGAGGAATCACCGCGAAAGGGCAACGTCCCTGTCGCCATCTCGTATAACACCACGCCAAAGGAGAACAAATCACTGCGTGCGTCCACATCCTTGGCGCGCACCTGTTCGGGCGACATGTAGGCCACCGTCCCCAGCGCCGTCCCCGGGCTGGTCAGATGCGGCTGCTTCACAGTGGCTGCGGTTGAAGAATCCAAACTCTCACCCTGAGCGGAAGGGCTGTCCCCCGCTGTGGCCTTGGCCAAGCCGAAGTCGAGCACCTTGGGGAGTCCCCGCTTGGTTATGAAGATGTTCGCCGATTTGATGTCCCGATGGATGATGCCCTGGCTGTGAGCTGCATCCAGGGCATCAGTGACCTCGATGGCGATCTCCAGGAGTCGTTCTAACTCCATTGGCCGGCCCTGAAGCTGGTGCTTCAGCGTCACGCCATCCAGGTACTCCATGGCAATGAATGCCTGGCCTTCGTATTCGCCGATGTCGTGTATCGTGCAGATATTGGGATGATTCAGGGCTGAGGCAGATTGCGCTTCGCGCTGGAATCGCGCCAATGCCTGGGGATCTTTGGCCACGGCCTCAGGCAGGAATTTTAGTGCGACAAACCTGTGCAGGCGAGTATCTTCCGCCCTGTAAACAACACCCATCCCCCCGTCACCGAGCTTGTCCAACACACGATAGTGGGAAACCGTCTTGCCGATCATGGATGAATGGCTATGTATGATTGAAACCCTCGTGCCAAAGCAAACTATTATAAACTTCGCGTGCAGCCAAATCAAAGCGTTGGTGGGTACTTGTTGGCGGACACTGGTAACTTTGCGAGACATGACCGTTGCAGCACGCAGTCATTCCCGCGAAAAGCTTGCCGGACGGCGGGGATCCAGTGGCCAGTGAGGGCAGTCATTCCCGCGAAAAGCTTGCCCTGAGCTTGCCGAAGGGCGGGAATCCACTCCGCAAACCTTTGTAAATGTGCTGTCGTCGAATTGGATTCCCGCTTTCGCGGGAAAGACCGAACGTCATGGGGCCAGAAGCCGCAGAGTTTCTGCAAAGGGGGACTTTGCGCTGAAAGCCGCGGAGGTTCTATTACGGCTACGCTTGTTGCCAGCCTTGGACGAAGAGCTTCTTGCCGTCTCGGCTCGGGACGGGCTCGCCCATATTCATCAGCCCCGTCCCGTTCCACTGAACCGTTGACCCCAACGCGCAGTTCGGCCCCGTCACCGTATTGTGAAGGTCAAGCCACTCGACGTCCCCCCGCCCGGTGACGGGTTCACCACCTTGACCGATGCCGTCCCCGCCGTGGCAATGTCGCTGGCCGGTACGGCGGCGGTCAACTTCGTGGCGCTCACATAGGTCGTCGTCAGCCCCGTCCCTTTCCACTGTACCGTGGAGGTGGAGACGAAGTTCGTCCCCTTCACCGTCAGGGTGAACGCCGCCCCGCCCGCCGTGGCGCTGGAGGGCGAGAGCGAAGTCGCCTTGGGCTTCGGGTTGTTGATGGTGAAGGTCAGCCCGCTCGATGCGCCCCCGCCTGGGGTGGGGTTCACCACCGTGACTGACGGTGTGCCCGCCGTGGCAATGTCGCTGGCCGGGACCGAGGCGGTCAACTTCGTGGCGCTCACATAGGTCGTCGTCAGCCCCGTCCCGTTCCACTTCACTGTAGAGGTGGAGACGAAGTGGGTGCCCGTCACCGTCAGGGTGAACGCCGCCCCGCCCGCCGTGACGCTGGAGGGCGAGAGCGAAGTCGCCTTGGGCTTCGGGTTGTTGATGGTGAAGGTCAGCCCACTGGATGTGCCCCCGCCCGGAGTGGGGTTCACCACCGTCACCGACGCTGTCCCCGCCGTGGCGATGTCGCTGGCCGGCACCGTGGCGGTCAACTCCGTGGCGCTCACGTACTTCGTCGCCAGCCCCGTCCCCTTCCACTTCACTGTAGAGGTGGAGACGAAGTTCGTCCCCGCCACCGTCAGGGTGAACGCCGCCCCGCCCGCCGTAGCGCTGGAGGGCGAAAGCGAAGTGGGCGTCGGCGACGGGTTGTTGATGGTGAAGGTCAGCCCACTGGACGTGCCCCCGCCCGGAGTGGGGTTCACCACCGTCACCGACGCTGTCCCCGCCGTGGCGATGTCGCTGGCCGGCACCGAGGCGGTCAACTTTGTGGCGCTCCCATACGTCGTCGTCAGCCCCGTCCCGTTCCACTCTACCGTAGAGGTGGAGACGAAGTTCGTCCCCGTCACCGTCAGGGTGAACGCCGCCCCGCCCGCCGTGGCGCTCGAGGGCGAAAGTGCACTGAGCGTGGGCACAGGATTGACACCTGTGCCGGTCAGGCTGACCGTCTGCGTGCTGCCTGCCACCCCATTGCTGTTGTCGGTGATGGTTAGGGTTCCGGAGAGCTGGCCAGTAGCCGTAGGTGAGAGGGTAACGTTGATCGTGCAGGAACCGCTGGCCGCAAGGCTGCTTCCACAGTTGTTGGTCTGACCGAAGTTCGCGCTTGCGGCGATGCCGGTGATGGTGAGCGCGGCGCTGCTCGTGTTGCTCAGGGTGACCGGCTGCGACGTGCTTGTAGTCCCCACGTTCTGATTGCCGAACGTCAGGCTGGCCGGGGAGACGCCGGCCACCGGACCTGGCAGCAACTGCAGCAGTACTGAGACGTTGTTCGAGCTATAGTTGGAAGTTGCCAGATCGAGCCTGCCATCCCGGTTGAAGTCTCCTGTCGCAATCGAGTATGGGCTGCTGCCCGTGGTCGGAGAGGACGCGCCGGGCGTAAACGTGCCATCGCCGTTTCCCATCAAGATGGTTACATTGTTGCTCCCAAAATTGGCCACCGCTAAGTCCAATTTCCCCTCCCCGTTGAAGTCCCCCACGGCAATTGATGTCGGTAGGCTTGCCGTGGCCGGAGACGAGGCGGTGGGCGTGAACGTGCCATCGCCGTTTCCCAGCAGGACAGTCACGTCGTTGTTGGTTACATTCGCCACTGCCAAATCCAATTTCCCATCTCCATTGAAGTCCCCCACGGCAATTGAAAGCGGTCCGTATCCCGTGGAAGGAGACGAGGCGGCAGGCGTGAACGTGCCATCGCCGTTTCCCAATAAGATAGTCACGTTGTTGCTGTTTTGATTCGTCACCGCTAAGTCCAATTTCCCATCCCCGTTGAAGTCCCCCACGGCAAGTCCCGATGGCCCATTTCCGGTGCCCGGAGATGCGGCGGCGGGCGTGAACGTGCCATCGCCGTTTCCCAGCAAGATGGTCACATTGTTGCTGCCGGAATTGGCCACCGCTAAGTCCAGTTTCCCGTCCCCGTTGAAGTCCCCTACCGCAACTGCCATTGGCGCAGTTCCAGTGGAGGGAGAAGCGGCGGCGGGCGTGAACGTGCCATCGCCGTTTCCCAGTAGGATAGTCACGGTGTTGTCGCTTAGATTCGCCACTGCCAAGTCCAGTTTCCCATCTCCGTTGAAGTCCCCCACGGCAATTGAAAACGGTCCGTCTCCCGTGGAAGGAGACGAAGCGGCAGGCGTGAACGTGCCATCGCCGTTTCCTAGTAAGATAGTCAAGTTCTTGCCGGCTTGATTTGCCACCGCTAAGTCCAACTTCCCGTCCCCGTTGAAATCCCCCACCGCGATTGACACCGGATAAGCTCCCGCCGCTATGGGCGAGCCGCTCGCGTTGCTGAAAGTCACTGCCGGCGTGGAGGTTGTTACCGAGAAGAAGATCACGTTCGAAATCAGGGCCGGACCGGGATTCACTACGGTGACCCAGGCCATCCCCGGTGAGGCGATGTTTGCCGCCGGCACCGTCGCCGTCAATTTTTCACCACTTACGGAAGTCGTTGCGAGCGCCACGCCATTCCAATCGACCGTTGCGCCGGGGGCGAAGTCCGTCCCATTCACGGTGAGAGTGAATCCTGACCCGCCGGGTGCGACACTTGTTGGCGTCAGTGGTTGGTTGACGAACGGCACGGGATTTACGCCCGTGCCGGTCAAGCTGACCGTTTGGGGGCTGTCCAGGGCATTGTCCGTAATCGTAATGGCGCCGGTTCTGCTTCCCAGCGCCACAGGTGTGAAGGTAACCTTGATGGCACAGTTGGCTCCCGCCCCCACCGTCGATCCGCACGTGTTGGTCTGGGCAAAGTCGCCACTGTTGCTCCCCGTGATGGCGATGCTGGTGAGAGCCAGCGGCAGGTTGCCCGTGTTGGTCAATGTGACGGTTTGCGCGGAGCTGCTGCTCCCGAGCGCTTGGTCCGGGAAGGTGATTGAAGTGGGTGAAAAGCCCACGCCGACCCCCGTCCCGGTTCCGCTCAAAGTCATCGTCTGCGGGCTGTTGGGGGCGATGTCGGTGAAACTCAGTGAGGCGCTAAGGCTCCCCGCCGCGGATGGCGTGAACTTCACGCCAACCGCGCACGTACCATTGGGGATCACCGTGGCGCCCGTGCAGGTGTCGGCGCTCTTGGCAAAATCGCTGGCGTCCGTGCCGGCTATTTTGACTGTCAGGATGCTGAGCTTGGCGGTCCCGGTGTTGGTTACCGTGACGCTCTGCGCAGCGCTGCTGGTGTAGAGGGGCTGGAGTGAAAATGCGAGGCTGGGAGGGGATAAGGTCACCGCGCTCGATGCGAAGCTGCCCACTAGGTTCGCAACATTGACCGTCCCGATTCCCGTGGCGAAGTCCCACCCGGTCGCCGCGCCGAACGCCGGCTGATAGCCGTCACTGGTGTTAACCGCCATGGCAGCGCACGTTCCGCCCGTTCCCCCGCCGCCGGTGAGAACGCAGTGGGGCAGGGTGGTGTAGCCGCTACCGGCGGCGGTAAGGCTGGCCGTGATTCCCGGCGCCTCGGTCGCAGTGCAAGTTGCGCCTGTCCCACCGCCTCCGCTTATCGTGCAAGTGGGGGCAGAGGTGTAGCCGCTTCCGAAGCTGGTGAGCCCCACATAGCAAACCTCGTTGTTAGTACAGATGAACGCCTCGCAACTCGCACCCGTTCCTCCGCCGCCCGTCAGGGTGCAGGAGATTGGATAGGTCGTATAACCTGAACCGCCGTTGGTAAGAGAGAGCGTGGAGACCACGCCGGTCAAGCTGGCGCTGCACGCCGCCCCAGATCCGCCGCCCCCGCTCAGCGTGCAGGAAGGAGCGCTCTTGTATCCGCTCCCAAGGCTGGTGACCAAAGCCGAACTCAGGGTCTGGGGGGCTGTGGAAAGCACTCCATAGGTTCCCGAGGGCGCATAGCAGTTCACCCCGAAGCAAGGCACGTCGATATCGCCTCCGGTGCCCGAGCCTGTGTGCAGTAGCGGAATCTGGGTTACGTCGTAGAAAATACAGTTGGGGGCCACCGCATTGCCAAGAGCGGACTTACAAGACGAGCTGCCACTGGAGCCATACTCTGTCGCCGCCAGCGAGTAATAGGAGGGATTCGGGTTACCCCAGCGGGTCCCGGATGCCTCATTGATAAGCGACTGAATCGCCGCCATGATGGGCGCGGCAAACGACGTCCCGCCAGCCCCGGCCCACGTGTCGGGAGGGCCGGTACAATCATAGCCCCAGGCCGGGTCAGAATAGCAAAACGCGTAGTAGTGCCCCCAGATTCCGTTTGCAGCGAAGAGCGAAACATCGGGGATGTCCCGCACCCCATCGCTCGGGTTGCCGATCAACCCGGACTGCCACGCGGGCTTGGGATATCCGGCGCAGGCGCCACTCACCACGCCGCTGGCATCCGGCGCGCCGGTGGCGCAGCCGCTGGGGCCGCCACTACCGGCGACGGTGGTTATCAGGTTGGAATAGCTGGCATTGTTGCACAGTCCGTCGGAACTATAGGTGGGCAAGATTCCCACGTAGTCGCCGATCAGCACACTGGCGCAGGAGTCGTTCCAGGGAATCTCCGGAACATACGAAAGGGCCGACCCGTAGGTGGCAGTGTTGGCGGAGTTCCAATAGGTGGCTTGGGCGCCTTGGTAAGCATCGGCGAAGTCGGTGCCACCCACCGACACGTCGTAAGGTGTGGAGGTGAAGCCGCTGACGGTGATGCCGTTTACGGCGTAAGCTTCGTCGGCGTCCGAACTGGCGGCGCCTTCGTCGCCCGAGGAAACAAAGACGGAGACACCTTCCGCCACTGCCTGCTGATACAAAGAGCTAATGTAGGCGTTGAAGGAAGCGCCCAGATAGGATTCGGACTCACCATAACTGATGCTGACAATAGCCGGCGGTGTGCCGCTGGCGTTTAAGAGGTTTTCGAGGGCAATGAAGCCGCCGAAGTTGGTATCGGTGTCCGCGCAGGACGCCAGTTCGATCGCAGCGCTGGGAGCCCCCGCGCTCGCCCATTCCACATCGAGAGCGGCTTCGACATCGTCACCGTTGACGCCGGGATCAGTGCAGTTATTCGTGGGGCTGCTGGGCGGATGGACCTGCGCCAGGGAGCCAAGGGGGTACGCTGAGGCAAGGCCCAGGACGGAGCGGAAAGTATCCCAGTCCGCCGTGGTATAGAGATCGGTATCTTCGATCAACACGATGGTCTGGCCCTGGCCCGAATAGTCCGACGCGAAGGCAGGGTTGAAGTTGTAGATCGTCGCCAAGTCCGCCGGCACAACCAGATAGTAGCCGTTCCCGACCGTATCCTTGGCGCGCCGCTTGAGCATCGGGTGAGGCCGGAAGTCATTCAGGGAGACGATGCCCGCCACCGTTGAAGTCAGCTCGGCCGGAATCTGCGGGTCGCTCATATTGGCGATATGGGCCTGGCCATTCACCAGCAAGTGATGGATCTCCGTGCGGAAGGCTTGGCGGATCTGGCCCGCCGAGCCGGAGAAGTCGATAACCATTTGGTTGGGATAGACCAGGTTGACCTCGAATCCCTGCGACTCGAGCCAACTCGTCACCGCGGCGATGCCGCCCGACGCGACGCCATACCTCTGCCCGAATTCCGCCGCCGTGATCCAATGGTGAAATAGGGGCGAATTGGGATCGTGGATATCGTTGATGAATTGCTGGAGTGCTCGCTCCTGCTCGGGAGTCCGCTGCAACTGGAGCATCATGTGGTGGACTATAAGGTCATCGGAAACTCGCCCACGATCGTTAATCGCCTTTGCTTCCGGGCGCGTATTGCCCCTGAGGGTAACCAGCCCGCCTTGTCCCGCGTCCGGCACGGGGAGGGCGCTTGCTTGCGGGCCGGCGTTTACCGGCCTCGCAAGCGCGGCTGCCAGCCAGCCTGCGGCGCGTGGGTCAACCGGGCCAAACGGGTCAAGCCGGCCGGGAAGCCCGCCCTTGTCCAAACGGCTCAGGCCCAGCTGGTGTTTCTGCAAGGCCAGGACGGCCTCGTCATTGGTGAGAAGACCAAACAATACGATGGCGACAACTAAAAGGCCAACAAATCCGCAGCAGAGCACCTTGTGCTTTGTCGCGGTTTGCGATTGCTTGGCAACGCTAAGGCGCGCGGGCACGGGCAAGCTCCCTTTGGCACTGCAACGCCCATGATCCTAACCGAACTTAAGCGCCATGGGAACAGCACGAAAGTACGTTGCCGGAATCTCTAGGCTCTGCGGCTTTTCACATCGTATGAAAACAACCGCCTCCAGCGCGACCTGTCGGCGATACCTCTGCCCCCGCGCCCGTGAGCAAGACCGAACATCGCGAGGCCAAAAGCCTTCGCTGTCATTCTGAGTGCAGATTTCATGATCCTTCGGCTCACCACCGTGCATGAAAACGCGCGAAGCGCCTTGGAGTGCGGCAGCGCAGCGGAGCGGAGCTGCCGCCTTCCGCAAGGTAAAAACAAGGCGGTAGCTGGCGCTACCGCACTCCAAGGTGCCTTCGGCACAACGGTTTTCATGCCAGCGAAGAATCTCGCTCTGGACTTTTCCGCCGACCGGCAGCAGGGCGGGAGGCCTCGCGGAGTTTACCCTGAGTGTGCATCGGCCTACGGACCACACCAGGAAATCAAAATCATCCGTGTTGCCCGGCGACGGTCGATTTTCGGGGGAGCGAGGCGAAGTATCTCAGCAGTTCGCTCCGGGTAAACTCCGCGAGGAATCCTGCTCTGATTTGTTCTCCCCCGCTCCGCCGGTGCCTTGAGAGGCCGCAGGCAATTTACCAATACTGGTAGGCTTGGCCGCTTGCATTGAGGCCCCAGACGACGGCGTCGGCACCCACACTGACTTGCGCGAGCGCCCCTGGAATTGAATCCCAACTCTGCGTCTGAGCATTAAAGCGCCAGATTTGGTTCGCACTGTTCAGGCCCCACACCGTGCCGTCAAAGGCCACCGCAATGCTCGTCAGAGCACCCGGAATAGAATCCCACTTCTGGAGTTGGGGATCGTAACGCCAGATTTGCCCGGCGGCATTAAGTCCCCACACATTGTTGGCCGAACCCACGGCAATCTGCGCCAAGCCGCCCGGAATTTGCACCCAGCCTTGGGTGGAGGGATTGAAACGCCAGATTTGACCCACACTGTTGATCCCCCACACCGTGCCGTCCGCGCCCACCGCAAGCTGCGCCAGCGAACCCGGAATCTGCTCGAAAGCTTGGGTGGAGGGGTTGAAACGCCAGATCTGCTCCGCACTGTCGATCCCCCATACCGACCCGTCCGCGCCTACCGCAAGCTGCGCCAGCGAACCCGGAATCTGATTCCAGGTTTGGGTCGAGGGGTTGAGCTGCAAGATTTGCCCAGCGGCGTTAAGCCCCCAGACGTTCCCCCCAAAGCCCACGCAGATCTCGCTGAGGGCGCCCGGGATCTGCTCAAGGCTCTGGTGCTGTGCGTCATAGCGCCAGATTCGTTGCGTAGCGTCAATCCCCCAGGCTGCTCCGTCTATCCCGGCGGAGATTTGAGCAAGAGAACCCGCAACCTGGTGGAAGGTTTGCGTGGGTTGAGTGGGCTGAACGAATTGGTAGATTTGGTGCGCACTGTTCACGCCCCACACCGCGCCGTTGGCCCCCACCCCAATCTGCGCGAGTTGTCCCGCAATCTGATTCCAGGCTTGCGCCTGGGCGTTGAACCGCCAGATGGCGCCGGCCGCATCAATCCCCCAAACGTTGCTCGCCGAGCCCACCGCAATCTGGGCCAGACTGCCGGGGGCGTTGTCCCATCCCTGGCTTAGCGAATTAAAGTGGTAGGTTTGGCCGGCGTTGTTGATCCCCCACACGTCGCCATCCGCCCCCACCGCAACCCGCTTCAGCGCGCCGGGTATTTGCTGCCAGTTCTGGGTTCCGGGATTGAAGCGGTAAACCTGCTGGGCGGCGTTGATTCCCCAGATGGCGCCGTCATAGCCCACCGCAATCTGGGCCAGCGCCCCGGGAATCTGGCTCCAGGTCTGAGTGGCGGAGTTAAAGTGGTAGACCTGAGCGCTGGAATTGATCCCCCAGACATCGCCATCCGAGCCCACCGCAATTTGGGAGAGGGTGCCAGGGATCTGATCCCAGCCCTGGAGTGTGGGATCGTAGCGAAAAATCTGCCCGGCGGCATTCAAGGCCCAGACGAAGCCGCTGGAGCCCACTGCGACTTGGGTAAACAAGCCTGGGGCCTGCTGCCAAGTCTGGGTTTGGGGATTGAACATATAGACCTGTCCGGCACTGTTGATGCCCCATACCGTCCCGTCCGAACCCACCGAAACCTGGGAGAGCGCGCCGGGCATTTGTTGCCACGCCGAAGTTGGGCTGGCTCCGGTCCCGCTTAAAGTCGCCGTCTGAGGGCTGTTGGAGGCGTTATCGGTGAAAATGAGTGAGGCGCTGCGGCTTCCCGTCGCGGACGGAGTGAAGGTCACGCTGACCGTGCAGGTGCCGTTGGGCGTGACGGTCGCTCCCCTACAGTCGTCAGTGCTCTTGGCAAAGTCGCTGGCATTCGCACCGCCGACCGCGACCGCCGAGATGATGAGGTTGGCCGTGCCGGTGTTGGTGATTGTCTCCGTCTGGGCGGCGCTCGTGGCGCCCACAATCTGATTGCCGAAACCTAGACCTGGGGCTGACAAGCTCGCCAGCGGCACAGTCCCGGTTCCGCTCAAAGTCACCGTCTGAGGGCTGTTGGAGGCGTTGTCGGTGAAATTCAGTGAGGCGCTACGGCTCCCCGTCGCGGACGGCGTGAATGTCGCGTTGACCGTGCAGACGCCGTTGGGCGTGACCGTGGCTCCCGTGCAGGTGTCGCCGCCCTTGGAAAAGTCGCTGGCATTCGCACCGCCAATCGTGACCGTCGAGATGGTGAGGTTGGCCGTGCCGGTATTGGTGAGGGTCACACCCTGGCCCGCGCTCGTCGTGCTTATGGGCTGAATGCCGAAACTCAAAGCCGGGGCGGAAAAGCTCACCAGAGGCGCCATCGTCGCGGGCGGGTTGACCACCTCCGACACCACCGAAGACGTGCTGGTGGCGTAATTGCTGTCCCCCCAGTACACCGCCGTGATCGAGTGCGTGCCGACAGTCAGGCTGGAAGTCGTGTAGGTGGCCTCGCCGCTGCCGTCTAGCGATCCAGGGCCAAGCTGTGTGAAACCGTCATAGAAGGTCGCCGTGCCAGTGGGGGTGCCCCCGCCTGAGGCGGGCGCGACCTGGGCCGTGAAGGTGACGTTGGAACCTTGGCTTTGCGGATTCACATCCGCCGTGAGCGTGGTTGTGGTTGGCGCCAGAACGGGCGCGAGCGTCATCGCGAGCACAACCACGTGCGGGTCGTTGGGTAATGTGATGCTGCTTACGGTCTTGGCGGCATTCAGGTTGAAGGAGTACCCGTATAAGTAGACGGGTTGTGAGTATTTCGTGCCGTCGCAGTGATCGCGATACGTCATGGCAACAGCCACCGATTCGCCAGTAAAGTTCTGGTACCCCGCTCCGACCCAATCGCTCAGGCTTTGCGTAAAGGAGGAGGTTGTGCCATCTGTGTACTTCACCGTAAAGGTCTGGGATCCCTGCGCGCCCCACATTCCGGTCCCCAGCAGGTCCAATTCAGTGTACTGCCCAGCGGGCAGCGGGATGGTCGCACTCGTGACAGCATCGGGCACGTTCGGTGGGCCGAATGCGAAAACGGAGCCGTTCCACGCGACAGCAGGGCCCAGCAGCGTCGCCGAGTAGGCGTTGCCGACACCGTCCAGCCCGCCGGTGGCTGAGAACGGCGTCCCATCCGTATAAATGCCGTTCGCGTTGTATGCCGATGACATATCCACAAATCCAGGAGTGCCAACTGTGAGGTTGAGGGTGACCGCTCTGCTTATGCTACCCGACGTCCCCGTCACTGTCACGGTCACTGGTCCCTGGGCCGCTGTGCTGCTTGCGGTAAAAGTTAGGATGCTGCCCTGGGTAGTACTGACGGGGCTGAATGACGCTGTCACTCCCGTCGGAAGCCCGGATGTCGCGAGGCTTACGCTGCCGTTGAAGCCGCCTAAAGGGACAACCGTAATCGTGCTCGTGCCGCTCCGCCCCGGCGCGATGACGACGCTCAAGGGTGAAGTCGTGAGGGTGTAGTCAGACGCGTTGGTGAGGGCGGCGGGAACCAAAGTCATGGCAAGAACGCGCACGAAGGGGTCACTCGGCATCGTGATGCTGGCGACGGTCTTTTTGTTATGGAGAATAAAGCTGTACCCGTAAAGATAAGCGGGGCTGCTGAACCTTGAGCCAGCACCCCAGTTGTAATAGGGCATGGCGACCGCAACCGTCTCACCCGGGTAGTTTTGCGGAGCGGGTAAGTCGCTGAAGCTCTGAGTGAAGGTGTCAGTAGTGCCGTCGCTGTACGCGACTGTGAAGTTTACCGCCAACTGATTCCCATTGATCCCGTCCGCGAGCATCTGGAGCGACCCAAACTGGCCGGCCGGCAGCGGAATGGTGAGACCATGGGCCGCAAACGGAGCAACGCAGTTCCATGCGTCCGGCGGTCCGAAGAAGAACGGCACTCCAGCAATGGTTTGAAACGGGCCGAGAAGGTTCGCTGAATACGCCCAGCCATACTCTCCGTAGTAATCGTTCCAGGTCGTTCCGTCATTGCTGATTGCAACTTCGCCATATGCCGACGACAGGTCTACCGGGACCGGCACGGGTGTTGACGCCCCCCCCAGCACGATCCCGATAGTTGCGCTGTTGCTCAGACTGCCCGACGTGCCGGTAATTGTAATACTATATGGCCCCGTTGCGGCTTGCTTGCCCACGGACAAGCTCAGAGTGCTCGTCGTGGTTGTGCTCGCAGGAGAGAATGATGTCTGCACGCCTGCGGGCACGCCGGACACGGAAAGGTTAACGGTACTGTTGAATCCACCCACCGCGGCAATGCTAATGGTGGATTGACCATCGGTGCCCAAGGTCAAGTTCAAATCCGCAGGCGACGCCGAAATGCTGAAATCGGGCGCGATAACCGTGAGAGTGAATCCGACCGCTTGGGTTAAGCCGCCAAATGTTCCGGTGATGGTTCCGGTGTAAGTCCCCGTGGCTGCCGACTCGCTGGCCGAGAGTGTAAGGGTGCTCGTCGTGGCCGTGACCGGAGTGAAGGAAGTACTCACACCGCTCGGCAGTCCCGCCGCTGTTAGATTGACGCTTCCGGTGAAGCCGTTGAAAGGATTGACCGTCACTGTAGTCGTAGCGCCCGTGCCCTGGATGAGCGAAACGCTATAGGGGTCGACCGAAAGGTTGAAAGACGGGGTCGTCCCTCTCGAGCCGGGCTTGGAGAGGTCATCGATGAGGGGCTGCCCCGCTGGAGTGCCCCACCCGGTAGCCAAGTCATATCCCGGAACCGCGAGGTAAAGGTTGGGGCTGTTAGCGTTCTCGTTATTGCCCGTCGTGATGTCATGGAAGTCGTCGTTATAGTTCGACCCAAGGCCTATGTTCACGACAACCGGGTTCAGAAACCCCACAGGTGGAACACCGTTGGCCGCGGCCTGCTGGTTGACCAGCGCCATGAAGCCAGCCCACAGAGGCGCCGCGCCGCTGGTCCCGGCACCGCACCCGGCGTCGTTCTTCCGGCCGACTGCAAAGAGGTTGTCCGCGACTATGGAGACGTCCGGGTAGTTCCGTAACGTAGTTGAGCCCCCGTTGGTCGCCATGCTGATGCCCTGCTGCCAAATTGGAATCGGGTAGTCCGGGCTGACTCCTCCGCCGCTACCGGGCCATGTGGTTTCAGATTGCCAGGCTCCGCCAGCGCTCGTCGTGGTCAGCATTGTCCCGCCCACGGAAGTAACGCTTGGAGACTGGTCTGAAGTCGCCGCACCGCCGTCGCCGGAAGCCACGAAAATGGTCTGGCCCTGGGCAGCTAACTGCGAGAATATCTGTTCCACAGTCGCGGACTCTTCGCCGCCGAACCCCACGGAGACGCTAATCTGCCGAGCGAGGTTGTCAGTCGCTATGCGATTCCAGATGTCGGCCTCGACGTGGCCCTCATACATAAGGATCTGCGCTCCAGGCGCCATGGACATGACCAACTCGACATCTCCCGCCTGCTCCCCGTCATCCCAACCTGGGTTAGGAATCGGACTCATGCCATCTATGAGGACAGGTATAACCGGCACGTTGGGGAGGCCCGCAATCTGCTCGTAAGTAGAGATGCTTTCCGGCCAATAAGGGCCGTACGAAATCACGCCCACAGTCTGGCCGGACCCATCGAGAGTAACGCCCGGCGCATACGCCGCCCGAAAATCACTGCCGATGAAGCAATCGCCCGGTCCGGAGCCGGGGCCCTGGCTCTCGTCATGGACAGGTGGGGTGATCTTCCAGGCCGCATCGCGCGGTTGCGCGAAGTCGTCCAGTCCGATGATCTCTAGCACCGGAATGCCGCTGGGGACAGAGGGCGCGACGTCCGGCGCATGGAACTCGCGGTTCGCGTTGGCGTCATGGTAGACCCGTATCGTGACGCGAAATGCGCTTTCCATGTCTCCCACAGACCCGCTCACATCTACTAGCATGCGGTTGGGCGTTGTGCTCTTGACCGTGAGCCCGCTGGACTCGACGAAAGCGATGACAGCCTGATAGTCCTCCTCGGTTGGACCGAACATGTCCGTGAACTGCTGCGGCGAAACATAATGGCGGTATTCGGGGCTATCAGGGTTATAAACCTGGGAGAGTAGATTCTTCAATCCCTCTGGGTCACGCAGCGGTAAACCGATCACGACGTCCATTCGGTTTGAAGGTGGAAGTGTGCCAGTGGGCGTTATTGCGCCGCTGGCTACCACGCTCGGAACGTGGTTTCGCAGCGAGCGACGCTCCGCCGCCTGGAGAGCGAGTGTTTGCAGAAGAAGTACGGGCAGCAACATTCCGGCTCTAAAGGAGGAGCGCATGTTCATCACCTTTCCATAGAAGATTGAATCTGAGAATATTAAGCATCCTAACTGTTCAACGTCCGCTTTCGCAATGCCACAAATTACGCGGTCTTCTGGGCGCGTGATTTGTCGCGTGGCATGCGCGGGTGGCGCATTGTTTTTCATGTATGCGCGCCACGGACACGCGCAACACCCTCTCAGCGAATCCTGTCCGTGGCCTGTCCTGACCTCTTGTTGGTCGCCGACATAAAAGGTCCGCCGCGGCGGATCGGCGCCACCCGCGGCTCTTCAGATCGCACCGAAAGGGACGCCTTCACCGCGACCTGCCATCAATTCCTCTGCCCCTACGCCTGTGGGCCAAGCCGACCGCCGCGGGGCCAAAAGCCGCAGAGCCTCTGGAAAGCGAGACTCCGCGCCACTTCGCCAGCCAAAAAAGAGGCGCGCTCAGAATGACACGCATCGGCGGCGGAGCGCCGCAACTGCACGCCAGTGGTATCGTTTGGTGGGACCGTGGGTCGCCGCTGTCATGCTGATCCAAGCGGAGCATCTGTGTCTGCGCCACCGGCGCGTAGTGGGCTGCGACGACGCCGCACTGGTGGTTAAACCGCGGCGTCCGGATTTCACGGGTCACCTGTTTCACCCACGCCACAATGCTACCTGTGCTTCGCCGGGCCCGTCGCCGCCTTTTCGCGCAGCGCTTCGGCCCTCTCTTGCGCTTCCTTTAGCCTCTGAGGCGCCTCCTGTAGTTTCTTCATCAGCTCAGGATTCCGCGCCCACTCGATGCTCCTCTCCCGCGGCGCTCCGAAAAGCTCCGGATGAATGTAATAGCCACGCTCGTTGGCTGGCTTCTCCACCTCTACCTGGAGCGGGTGCGCATTGGCATAGGCATCCTGCCGGACACCCGTCACCTGCCAGGAGACCTTCATCCCAGGCTTCCCACCCGCGATCTTGAAGCGCTGGTTAGCGATCTCCTCGGCGATGTAGAGGCCCGGCGCGGGGGCGCCGATGGCCGTGAGTTGGTAGCGGAAGTCGCGGTTCAAGGCCTCGAACCAGTCGGGGAGCTCGACCACCCCCTCTCCCTTCGTGTCCAGCGTGACGTTGCCCGTATAGATGTTCATCATCTCCGAGGACTCGACCGAAGAGTGGTAGAGGTAGCGATCGGCAGGGTCGCGCGGGTGGTCGATCTTGAAGTCTTTGGTGCCTGCGGTTATAGCACCTGTGACGTTGAGATTGCCGTCGAAGTTTCCCGCATAGCCAGTGGCACTGGAGCCATAGACGCCATCGCCGGTAGTGCTGGCGTAACCTCCGATGCCACGGCCACTATCGGTATAGGCATCCATGCCGTCACCGTTACTACCGGCATACCCTGTTACGGCGTCCTCGCCGCCGGCGAGCCCGCTGACAAGCAACGAGCCTGTGAACGAGTTGGCGGTTGCCAGCAACGGAACTATAGTCGTGTCGATGCTCAGGGTTCCGGAGGTGGTTATCGGTCCACCCGTCAAACCGTTGCCGCTGCCTACGCTGGTGACTGTGCCCGCTGTTACGCAGGTAGGCGCGCTATTGCGAGTCAGACCACTAACTACCTGACCTCCCGTACAGGATCCGATCCCGGAATAGGGATTCCCCAGCATCGCGTCCGTGACGCCGGCCGTGGCGATGCTCAGACTCCCGGTGGTGGTGATCGGTCCGCCCGTCAGTCCAGTGCCGCTGCCCACGCTGGTCACCGTGCCGGTACCGGGGAAAGCCTGCCCGGAAGCGAAGGTGATCAGCCCATCGAACTGCGCCGTGCCGTTCACTTCCAGCGTGGCCGCCGGGCTGGTCGTGCCGATGCCCACGTTCACGGCGTACGCGCCGGTTCCGCCCAAAACCAGCGCGTTGCTGGCAGAGACGTTCGAGTAGGCGCCAATCGCCGTGGCGTTTGTGAGCCCATCGACCGTTGGAATTGCGTTGTACCCGACAAATGTGCTGTTGGACCCGGTCGTGGGGAGGGGACTGGGACAGGTGGGTGTGGGACAATACCCAGCTTGATATCCGACCACTGTGTTATTGCTGCCTGTCGTGCTGGAAGCCAGTGCGTTAAAGCCGGTGGCCGTGTTGTTCGAGCCAGTCGTGTTCGCCCAGAGTGCCAACATTCCGGTCGCCGTGTTGTTCGAGCCAGTCGTGTTCGCCCCGAGTGCCAACATTCCGGTCGCCGTATTGCCACCGCCAGTGGTGTTGGAACGAAGTGCCGAGTTGCCCAGGGCGACGTCGCCGCTGGCGTTGTAGTCGTTAGCGGAAAGGAGTGCAGACGATCCAACGGCCGTCATGTTAACGCCAACGGTATTCGCCATAAGAGCTTGGTATCCTACAGCGGTGTCGAAGAGACCGTTGCTCGAGGACATGGCCTGAAAGCCGACCGCTGTGTTGGCCCCGCCCGTGGTGTTTTGGTTGAGCGCGAGTGCACCCACGGCAACGTTGGGTCCGCCCGTGGTGTTGCTGGAAAGAGCTTGCATTCCAATGGCAGTGTTGGCCCAGCCCGCGTTGTTCGACTGGAGGGCTTGGTACCCCATGGCGGTGTTTCCGCTGCCCGTGATGCCGAAATTGCCCGCACCCCCACCAACGAAGGTGTTAGCGATTCCGAAGGCGTGGGCAAATGGAGCGCCGCCCATGGTTACGACTCCTACCCCCGGTCCGGTAGTCTGAGCCAGAGCCAGGTTGCCCGCGTTGATGGTCTGCGTGCCGGTAAAGGTGTTGGCACCCAACGTGGCGTAGGAGCCCACCGGCTGAAAGGCGCTGGCGGCGAACCCGTCGAGGAGACTGGCGTTCAGCTTTGCGACTTGCGTGGTGGAAGTAACAGCCAGCGGCGCCGTGCCTGTGGCAACGGTGGAGACCAACTGCCCATCGAACTTCGCCGTGCCTTTCACTTCCAGGTTGGCGCCCGGGGTCGTGGTCCCGATCCCCACATTGCCCCCGAAGTAGTTCGTGCCTCCCGGCGAATATAACCCGTACGCCCCCGGCACTACTGCCGTGGGATTGGCGATGTACAACCCGGTGTAGTTTGAGAAGGTGCCGCCTCCCGAGTTGGTGGGCGCGTTCACGTAGACTCCATACCCCTGGGTGATCGTTCCCGTGGAAACGTTGGACAGCGCCGCAGTGATTCCATAGGCGTCGGTAATCGTGCCGGCGGCCTGATTAACCACCGCGCCCCTCATCCCGCGCACGGTGGCGAGAGTGCCCGTGCCGTAGTGATCCACCTCGGAGTCCGAGCCAAAGATGTTGCCGGTAAAGTTCTGCGTGTTGCCGCTCAGGGTCGAGGCCTCAGAAAAGATCCCATAGGCGGAGGCCGACGAGGCGGCCGCGGGATTGAGTGTGGTCAACACCCGCTGGCCCCGCAACGACCCCGTAGTGAGGGTGGAGGTGTATTGCACATCCAACAAGGCGCCGGGGGCGCTCGTGCCCCCCACCGCTACACCCGTCCCGTTATCCCGCATCAAGGAATTCTCCACCTTGCAGGCGGCAGTAAATTTGGCCACCGTGTTAGCGGTCGCCGTGCCGTCGCTGGTGACGGCGGTGCAGGCAACCAGCGGCTGCAGCGATGGGGAATTGCCCGCCGCCGCACCCGCCTGGCTGGCAGGCTGGGTGGTGGTGGTGGACGCGGAAGAAAGCGCGGCGTCGCCCGCCAGTGCCGCCAGCGTCTGGGATCCCGCCAGGGCATAGGCGGAAGCTGGCTTGCCGCCCAGGGTGTCGGCGTCGGACGCCTTCAGGGCGTAGGGTACGGCTACGAGGAGCACTCGAGGCAGTTCCCCGGCTCCGGACAATTGCGGTTGGACCCCCAGCCACAACGCCTTGCCGCTGGTGAAGAGGTCAAGTGGTAAGCCTCCCGGAGAAGTAGCGCCCAGGAGAACCACGTAGCGACCCCGCTCGTCCAACTGCACCTTCTGCGACTCCGACCAGAGCGGCGCGCCGCTCTCCTGGAGCTCATAGAGCGAGAAGGTGGCGGTGAGTACGCCCGCCGAAGCGCTGTCGCTGGTTCGATTCTCTGTCCCCTGCGAAGTAATCACCCCGCTGAACTTGATGAGGCGGGGCACCACGGAGGAGGCGGCGGTGGCAGCGTCCTGGCCCCTGAGCGCCGACGTGCCCGCGAGACCGAGGGCCAAAGCGAGCGTGAGGGCAACGGATGTGATATGAATGACATTTTTCATCGGAGTCTCCTTTGCATTTTGATTCGATTCGCTGAGTTTTGAGTCTTGATCGTTTGTCTTGAGAATGGCGATGAGTCCAATTTCTTCATCGGGTCGCTTCACACGAGCCGCTCGAGAGCGAGACCGCGTACCGCTTGAATCCGCCGATGGTTTTTGCTATAGTCGGCGTCGAGTAAGACCCTCAGGATACGCGATCCTTGACGGCCAGAAATCTTGCCCGGGGGTGGCACAGAAGTCCTTAGAGAAGGCTTGAATTTTTCTGAGAAAAAACTGAGAGCCGGCGATGGCACACGGTGGCGACCGCGCTTATGAGTTTGGCCCGTTTCTGCTGAACGCAGCGGAGCGCGTCTTACTGTGCCAGGGGGAGCGCGTACCGCTAACTCCCAAAGTCTTCGAAACGCTTCTCGTGCTTGTCGAGAATGCGGGCCATATCGTTCCAAAGGAAACGCTTATCAAGCGTGTGTGGCCCGATACGATCGTCCAGGAAGACAGCCTTACCTTCAACATCAGCACCCTTCGAAAGGCCCTGGGAGGTCATGCCCACGGGCAGCACTTTATTCATACCGAACCCAAGCTTGGATATCGCTTTGTTGCGCCGGTGAAGATTGTTGGGTCCGGATTCGGCGGGAATGGTCTCCTCTCTCACACGGTTGGTGACAATGAGCAGTTCGGCAAGGACCCCCTCACCCGGCACGCACCGGCTGAACAAGGCGCCGGCTGCGGGCCACCCTCTCCCCCAAGGGGGAGAGGGGAGGGTCTCGGACGGGGCAAAGGGGAAGGTGCCGAGGGTGGCAACTCCGCAGGCTCCGAGGCCGCACTCCGAAGCGTGCGCCGCGTGGTGAAGTGGGCGGCGCTGGGATTGGCGCTGCTGATTGTGGTAGCTGCCACGGTTTGGCTCGCTACACCGGCGCCGGAACCCAAAGTCCTAAAAAGCGATCAGATCACCGCCGACGGTCGCGAAAAGCAGGAGGGCTTGGCCACGGACGGAGCGCGCGTTTACTTTATCGAGCAGGCCTCGACGGGTTGGGTCATCGCCCAAGTCTCAGCTTCTGGCGGTGAGCCGGTTCCCATCGCCAGCATCCCCAGGGATTCCGTAATCACCGACATCAGTCCGGACCATCGCGACTTGCTGGTGGTCGAGGAGCGGGAGTTCGCACCAGGAACGCTGGAAGTCATGCCCTTGTTCGCAGGCGAGCCACGGCGCTTGGGGAATATACGGGCCTATTCCGCCTCCTGGTCGCCGGACGCCGGGACTTTAGCTTACACGACTGAGGGCGGCGTCTACCTGTGCGATCCCGACGGGTCGAACTCACGGCGAATCGTGACCATGTCCGGCAGACTTGACCGTGTGCGCTGGTCACCCAGCGGCAGCAAGCTATGCTTCGTTCGGGGTGAACCTTCCGGAGGGTCACTTTGGGAAGTGGACCGCGACGGGAGCGGCCTCATTTGCCTGTCCCCAGGAATACTGTCCGGGCTCGAGGGCGGCTATGGCCTCTGGACACCCAACGGGGAATACCTGATTACCCGGTCAATCTGTGCCGGCCACAATATGCCTTCTGCGGTGCGGGTTACTTCAGTGCCTTTCCACCGCCATTGGGGGCAACCTGCCTGCCTGGGGTCTGCACCGCTGGACTTGGGTGTTCTGGCCACAAGTCCGGATGGCGCGCGGCTGTTCGGTTTCGGGAGTGGAGCGAAACATCCGCAAATGGAAGAGTATGACACCCAGGCTCGAGAGTTTAAGCCCTTCCTCCCCAACGTTTCTGCCGAGTACGCAGACTTCTCGAGGGACGGGCAACGCATTGCCTACGTCACTGGTGAGAGCGGAATCACTGGCGTGGAGAACCTGTGGATAAGCCGAATTGACGCCAGCCACAAGGAGCAGATCACCAAACCCCCTCTTTTGGTCCAGTTGCCTCGCTGGTCTCCGGACGGGAGGTGGATTGCCTTCATGGGCAAGGACCCCGGGCAACCGTGGAGGGTGCGGGTTGTTTCCGTGGACGGTGGGTCCTATGCGCCTGTGACGGGGGTCAACGACGAGGAGGGAGCACCCACTTGGTCACCCGACAGTGCCCAAATTGCTTTTGGAGGTATGACTCAACCCTCGGAAAGGACAGCCGGGCGGCTCGTCATTCACATCCTTAATCTAAAGACACACCAATTGTCGGAGGCGCCGGGGTCGGAAGGGCTGTGGACGGCGCGGTGGTCGCCGGACGGCCGGTATATTGCCGCCTTGACCCAAGACTCCCGCAATTTGATGCTGTTCGACTTTCGCACCACCAAGTGGGTGAAACTTGCCACCTTGCCCCGAATCCCAGACCTGGTGTGGTCCCGGCACGAAGAAGCCATCTATTTCAATTCCGGAACCACCGGAGGAGACCCTGCCATCTATCGTATCAAGGTTCCGGGGGGTCAACTCGAGCGGCTCGCCAGCCTCAAAGGAAGGACAGACCGTGATTGGCTTGGCCTCTCCCCCGATGACTCGCCTCTGATCGCACACTTTACCGCTGCGGAGGAAATCTACGCCCTGACCGTGAATTGGCCCTGAGCAGGCGCCGGGTGTCAGGCGCCAGGTGTCAGGCGCCAGGTGTCGGGTTCATAGAACAGTGAATCGTGAATTGGTCCGGCCTTGGAAGAGGGAGGAGCCACTTCGCGATGCGCTCTACTTCTGACCTCACGGATAGCGGTCTTGGGCTAGGGGCTCCGGGCTAGGGGCTAGGGACTCGGGGCTAGGGACTGGGGACTCGGGGCTAGGGGCTGGGGACTCGGGGCCTGGGGGCACGAAGGCCTGCACGCCACGGCAGCTTTTACTGTGGACTGTCGACTGTCGACTGTCGACTGTTTTACCGGAACGAAGCGGGAATGTCATTGAAAATAAAGGAGATTCTTCATGCGCAGCGCTTTTTGGAACGCAAGTATCATCACAGTGTTGACTATATTACTGCTGGGCATTATCCATGTAGACATCGACAAAGCCGCACAGTCCGAAGGGCTGACGCGTTGGCAAATTCACGATATGAGCCGGCCTCAACCCCCTGTCGTCGCACCCGGCGAAGCAAGCACCCAAGCCCATCCCGGCCGGCCACCCTCGGATGCCATTGTGTTGTTCGACGGCAAGGACCTCTCCGCCTGGCAGGGGGCCAAAGGAGGGCCGGCGCTCTGGAAAGTTGGGAAGGGTCACTTGGAGGTAGTTCCGAAGACTGGGGACATCTACACGAAGCAGGCGTTTGGCGACTGCCAATTGCACGTCGAGTGGGCGTCGCCCGCGTGGGTTCCCGGGGAGACTTTCGATCCCGGCAACAGCGGCGTCTTTCTGGCGGCGCTTTATGAGGTCCAGATCGTCGACTCGGTGCACAGCAAGATTTACGCGGATGGGCAGGCGGCCGCGATGTACGGACAGTACCCTCCTCTGGTCAGCGTCGGCCGCGCCCCGGGTCTCTGGCAGACTTACGACATCGTCTTCCGCGATGCGCGTTTTGACCCAGACGGGAAACTCCTTCGCCCTGCCATCATCACGGTCTTTTACAACGGGGTGCTTGTCCAGGACCATGTCGAACTAACAGGCCCCACCGCGCATCGTCAACGGCCTCCTTACCAGCCACACCCGGCGCGGATGCCGGTGCGCTTGCAGGAGCACAACTACCCCGTTCGTTTCCGCAATATCTGGATTCGAGAGTTGGTTGAGGGCAAGTAAGCCTTGGGAGAGAACCCGTGAATTAATTCATGGATGGACGAACCTGTTTCACGCAGAGGCGCAAAGTGCGCAAAGGCCGCAAAGCAGCGAATGGACATTGCCTCTGCGTTTCCTCGCGACCCTTGTCCGTCAGCCGATGGACAGCCACCACCTTCTTGTTGCCGCGCGGAAGGCGGCAGCTCCGCTCCGCTTCGCTGCCGCACTCCAAGGCGCTCCGCGTGACACCTACACTGGAACGCGGTTATAATTGCGACTAACTCAAATGGACAGTGTTCGCAACACAAATCGTTGGCATATGCCGCGTGAAAGGACGGAAGTCAGAAGACAGGAGTCGGGAGTCGGAGGGCGGAAGCTCTTGCTCGTCACTCGTCACTCGTCACTTGTCACTGGTCTTCCGGCACTCGTCACTTCCCCCCGCCGGGAGGGCCGATGAGCGTCCGCGTCTGCGTCCTAGGGAGCGGCAGCAAGGGTAACTGCACTTTCCTGGCAACTGAGAAAACACGGCTGCTGATTGACGCCGGCTTGAGCTGCCGAGAGACGTATGCGCGATTGGCGGCGGTCGGCGAGCGTGCCGATGGTCTGGACGCAGTGGTCATTTCCCACGAGCACACCGACCACATTGGCGGAGTGCGGGTGCTGGCGCCTGACGGCAAACTCCCCATTTATATTTCCCGCCCCACTCACGATGCTGTGAGCTGGGACGAGAAGATCAAGAGCTTCGAATACTTCGCCGCCGGTGAAAAGTTCATTATCGGCGACATTGAGGTCACGCCTTTCCCCATCCCGCACGATGCGGCGGATCCGGTGGCCTTCACCTTTGACGCCCAGGGCATCCGAATCAGCGTGGTCACCGATCTCGGGTATGTTCCGGAGGTGGTCAAACAGCGGGTGAAGGGGTGCCATGGTTTGGTTTTTGAATCAAACCACGACCTGGAGATGTTGAAGGTCGGCCCTTATCCGTGGAACGTGAAGCAACGCGTGATGAGCCGGCACGGTCACCTTTCGAACAATGCCACCGCCGCCTTCCTCACCGAAGATTTCGATGGCGCCGCACAGGTTGTGGTGCTCGCCCACTTGAGCGAAACCAATAATCATCCGGAGATTGCGCGCCTCAGCGCCGAGCAAGCTCTTGCCCAGCGCTCTCGGGGCGAAAACACCAAGCTCCACTTGGCCACGCAGACCAAGCCCACGGAGGTATTCAGGTTCTAGGATTCAGGATTCAGGATTCGGGAGTCAGGAGTCAGATGTCGGGAGTCAGAATTCCTGACTCCTGAATCCTGACTCCTGACTCCTGCTTTTAGGAGGCCCAACGTGATTCCTCGTTATACTCGCCCGGAGATGGGCGGCATCTGGACCGATCAGAACAAATTCCAAAAATGGCTGGAAGTGGAGATTGCTACCGCGGAGGTTGAAGCGGAAGCCGGCCTGATTCCGAAGAGCGCGGCGCGGGCCATCCGGCGCAAGGCGGGCTTCGAAGTCGAGCGCATCCTGGAGATCGAGCGCCAGGTGAAGCACGACGTGATCGCCTTCACCACCAATGTGGCCGAGCACGTTGGGCGAGAGGGCCGCTACCTGCACTATGGCCTCACCTCGAACGACGTCGTGGACACCGCCCAAGCCCTGCAAGTCCGCCAAGCTTCAGAGCTGCTGCTGGCAGGGCAGAAGCGTCTTGGCGAGGTTTTGAAGAAGCGCGCCCTCGAGTTCAAGCACACGCCGATGATCGGGCGCACCCACGGCATCCACGCGGAGCCCATCACTTTCGGATGCAAGCTTGCCATCTGGTTCGAGGAAAACCGGCGCAATACGGAGCGCCTGGCTTACGCCGCAGAGCAGATGCGGGTGGGCAAGTTCTCCGGCGCGGTGGGCAGCTATACGCATCTGGCGCCCTCGATCGAGAAGAAGATTTGCGAGCGCCTGGGATTGCGCCCCGCACCTGTTTCCTCCCAGGTCATTCAACGCGACCGCCACGCCTTCTACCTCTGCACGCTGGCCGTCTGCGCCGCCTCGCTGGAGAAGATTGCGCTGGAAGTTCGCGGCCTCCAGCGCACTGAGGTGCGTGAGGTGGAGGAATATTTTTCGCCGGAGCAGAAGGGCTCGTCCGCCATGCCCCACAAGCGCAATCCGGTCACCGCGGAACAGATTTGCGGCCTGGCGCGTGTGGTGCGGGCCAACGCGCAGGCTGCGCTCGAGAATGTGGCGCTCTGGCACGAACGCGACATCTCGCACTCTTCCGTCGAGCGCGTGATCCTGCCGGACTCGACCATCCTGCTGGATTACCTCCTGGCCAAGACCGCCAAGCTGGTTGAGACCATGTTCGTGTATCCCGGCCGCATGCGCGAAAACCTCGACCTGCTCAAGGGCCTGATCTTTTCCGGGCAGTTGCTGCTCGATCTGGTAGAAAAAGGCGCGTCCCGCGAAGAGGCCTACCGCTGGGTGCAGCGCAACGCCATGCAGGTTTGGGAAACACGCGAGGATTTCCGCAGCCTGGCGGAGCGCGATGAGGACATCCGCCGCTACCTCACCCCGAGCGAGATCGCGCGCGTGTTCCACGTGGAGCGTTACCTGAAACACGTGGATGAGATTTTCCGGAGAGTGTTTGGGAAGGCGTAACTTTGGAGTGCGGCAGCGGAGCCTGCGGAGCTGCCGCCTTAAAGGAAGGGGAACTGCATCCGGAAGGCGGCAGCTCTGCAGGCTGCGCTGCCCCCTTGAGGCAACCGGATCCGGAAGGCGGCAGCTCCGCAGGCTCCGCTGCCGCACTCCAAGAAGACGCGCGCGGAGGCCTAATGGGGGAACGACACCTTGTGCCGAAGCACTACCAGCGTGGCCGGGCTCTCACCCCCAGTGCCCGACTCTTCGGTGGAGACTCTTCCGCGCCCAGGCAAATACTACCTCCGCTTTTTGTCGAATGCAAGCGTAGCGCCGACCTTTAGGTCGGCACGGCTGTAATTTGACCGGTAGTGCCGACCTTCAGGCCCGCACGTGCCGACCTAGAGGTCGGCGCTACATTCAGAAGCCACATTCAGAGGATCCCATGAAGGAACTGATCGCCCGGTTTTTCCAGCTCGAATCTCACGGCACTACCGTGCAGCGTGAGGCGATTGGCGGCATCACTACGTTCCTGGCGATGTCATACATCATCTTCGTGCAGCCGGGAGTGCTTTCGCAGGCCGGAATGGATTTCCGCTCCGTGCTGGCAGCCACCTGCCTGGCCGGAGCGCTTTCCACTTTGCTCATGGGCTTGCTCGCCAATTATCCCGTGGCCCTGGCGCCGGGCATGGGCGAGAACTTCTTCTTTGTGTACACCCTCTGCGGCGTGGCGCCCCTGGGGTTTGGTTTGACCTGGCAGCAAGCACTCGCCGCGGTGCTGCTGGCAGGAGTTTTCTTTGTGGCGATTACCCTGACCGGCATTCGCGCCCAGATTGTGAACTCCATTCCCCAGTCTTTGAAATGCGGGATTGCCGCAGGGATCGGCCTGTTCATCACCCTGATTGGACTCGAGTACGGCGGCTTGGTGGTGGGCGCTCCGGGAACGCTGGTTCGCCTCGGCGATTTCCGCCACCCGGTGACCCTGGTGAGCATTCTGGGCCTTCTCGTCATGCTGGTGCTTCTGGCTTTTCGAGTTCGTGGGGCGATTCTGGTTGGCATCCTTGCCACCACCGCCATCGCCGCTGCCTTCCGGCTGGTTCATTACCAGGGGGCCTTCTCATCCGAACTTCACTTGGCGTCCACGTTTATGAAGTTCGACCTGCGCGGGCTCCTCGCCATCCAGCCCACCAAGCTCGCTTCCGCAATCTTCGTGCTTTTCTACCTGGCCTTGTTCGACACGGTGGGGACGCTGGTGGGTGTGGGGCAACAGGCAGGCTTGCTGCGCGATGGAAAGCTTGCCCGCGTGGACCGCGCTTTGTTTGCAGACGCCATAGGGACTACGGTGGGGGCTGGACTCGGCACGTCAACGATCACCTGCTATATCGAATCCGCTGCCGGGGTCTCGGACGGCGCCCGCACCGGGTTGGCAAGCCTGGTCACAGCAGCGCTGCTCTTCGCAGCTATGTTTTTCAGCCCCTTGGCCTCCATGATTGGCGGGGGAATTCCTGTTGGGATGGACGCCGGCCACAATCCCATCCTCCGCTATCCCACCCTTGCCCCGGCGCTGATCGTGGTGGGCTCCATGATGCTCAAGGTGCTGCGGGATTTTCAATGGGACGACCCCACCGAATACCTGCCGGCTTTCCTCACCGTGGTGGGAATCCCCTTGACCTTCAGTATCGCGGATGGGATTGCCTTCGGTCTGATTGCTTATTCTGTCATCAAGCTGGCCACCGGACGCTGGCGGGAGTGCCCAGTTCTTACCTACATCTTCGCTGCCCTGTTTGTGGTGCAATTCCTGATTTTGTAGGGGCGACCCTCGTGGTCGCCCTTGATGCGGCGCCACGAAAACGGTCAGGTCGATCAGCCGACTGATCCGCCACGCTTTCAGGCGCGCCAAGGGGAGAGAACGTGTGGAAAAACCGCGTTGTAGGGGCGGCCGTTGTGGCCGCCGCAGGGCAGCCACAAGGGCTGCCCCTACCAAGTCAGCCTCAGCGCAAACTGGATTTCCCGCGGGTCGCCTGGCCCGCCCGAGGCCTGCCCGGCGATGGGCTGGACGGTATTGCCAATCACGCCGAAAGATGGGGAACTGGCGTCGCCGTTGGGCAAGGTAAAGTTAGCGGTATTCAAGACGTTGAACATCTCGGCACGAAACTCGAGCTTCTTCCCCTCGCCCAGCGGGAAGTTGCGGATGAGTGAGAAATCCCAGGCGGCTTCGCCGGGACCGTTCAAGATATCCCGACCCGCATTCCCGTAAGTGTACTGCGCCGGCGTGGAAAAGGCCGCGGGATTGAGCCACTGCTCCACGGTCTGATGCGCCGGGTAGAAAGAAACTCCGGAAACGACGTTGGGGCGGTCATTGCCATCAATGTTGTGGCTCGGGTTCCCGTCGACCGTGGGCGTAAAGGGCGCGCCCGACTGGACCATGGCGATGCCCGCCAGCTCCCAGCCCTTTACGGCGTAGTTCAGCGCCCGATTCGACGACTTCCAGAATGTACTTCCGAAGGGCAGGTCGTAGACATAAGCCAGGGAGAAGCGCTGCCGATAATCGAAGTCGGAGCGGCCTTTTTCCGCCGCGCGATCGAAGGAATTCTCCGGGAAGTTCGCCGTTCCGTTGGTCCCGTAGTAGGTGGAATTCGTGTCGAGAGACTTGCCGTAAGTGTAAGCCCCAATAACCGCCATGCCGCTCGAGTAGTGCTTCTCCACTTTGACCTGGAGGGAATTGTAACTCGACTTCCCCGCAGAATCGGTATAGGACATGTTGAGGTAGTCGGGATAGGCACGCGGGCAAGCGCCGCCGGAATTGCTCAGGCAGGCGGCGGGATTCGAATTGTCCGGTTGATTCGGGTCCCACATGAAGGGCAGGTGCACGCCGTGCGTTCCCACGTAGCCCACATCGAGTAGCCACGAACCCGGAAACTCCCGTTGCACGTCCAGGGACCACTGTTGAATCGTGGAGTCGTGCAAGTTGATAATCACGGGATCCGAGGTGGGGAACAGCGTGGAAGCCAAGGCGGGCGAGGTGAACAGGTCCTGAAGGAGGAGGCCGGTGCCGAGCGGCAGGCCACCCTGCGAGGGAGGAGTCGAAAGCGCTGTCAACACGGGCACTTCGTTGTCCTGGAGGTTACCCGCGGTGAGTTGGAAGAACGGCGGGTTGAAGGACTTCTGGAAATACAGCTCGCCCGTCATCTGGTCGTAGTAGATGCCGGCGCCGCCACGGATGACCGTCTTTTTACTATTGAAGGGTTGCCAGGCAAAACCGATGCGGGGGCCGAAGTCGTGAGGGTCGGTACGCTGGAGGGATCGGTTGGCTGTCTTGCTGCCGAGGTTTTCCGTACCCACGGCGACGAAGGTCCCCTCCGGATACCCGGAGGCTGTGCTCGCCGGCGAGGTTCCTACAAAGCTTTCGAGGGTGGCCAGCGGAGTGCCGGCTACCAGCAGTTCGCCTTTGTTGAAATCGAAACCGCCAAGTCGGTTTGCCTTGTCGGTGATCGGGGTGTTGTACTCGTAGCGCAAGCCGAGGGTGAGCGTCAGGTCGCGACGCGCTTTCCAGGTGTCCTGAGCGAAGAAATCGTTCTCGCTTCCGGCCCCGGAAATGTATCCGGAAAAACCGTGTATCCAGGAAGTAGGAAGGCCAAACATGGCGTCGGCCGCGCCATTGCCGAAGGTGCAGTTCCCGGTCGGACATGCCTGGGCCAGAAGTTGTTGGACGACCGACGCCGGCAAAGACTGCTCGAGTCCTGCCTCGACAAGAGCCCCGGTGACCACACCGTTGAAGCCGTAAGAATCGCGGGCATAAATGTCTTCGTAGAAGTTGCCGCGCTTGATGGAGCGGATTTGAACTCCGTAGGCCAGGGAGTGGTTGCCGTGAATTTGGGTCAGGGTATCCGCGTACTCGAAGGTGTTGACGGCGCCCGCCTGCGGAGCGCTGGTAAAGGCTCCGATCCCGTCATACGGGGCGAAGCTCATGTTGGGGCTTCCGGTATCGCGGTAAGCTGTGGGCGCGCCCTGGATTCCGAGTTGCTGGCTCACCAGGTCTCCCTGGTCCTGGGCCGTCCAGCCGTACTGCCAGCGATTGTAGTCAACCTTCGCTTCATTGATAAGAGTGGGCGAGAACGTGTGCATCCAATCCACACCTGTCGCCGTGAACCAATCGAGGCGTCGGAGCCCGTAGCCTGGGACGCCCGTGGGCAGGCCGGAGGGCGACAGCTCGGAATCCGTGGTGAGGTTGTAGCGGAAAAAGAAGCTATTCTTCGATCCCCAGCGGTGGTCGAACCGGCCGACATAGCTGTTGGTGTTAATTATTGAAAGGACGGGCTGCGTAAAGTTCTCTCCGCCGCAACTCGCCGACAAATTGGGCTGGGGGTAAAGATTGACCATCGCCTTACCCACCGGGTCGAGGGTTCCGGAAGGGAACGCCGGCGCCAAGTTGTTGACGTTGTTGCCCGGCACCGTGAGCGGCGCCGAAGGGTTGAAGATGATCAAAGGATCGAGCAAAACGGTTTGGGTACTGCAATCGGACGCTTGGAGGTCAGAGAAGTCGCCGCCACGCTCCGCCATCGTGGGCACGTGGGCGCGGCTGTAGGATGTAAGCCGGTCTTGCAGACCTTCGTAGTTAAGAAAAAAGAAAGTCTTGTCGTGACCGTTGTAAACGTGTGGGACCACAATGGGTCCGCCCAGACTGACGCCAAACTGGTTGCGATGGAAAGGCGGCACCACGGGCTCGAAAAAGTTGCGCGCGTCCAGATCGTTGTTGCGCAGGTATTCGTAAAGTGACCCGTGGAGCTGGTTGGTCCCGGACTTCGTCACCATGTTGACTTGGGCGCCCCCGGTGGTGCCGAACTTAGCGTCGTAGACGCCCGTCTCCATGCGGAATTCCGCGATGGAATCGAGCGGCGGCGTGGCGGAGTAGGTCCCTACGGCAAGTGAGGTGTCACTCATGCCGTCGAGCAGGAAGTCGTTCATGCTCTCGCGCATGCCGTTCACATTGATGGAGCCGCCGCGGTTGTCGTTCAGCTCCGAACCCTGCGACCCCGGCACGACTCCGGGTGTGAATAGCGTTGCCTCCAGGAACTGGCGACCGTTGAACGGAAGCTCGCTGACCTTGGTCTGCTCGACCGTGGTGCCCACGGAGTAGCTTTGCGTGTCCAAAACGGGAGCGGTTGATTTTACTTCGACCGTGGTGGCCTGTGACCCTACCTTTAATTGGAAGTCGATCTTCAGGTGCGCGTCAACGCTGAGTTCGATGACGCCTTGAGTGGTTTTCTCGAAACCTGCTTTCCCGGCGCTCAGTTGGTAGCGGCCGGGCGGTAAGAGAGGAATTGTGTATGAGCCGTCCCCCTGGGTCACGGAGGTTTGCGCACTACCTGTGTCGATTTCGGTGGCCGTGACTGTAACGCCGGGAACGACTCCTCCGGAGGGGTCAGTGACAGTGCCCGTAATACTCCCCCGAAATTGCTGCCCTCGTAAGCCAAGACTCTGACTGACGCTCAGCGCCACCAAGGCGCTCAAACATACTCGAACGATGAGTCGCATTTCGATGGCCCCCTTTGGCAAGTTCTGCGCCGCAAGAAATGACCGCTCGTCTCGCGGCAAACATTAGGACGGATTTTTCCCCACAAACCCCGACTCAGAAACGACACCGCCACAGCGGCAAAAGTCTTGAGTGCACGAAACAAAAGCGCCCAAGCGATTACTCGCACGCCCGCAACAAAAACTGACTATCTGGCCGCGAATATACCAACCCACCTCAGGCGTGTCAAGCATTATGTCCGATTTGGGGGATGGCCTCTTCCAGGACGCGGGTGGCGTAGGGGCGACCCTTGTGGTCGCCCTTGATGCAGGACCACGACAACGGGCGGGCACAAGGCCCGCCCCTACGGCGTGCCCTCTTCGAGGAGGAAAATGGCGGCGTCAGCCCGCAAGTTGGGGAGAAGTCTCACCTCAGTGTACTTTCCGTGGGCAGAGGTCCGAAGCGGGATTTCGCGCAGGACCTTCAATCCAGCTTTTCGGCAGAAATCCCGAAAGTCATGGATAGTGGTGAGGTGAATGTTGAGCGTCTCGTACCACTCATAAGGCAGCTTCAGGGTTTTGGGCATGCGCCCTTTGAGGAGGAGCTGTAAACGCGCGGGCCAGTGGGCGAAATTGGGAAAACTGACGATGCATCGCTTGCCTACCCGAGCCATCTCCCGGATGAGCACCATGGGCCGGTGCAAGACTTGGATGGTATTGGTGGAGATCACGTAGTCCACCGACTTGTCCGGGTAGTTTGCCAATCCTTCGTCCAAATCGCCGTGCTGAACGCTGAACAGGCCCCGGGCGACGCAGGCCTGGATGCAGGCATCCGACAGCTCAATGCCCTCCGCCCGGACTCCCTTCAACATCTTGAGCGCCAGGAGGAGGTCACCCTCGCCGCAGCCCAGGTCCAGGACACGCGTGCCGGTTTCGATAAGGCTGATAATCAGCTTGTGTTCCGGAGTAAGGCGGACAACCGTCCCGCTCTCAGGCAATCGGATCTCTTCGGTCAATCCACCCATAATTCCCACTCTCAGTCATTCCCGCGCAAGCGGGAATCCAGCTCGGTGGACCCCCGCCCTTCGGCAAGCTCAGGGCAAGCTTTACGCGGGGGTGACAACACCAGCGGTTTTACGACTTCTGCTTCCAACCGTGGCGAAGAAAGTTGGTAATAAGCGAACTCAGTTGTTCAGACTCCAGCAAGAAGGCATCGTGCCCGTAGTCGGTCTTAATTTCGGTGAAAATCACGTCGGCATGCACGCGCCGCAGAGCGCTGACAATCTCTTTCGACTGGTAGGTCGGGAACAACCAGTCGGAGGAAAACGAGATAACAAGGAACCTGGCTTTGGCCCCGGCAAAAGCCCCTTCGAGACTCCCGCAGGCTTGGGCAAGGTCGAAGTAGTCCATCGCCTTGGTGATGTAGAGATACGAGTTGGCATCGAAGCGGTCGACGAAGTGATTTCCCTTGTAGCGCAGATAGCTCTCGACCTGGAAATCGGTGAGAAAATTGTAACCATAGGCCGACTTGTCTTGCAGCCTGCGGCCAAACTTCTGGTGCATGGATCGGTCGGAAAGATAAGTAATGTGGCCGATCATCCTGGCAATGGCAAGGCCGCGGCGGGGGAGCGTCTTCCCGTAGTAGTCTCCCTCCCGCCAGTTTGGATCCGACTGAATGGCTTGTCGCCCGACCTCGTTGAAGGCAATGGCCTGGGCCGACAGCTTGCTGGTGGTGGCGATGGGGATGGCGAGGCGCACCATGTCAGGGTAGCTGACAATCCACTGCAAGACTTGCATCCCGCCCGTTGATCCCCCCACCACACAGAGCAACCGCTTGATCCCTAGGTGATCGATGAGAACCTTCTGGGTGTCAACCCAATCGCGAATCGTGACCATAGGAAAGGAGAGCCCATAGGGTCGCCCGGTTCGAGGGTCGATGGAACCAGGTCCGGTGGAACCCTTACATCCTCCAACAATGTTCGAGCATATGACAAAGTACTTTCGGGTGTCGAAAGCCCTCCCTGGGCCGATCATGACATCCCACCAACCCGGCTGCTTGTCACGCGGATGATGGTATCCGGCCGCATGGGCGTCCCCGGAAAGCGCGTGAACCACCAGAATGGCATTATCACGGGCCTCATTCAGTTCGCCATAGGTCTCGTAGGCCAGCGTAATGGGGCCCAGGGCTCGCCCGCACTCCAGGGTCATTTCGTTGGGAGGCGCGGCAAACGTGAGATGCTGGGGTTCAACGATTCCGACCGAGCCTTCTTCTGGCATACTCTCCTGCCTCTGTTTTCTCAGTAGCGCTAAAACGTATCTTTTTCCCCTGCCGCGAAGATTTCTCCTCGTGCCCGTGATGCCTCCGTGTCCTCTGTGGTCAGAAGAACTTTAACACTGAGGTCACTGAGATGCTCCGTGTGCTCTGTGTTTAAGCTTGAAAGCCACAGAGTACACGGAGAGTTTCGTTTCGGTTGCGGCCAGGAGCCGCGCGGTTCTACTGCCCCGCTGCCTGGAGTGCTTGTTCAATGTCGGCGATGATGTCTACGATATTCTCCAAACCGATTGAGAGCCGGATGTAGTCCTCCGTCACGCCCGTCTCGAGTTGTTCCGCCGGAGTCAACTGCTGATGCGTGGTGCTGGCGGGATGGATGACCAGGGACTTGGCATCCCCAATGTTGGCCAAGTGGGAGAGCAACTTCACGGCATTGATGAACTTGATTCCGGCCTGCAAGCCGCCCTTGATGCCAAAGCCCATGATGGCTCCGAAACCGTGGCGGAGGTACTTCTTCGCCAGCGCATGCGTGGGGTGACTGGGTAGCCCGGGATAATTCACCCACGTCACGGCGGGATGATTCTCGAGGAACTGCGCCACCTTCAGGGCGTTATCACAGTGTCGCTGCACCCGCAATGAAAGGGTTTCGATCCCCTGCAAGACGAGGAAAGCGTTGAAGGGACTCAAAGCCGGGCCGAGGTCACGCAGAAGTTGAACCCTCACTTTAATCATGTAAGCAAGCTTCCCGAAGGTCTCCACGAACTTTAGATTGTGATAACTGGGGTCCGGTTCGACCAGTGCTGGGAATTTCCCGTTCGTCCAGTCAAAATTCCCTGAATCGACGATGATCCCTCCAATCGAGGTGCCATGGCCGCCCAGGAACTTGGTCAGGGAGTGAATGACGATGTCCGCGCCCCACTCGAAAGGGCGGCAGAGGTAAGGCGACGTTACGGTGTTGTCGATAATGAGCGGAATCCCAGCCTCATGGGCGATCTTGGCCACCGCCTGGATGTCCAGCATATCGTTCTTGGGATTGCCCAGAGTTTCCGCGAAGATGAGTTTGGTTCTTGGAGTCAGGCACCTGCGGAAATTCTCCGGGTCCGACGGATCAGTGAAGACCGCCTCAATGCCCAGCTTGGCGAAGGTGTGATGGAATAAGTTATAGGTGCCACCGTAGAGGCTCGCGGAAGAAACAATCTGGTCTCCGGCCTGGGCAATGTTCAGGATGGCGAGGGTTTCGGCAGCTTGTCCGGAGGCCGTCGCCAGGGCTGCAACTCCGCCTTCGAGTGCCGCTACCCGTTCCTCGAGCACCGCCCAAGTGGGATTCATAATGCGGGTGTAGATGTTGCCGAATTCCTTCAAGGCGAAAAGGTTAGCGGCATGGGTTGTGTCCTTGAACACATAGGAACTAGTCTGGTAAATGGGGACGGCACGTGCCCCCGTTGTAGGATCGGGAAGTTGTCCTGCGTGCAGCGCGATCGAGTCGAAACCAAGTTTTCTTTCCAACGTATCCTCCTGTCCTGAAAATACGCTGTCATTCTGAGCGAAGCGAAGAATCTCTGCAGTTGGTTCATTCAAGCACTACGGGGATTCTTCGCTTCGCTCAGAATGACAGCTCCTCACTTGTCGGCTCATCCGAGTTGGCCCGTGGGTGGCTGCGAAAACTGGGGAAGGTCGTCGAAGAGGCTAAAAACTCAAAAGCCCCTTCCGGTTGGGAAGAGGCTCATTACAGACCGTTCGGCCCCTCTCATCTTCCCCATATCCGGGCGGGAGTTGGCACCTGTCCCCCGATCAACTATCGGAGCGGTTGTCGTGGCGTCATCGGGCCCGTCCCTCGGCCACTCTAGATGAGATTCAGGGTTACTGAATCAAGTATTCAATTGCCAAAAACATCCTACGAAAACGCGTGACATCGTGTCAAGAAAAAAACGCGGGTGGCGCCGACATCGCATTTCATGTCGGCGACAGTTAACAAGCCAGAACAGGCCACGGATAGGACGAGGTGATGTTGCCGGTGTTCTTGGGGCGCATACATAAAAGGCAATGTATGCGCCACCTGCGAGATACCGGTGCTTCAGGCCGCAGTCATTCCCGCGAAAGCGAGAGTCATAGCCCTCTCCCAAGGGGAGAGGGTGGACCGCGGCGGCGCTTTCATCAGCCGTCGCGGGCCGGGTTACTGCCCGGAATGATTATTGCCTGACAACGCCTAGCTGCCGGTTTTGCTCGGCACAGGCCGCAGTGGCGCAGGCACAACCGCCATGGGCACTCTTGCGAAGGCCACACGGTCGTCCGCGGGATCGAGCACATTCACCTGCAAGGTGTAGCGGCCCGGGTGAAACTTTGCCAGCGGAATATCGACAAAGTAGCTTGCTTTGCCGTTGGAGGACTTCCCCACCTTTCCAGGAAAGGGTCCGGCATCCGCCACCTTCGCTCCCTTTCGGAAAAAGGCCAGCGCGATTGAGGGTGGGACCGCGGCGGCACCGGCGGTTCCCGGCGCGGCCGCTTTGGAGGCTGATTTCCCTGCGTAGGATTCGAGCAGCACATAGAGATCCTGATTCGTTCGGAAAACTCTCGTCACACTCGGCAATATGGATTTGTCGCCCAGATTCAGCGGATTGTCGTTCTCGCCTTTGGACTTGCCCTTGCGCCCGCCACTGGCCTCCGTGGCTTTTACTTCGTTCGACAGCACCACCGAACTTACCGAGAGCCCACTCGTCGAGACCGGAGGCAAATCGAGCGGCTCTTCGAAAGTCCCCATCTTTCCACTTTGGTTTTCCCTGACCAGGACCTTCAATTGGAATTTCCCCGGGGGCAGCACCAGGCTGCCTTCATAGAGGAAATTGCCGGCCAGGAGCATGTCGTACGATTCGCCGCTTACCTTCACCGGCAGCGTGTCCCGCAGCACTCCCACCGGCTTTCCGGACGGATCGGTGGCCCGCCAGATGAAATCGAATTCCGTTTCATGGGCATTGGATTTCTTCAGCAACTGCACTGAGGAGCCCGGGATTTTGGCCGCCAGCACAACATAATAAGTGTTGTCAGGGCGAAGGAAGTACGAGGCGTCAACCACGAAGGGCAAATCCAGAAACGGTTCGTCGAGATTAATCGCCTGCTGAAGCTGCGCTTCTTTGTCTTCGCGGGTAAACTGGCGAAAATTCTTGGGGGCGTAGTAGCCGGGCCGGGCATCAACTTTCATGCCGGGACGAGTTACCTCGACGCGGATTTTGCGGAAGCGCCCGTCGGAACGAGTGTTGGTAGGAGAATAGCCCAGCATGTAGTAACTGGAGTTTTCCGACTGGATTTCCTGGAAAGCCTCGCCAAAATCGTTCGTGTCGTAGAAAGTCCTGCCCCCGGTATCCTGCGCCAGTGAGGCCAGGGTTTCCCGGCTGCTGTGCATCGAGGAAACTTGGGAAGATACCGCCGAACCACTGTACGCGGCCGTACCGGAAGGACTTGCAGAAGTCGCGTCGCCCCCGGGCGGCAGCGCCATCAAGCCACGCGTATCCATGGTATACAGCGAGACGTTCGCCTGGTTGGCGGCGGCGACGGTGGCCAGCAACTGCGCCTCGTTCTCGATCCCGGTGCCCGTGATGCCGCTGGAAAAGTGAATGACCGACTTCCGCCCTGGAACCCCGCGCAACATTTCCGCCAGGGATTCGACGGCGGCGAGCTTCTCGTCGGTGTTGAAGATGTTGAACTCTGTCTCGTCAGGCGTGAAGGCGTCGGAAACATCCGCCGTGACCACTTCTTCGCCCGACGCGCTGGTGGCGCCCGCTTCGCCAACGGATCCGCTGGCGGCCGTGTTGGACGATTCTTCGCCCCGCAGGATGCCGTTCATCGCTTTGGTCAGAGCAGTGCGGTCGTTGGTGAAGTTCTGGACCACCCGCAGGCTCGAGGTGTAAGCCACCACAGCCACCAGGTCCGCCGGGGTCAGCCTATTCTGCACAAAGGTGGTAGCGGCTTTCATGGCGCGCATCAGGTCGTCCGGCTGCATTGAGGACACGTCAAAGAACAGCAGTGTGAGCCGGTGGTCTTGCAGGACCTTTGCCGGGGGAACATCGGGCGGGAGCTTATCCAGGTCAATCGTGGGTGGGGGAGCATTGGTGGTGTCTGCCTGCGCCAATTTCTCGATGTTCTCGAGGCTGAAGGAGGTGATGGTTTGCGGCGCTCCGTCTTCAAAAACCCGGAAGTCTTTCGCCTCGAGGTCGGTCACGGGTTTTCCCTTGGCTGTTACCCGGACGTCCACCAGCACCAAGTTCGTCTGACTGCGTAAGACAAAGCCTTGGCCAATTGTGCCGGCCTGTTGTGCCCCGGTGTCTGATGTGTTCTGCCCCTCCAGCGCCAGGGGGGCCACAGACAGGCCAAATACCAGCCCCGCGATGGAGAACTTGGTTAGAAGAATTCGCACGATTCGCTGCATCTTGGTATCCCCGCAGTCGAGAGTCGAAAGTCGAGAGTCGAAAGTCCAAAAACGACTTGCACTTGTACTTTTGACTTTCGACTCTCGACTCTCGACTGCCCTTCAGAATCTCAGCCGCAGCGAAAAGATCACGCTGCGCATTGCTCCCACGCTGGTCACCCGCCCGAAGCCCTGCCCGTTGACCACCGTACTCAGACCGGCGAACTTGGGGGTATTAAAGATATTGTTCGATTCGACGCGGAAATCCCCCCGAATTCCCCGCTCGCGGGAGAAGGTCACCAGCTTGTCGAGCGACATATTGAAATTCACCGTTCCCGGCCCGGGAATCGTGTCGCGTCCCGCATCGCCGTATTCTCCCGCAGCCGGAAGCGAAAAGGCGGCGGTATTGAAGAAATCCAGCGCGGTCCGCTGCGAGCGCGGGAGCTCGACGGGCAGGCCCGTGGCGTCCGCGCGCAGGTTGGAAATCGCCGCCGTCCCGGCACGGTTGCTGAGGTTGCCCAATATCTGGGCGGTGTAAGGATTACCGGATTGGATAGTCGTAATGCCGCTGAATTGCCAGTTCCCGAGCACCCTGGCCATCGTTCCACCCTTATTGAGCCAGCGGCGCTGCTCGCCGAAGGGGAGTTGATAGAGGTGATTGATGAGCAGCTTGTTTCGCACGTCGAAACTGGAAAGCCCGCGTTCGGCTTGTAAGTCGAGGTAGTTCTGGGCCACGGTCCTTCCCGCGCCGCCCACGCTTGCGGCATCGTCAATGGACTTCGAAAACGTGTAAGTCCCGCTCATCGAGAAGCCGCCATGGAACTGGCGGCGCAGTCCTACTTGCAAGCCATGATAGACGGAAGCCGCGCCCGAAGTCTCGTAGGTGAAGGCCAGGGCATTCTGGAGGGCGGTCTGGGTTCCCGTGGTGATGGGCGCTCCAGGCGGTGATTGGTTCGGGGCCAGGAGCAGATCCAACTTGGTCCCTTTGGTGCCCGTATACCCGATGGAGAGAATGACGTTACGGACGAATTCATCTTCGATGGAGAAGTTCCAGGTCTGCACGTAAGGAGTGCGGAAGTTCTGGTCCAAGGCGTAAGTGTTGGTCAGAATATTCGCCCCCAACTTGGGGAAGCCATTTTCAAGCGTCAGCACCTGCTGCGGAGTCGTCACCAGGGTGGAAGCCTGGGCGAAGGGCGGCTGGCTGGCCATGTTCGTGTAGAGCCTGGAATAGATGCTGCCGTCGTAGAAGAGCCCGTAACCGGAGCGCACCACCAAGGAGTGTTTAGACCAGGGACGATAGGCCAGGCCGAAACGCGGGGCAAAGTTGTGATCGTCGCCGCGAAGCAACGAGGCCGGCAGGCTGCCCGGGTTTTGACCGGTAACGACCGCCGCCGATGCGAAGCCCGGGCTGAAGGTCAGGTCGGCAAGATGGCCGTACTTCTCGGTGAAGGGAGCGAAGTACTCGTAACGCAGGCCGTAAAGGATCGTCAGGTGCGGAGTTGCCCTCCAGTCGTCCTGAAGGAAACCATCATACACCCAGGAGCGGAAGTAATTGCTGGCGTCACCGAAGCGGACGGAGGTTGTCTGTGGGAGACCCAGCAGAAAATCCGCAAAGTCGAATCCCGTGTTTGCAACGGGAAGACCATTGGAAGCGAAGTCGCTGGTCGTATAGCCGCTGAAGGCGAAAGTCCCGCGCGCATTGGGGTCCGTCAGAAGGTTCTGCTCGACGCGTCGTATCTCGCCCCCCAAGCGGATGTTGTGTTTGCCGACATTGCGAAGAAAAATGTCAATCGCGCGGAAAGTCTGATTGCGCGTGAGTGCGGGAATGAGATCATTCAGCCCGGTGAAGTTCGTGAACTGGATAGTGGGCAGGCCCCAGTCTATGGGACTCGTTGAAATACCCTGAATGCCGAGCTCACCGGCGATGTCCTGCTTGTAAGCAAACCTATCAAGCGTCGAGGTCCTCTGCCGGTTGAAATTCGCGGTAAGTGTATTGATGGTGCGCGGGCTGAGGGTGTGAATTTCAGTCAGGTTCATGTTCTGGCCCCGCACTGAGCTGGTCGAGGTCAGCGTGGGAAAGCTCGAAACCGAGTTGCTGCGCGCGGAATTGAAGAAGTACATGCCGTTTACGCTGTCTTTAGAGGAAATCTGGTGTCCGATGCGGGCCATGATCCGGTCATTGGCAGTGGGCAGAGATTCCTGGAGGTGATAGTTCTGGACCGCGCCCGGGAGGTTCGGCGGGGGAACATAATTCAGCAAGCCTTGCGCAATCTGACTGTTTGCGTTGTCCAATCGCGCCGCAGGGATAATGTTATTGGGAAATACCAGATGAGTGGTTGGGTCGATGATCGCTCCCTTATAGACGGGATTGCCCCCGGCGTCATAGAGGGGGTTGCCCTCGGCGTCGGTCAACTGAACTTGTGTGTTCAGAAGGGAACTGAAATTACCGTTCAGGAAGTCCGCCGTGGGCACGGTCGCAAAACTGTCAAACGGACTCTTGCCTCGCGTCATGCTGTAATTCACAAAGAAACTCGTCTTATTCCCGCCGTTGTATATCTTGGGGATCACCAGGGGACCGCCAATAGTGGCGTTGACTTGCTCCGAGTAAGATGGAATCCGAGGGGACTCTGCTACGTTCAACGGGTAAGGATGAGCATCAAAAACCGAATTGGTGTAGCTCTCCATGATGTTGCCCCGCAGGCGATTGACTCGGGCCCGGCCTCCGGCCCAATTCCCTCCGCCACCACCAAATCCTCCGCCCCCGAATCCTCCGCCGCCAAATCCGCCACCACCGCCGCCGAATCCTCCTCCACCCGGGCCTCCACCTGGGCCGCCACCCGGTCCGCCACCTGGGCCGCCACCCCCAAATCCTGGACCGCCCTGCCCTGGCGGCATGAGGTCGCGCATTTGCTCGAACCTCTGCCCCCGACCCCCAACACCTCCGGGAGTCGAAGCAGAGATGCCCTCGCCTCCGGTAAGCAGGAATGAGTTCGAGGCACTTGCGGAAGACTCGGCATCTACGGGATTCTCGGCCTGCGCGCCGCCCTCAGCCGATTGCCCCTCGGAGAACCGAACGCCCCCTCCGTTTCCATTCCCGTTCATTCCAGCCATCGGCGTCGGCTCCATCCCCTGCGCCCCCATTGCAGCCTGGATTTGAGCCGGCAACTCCTGGAGGTTCTGCGGTAGCTGTTGCCCTGAAGGCCGGCTGGTTGCGCCGGAAGCGGTCGCTGATGCCGGTGTATTTATTACCAACGCAACGTTCACCTTCAGAGTCTTTCCTTCGCTCACGGGAATGGGTTCCCGCACGTCACTCTGGAATCCCACCAGTGAGACTTCGAGTTTGTAATTGCCGGGTGTAAGGCCATTGAAGACGTAATTCCCCGCCTCATCCGTCCAGGTCGCCTTTCTTTCCCCTGATTGGGGGTTGGTCAGGACCACCGTGGCCCCTGGAACAGAAACCCCGCCAGGCCCGTGGACGTGCCCCGTGAGCGCGCCCGCGTTGCCGGCTTGAGCGTGCAGTTTCACGGGGAAAAGGGTGGCAAGTACCGCGAAGAGCAGCGCCAACCAGGGATTATTCCGACCTCGCACTAAGGGGAGGTTTCCAAAAAGTGAGGAATTCATATCCTGCCCTGACCTTCATCCGTCGTTTATGAACTTGCCCCCTCGCGGTCACACAGCGCAATCCATATCGCGCGCTGACCTTCTTCCATGATTACGAATCTGCGGCATTCGCGGTTACACTGCGGCGCCTTCGGCCGCGGCCCAGGTTTCATATTCCGGGAGGTGTCCGAAGATCGTGTAGCTCTCCTTGCACTCGCCCACGCGCGAGCGCCTTTCGACTCGCGAATCCCGGTTCGAGGCCCCAGAAAAGGCGTTTTTTGGCCCCTTTTTTGATTTTGATTTGGGTTCGTTTGCACTCAAAAACCAGTTCGTTTTTAGCGTTTTAAAAAGCTAAGTCGTTTGTTTGCAATAGATGGCTAGGTTCGTTTCGTCAAAATAGTATCTTTTTTCCATTTCCGCGCCTTTTTTCCCCTTGCCGGGTCCCTTTCGCTTTCCCTTGCCGCTGCCGCCTGCCGGCGCTCTCATGCGACAACGCTCATAGGCTACCATAAGTTGGGGGGCGTGTCAAGAGAAAAGTGCAGGAGGAGTTTCCTCATTTTTTTGGCCGTTGGGTTCGGTCCACTTGATTCTGCCCCCCATTTTGAGTGCCGCACTCCTT
>Ga0326728_10001814_pt1 | contig 73687 bp, 62 predicted proteins | sample MB3enrmetagenome_FD_207602 | JGI IMG/M metagenome (GOLD analysis project Ga0326728, IMG submission 207602) | Lab enriched peat soil microbial communities from McLean, Ithaca, NY, United States - MB31MN | ecosystem: Environmental > Terrestrial > Soil > Wetlands > Peat | place: USA: New York...
GCCGTCAAAGCGGAAGCGCTCCGTATCCTGCAGCTTCGATCCGGTCTGCACGCACAGCATCACGTCGTGCGCGCCGGCGTCCTCGCCGCACAGGTAGTGCGAGTCGTTGGTGGCCACCAGCGGAATTCCCAGCTCCCGCTCCAGCCGGAAGAGCGCCTCGTGAATCTGCCGCTCCTGCTCCAGGCCCTGATCCTGAATTTCGAGATAAAAATTTCCCTTGCCGAAGATGTCCGCATACTGCTGCGCCACGCTGCGCGCCTTCTCGTAATTGCCCGCCACCAGCTCCTCGCACAGCTCCCCGCTCAGGCAGCCGGAGAAGCCGATCAGGCCCTTCGCGTTCTCGGCTAGGTAGCTCTTGCTCACGCGCGGCCGGCGATAGAAGCCGTTCAGCGAAGCCTCCGAGGTAATCCGTATCAGGTTCCGATAACCCTCTTCATTTTCGGCCAGCACCAGCAGGTGGTTGTTGTCGTCTCCCTCGCCGGGTTTGGTGTGGTCCTCGTTTTTGCTGATATAAAGCTCGCAGCCCAGAATCGGCTTGATTCCCCTGGCCTTGGCCGCATCGAAAAAATGCACCGCGCCGTAGATGTTGCCGTGGTCGGTCATGGCGACAGATTTCTGCCCCAGCGCCGCCACGCGATCCATCAGCTTGGTCAGGTCGCAAGCCCCGTCCAGCAGCGAGTACTCGGTGTGCAAATGCAGATGCGTAAATTCGGCCATGGCTAGTTAGATTCTAGCTGCGAAACGACCTCTGCCTCTCTTCAAAAGCCGGTTGAAATCTTGACCGTCTGAGGAAAAGCAGTATAGGAATAGTGCTAAACTGCATTCACTAATCAAGGACGGGAGACATCAATGCCTGAGATTACCGCCAAGCGTTCTGGGGAACTGCTGCAAGGTGTTTTTCAAATTCTGCTTGATAAACCAGAGGGAATGGCGGCCAAAGATGTGCTGGCATCATTGGAAAAAACAGTACCGCCAACCCCTTTTGAAAAAGCGGATTACCCATCGACTCCCGGTGTGCGCAGATTCGAAAAAATAGTCCGTTTCAGTACGATTCCTGCCGTTAAGGCTGGCTGGCTAATCAAATCCAAAGGCACCTGGTCGCTTTCTGATCTCGGCAAGGACGCATTCGAAAAGTACATAAAGCCGGAAGAATTCTGCAAACGCGCACGCGTTCTCTTCTACGACTGGAAGAAGGCACAGCCTGAGTCAGTAGGTGAAGAAGACGTCATAACAGAGGAGACCGCCTCAACAACTATAGAAGAGGCGGAAGAGGCTGCCTGGAGCGAGATTGAGAAATACCTTAGAACAATGCCAGCTTACGATTTTCAGGCTCTAGTTGCCGCATTGTTAAGGGCCATGGGTTATTTTGTGGCTTGGAATGCACCGCCAGGTCCGGATGGTGGAGTCGATATCATCGCGTATACTGACGCGCTCGGAACTAAGAACCCGAGAATTAAGGTACAGGTAAAGCGTCGTCAAGATAGCGTAACCGTTGAGGGACTCCGATCTTTCATGGCACTCTTGAGCGAGCAGGATATTGGTATTTTCGTTGCAATCAGCGGATTCACGAGAGATGCAGAGCAGGAAGCTAGAAGACAAGAAAGCCGTCGGCTAACACTCATCGATCTTAAGAAACTATTCGATCTGTGGGTGCAACATTATGACAAGTTGGATCAGACGGAAAGACATTGGCTTCCTTTGCGTAATGTCTACTACCTTAGCCTTCCTGAATAGACGGGTAGGCTACCATTCAATTGCCGGGTAGTTTATCCTTCGCGGACTTTGCGAAGGGTAGGAAACCACGAATCCCATGCGCGAAGCGCGTCTGCCCCACCACAGGTGGTCTCGAATCGTGAAAAGGATTACGATGTTAGAGAGGGCCTGAAGATGGCAAAAGCGGCAACAGAGGTTGAGATCGACTGGATGGCCTGCGAGCTGATCGAATCAGTCCCCGGCAAGGTCTCGGGAAGGCCCATTGTGCGCGGTACGCGCATCCTGCCCGACGCCATTGTCGGCAGCTACGACCTCGGCGAGACCATCGATGAACTGGGCGAGGGTTTTCCTGCCCTCACTCTCCCTCAAATCAAACGCCTGATTGAGTTTGCCCATGCCCAGCGAGGCCAGGCCGGCCAGTGAAAGTCCTGCTCGATGAGAATCTCGACTACGCCCTGCGGAAACTGCTAGGGCCACACGAGGTTGTCACTGTAACGTACATGGGCTGGACAGGTCTCCAGAACGGCGCGTTGTTGCGGGCAGCCGAAGAAAGCGGGATGGATGTTCTTCTGACCGGCGACCAGACGCTCAGCTATGAACAGAACCTTACCGGAAGGCGTCTGGCAATTGTGGCCCTCTCCGCTATTCAGCTACCCATACTCAAAGAAAATTTGGAAAAGATCATCGCCGCTATTGAGGATGCAGTGCCCGGTTCTTTTCAGGCGGTAGATTGCGGCACATTCAGCCGAAGAAGAACCCGCTGAAGAGCAGTCCTTATGCCACAAGCTCAAATCCAACCAGCCGCAGCGCTTTCTTGTCGAAGGTCAGAGTGCTGTTGCAACCGGCCCACGCTCCCAAGGCTCCAATCAGCGCATCGGCAAACGCGCCCCATCCCCGCCGCAGCGAAATCATCGCCGTGAAGACCTGCTGTTCGTTTTGAACCGCCAGCGTATCGGCCTGAAGCATACGCTCAACAGTATCGGCAATCTTCCCATCCGCCAATGCATACACGCTCCCCAGAACCCACACAACCTCCGCAATCGTCACCAGGCTGATAAAGCCGGGGCGCTCCCGCGTAAAACGCCGTTCGATAATCTCTGTTGCTTTTGGCGATTGGATCGGGTCGTCCTGCGTGAGGTAGCGGATGAGTATATTTGTATCGAGCCCGTACATTGCCCTCTCACCGGAGTTTGCTGCGACGGACGCCATTGGACGCGCCGGCAGATATTGCTTGATTCATCTCATCCAACGTGGCCGGCCGCCCGAGCCGCGAGCTGACCATGCCACGCAAAGCCGAGGTGGGCAGCTTGGGCAAAATCATCACGCTGCCGTCCGGATGCACGAAGAATTTGACCCGGTCTCCCGGTTTCAGATGCAGATGTTCCCGAACCGCCTTCGGAATAGTTGCTTGCCCCTTGATGCTCAGTGCGGTTTCCATGCGTCCCCTTACATTCTTAATAAAGTAATACCATCCATTCAGAATAAAGTCAATCCCATGGGTTGGCTGCCAGGTGCCCCAGGTCCGGGGTGGAGGTCCCTCGCATTTGGGACCTGGGATTCAACGAACTCCCATGGCGCGCAAGCGCCGTCTGCCCGGGCGGCCAGTCTCCGTACCGTTCCTTTTACGCTTATTCACAGACCTTCTGCGAGCGAATAGCGAGCCTCCGCCTGGACGGCCAGTCCTTTGCAGATTATTTCCTCACTTTGTGCACAATAATCCTTAGAAGCTTTCCCTCCAATCGTCCCGGCACGTCCATTTACGCCACATTCCAGCCGGAAGCGGCCTGAAATGTCGCGTAACTCCTTTGCCGGGAATATTTTGTAGGGAACTTCATTGTTTTCTATATTTTGCAGCGCAACCCTGCCTGTAAACTCAAGAAAACAAGGATTTTGTGCCCAAAATATGGGTGGGGGTATCCGATGTTCCAGCTTTGTCGTCATATCAAGACCGACGGAATACGTTGTCAATCTCCGGCTCTCGGCGATTCGGCTTATTGTTATTTCCACGTCCGCACGCATGCCATGGCCTCACCAAACTTCATCAAATTTGATGACCTCAAGCTCCCCCTGCTGGAGGATTCTGCCTCCATCCAGGTAGCGCTCTCAAAAATCACAGCTGCCTTCCTCAGCTCCCGCATCGATGCGCGCCACACCGGCCTGCTCCTCTACGCCCTCCAGATAGCCTCGCAGCATATCGATCGCTCTTCCTCCCTTGAGGATCCTGAAATTGTTCACTCCATGACCGTTACCGATGAAGGCGACGAAATGGCCCCGGAAAAGGAAGTCTGTGAACCCGGCGATTGCGCAGGATGCAATCGGAAGGATACATGCGACGACTACGATCCCGATGAATAGGTTGAGGAACTAACGAATGATATTCTAGATTAGTCAGGAAGACGCAGCTTCCCAGTCCAAACTAAAGTCAGGTCTTAAGAGCCAAGCCATGTCGTTGAACGATCTCGAATTCGCTTATGCTCCCGTGCGCGACCAGGTGCGCGACCTGCGGGAGTATCTTTGACCCTGCTCGCATCCACAGGGAAGCCGCCGAAATAGAAAAAAAGCTGGCCGATCCGGCCCTCTGGTCCAATCCCAACGCAACCAAGCCGTTAATGCGCGACCGCAAGCGCCTGGAATCACTTGTCGCCGACGATAATGAACTGGTCCGCCGCACTGGCGAGATCGAGACCTACTTCGAGCTGGCGCGCGAAGGCGAAGACGTGCTCGCCGATCTGGAGCGCGAGATCAAGGCCTTGGCTGTCTTTGCCGAAGACCTCGAAGCCCGGACCACGCTCAACGGCGAGGCCGACTCGCTCAACGCCATCGTCACTGTTCATCCCGGCGCGGGCGGCACCGAAAGCCAGGATTGGGCCGAGATGCTGCTGCGCATGTACCTGCGCTGGGCCGAGCAGCAGGGCTTCAAGACCGAGATGAACGACTACCAGGACGGCGAAGAGGCAGGCATCAAGTCGGCCACCTTCACCATCATCGGCGAGTACGCCTTTGGCCAACTAGCTGGCGAAAGCGGCGTCCATCGCCTGGTGCGCATCTCGCCCTTCGACTCCGCCAAGCGCCGACACACCTCCTTCGCCTCCGTCTACGTCTCGCCAGAAATTGACGAAACCATTCACGTGGACCTGAAAGTGGACGATCTGCGCATCGACACCTACCGCTCCGGCGGCAAGGGCGGCCAGCACGTCAACACCACCGACTCCGCGGTGCGCATGACCCACCTGCCGACCGGCATCGTGGTGCAATGCCAGAACGAGCGCTCCCAGCACAAGAACCGCGACAAGGCCATGAAGATGCTCCGCTCGCGCCTCTATGAGTACGAGCTGGAGAAGAAGCGCGCCGTCTCGAAGAAGCTCGAAGACTCCAAGCTCGACATCAACTTCGGTTCGCAGATTCGCTCCTACGTCCTGCAGCCCTACCGCATGGCCAAGGACCATCGCACCAAGGTCGAAGTAGGCGACGTAGACAAGGTGTTGGACGGCTACCTGGAGCCCTTCCTGCGCGGATACCTGCTGGCCAAGCGCCGCGGCACCGCCGTCGCCGCCGAGCCCGACGACGATCTGGAAGTGTGACCACCTGAGTCGTCCGCTACACTGAAGTCGAAGGATAAGGAGTCCGTCTTTGTCCGACCTGCGTAAATTCCGATTGGTCTTTGTTCTGCCGTTGCTGCTAGTCGTCGGCCTTCCCGCGCAAGCGGCGTCAAACTCCGCCGATGCGCCACACGTGCATGTTCAGTTGGTAGTTCCGGTTTCGGGATTTAATCCCGGGGAACCAGCCGATGCAGGGCTTTATTTCAAACTGGAGCCGGGCTGGCATATTTACTGGAAGAATCCGGGAGACGCCGGAGAGCCGCCGCACATTCATTGGACTCTGGCTTCGGGGATCACCGCCGGTCCATTGGAGTTTCCGCCTCCGAAGCGGCTGCCGCTCGGGCCATTGATGGACTTTGGGTACGAAGATGAAGTGTTGTTTCCTCTTGTGCTGAACGTGGCGCAGACGGTGAAAACCGGTCCAGTGATGCTTCATGCCAACGTGGATTGGTTGGTTTGCCAAGCGACCTGCATTCCAGGCAAGGCGGAGCTAGAGGTGACCCGGGGCATTGCACCTGCCCCAGCAGAACCGGTCTACCTTGTTTCTGAGCGGGATTTATTCAAGCGGCTTAGTGGCCACCTTCCCATGCCGCTCCCTTCAACCTCGAAGGCGATCTTCCAGCTCTCCTCAACTGGTTTCCGTCTTCTGATTAAAACCGGCCAGCGTGAACTATCCGCTACATTTTTTCCGGAAGATCAGGACATCCTCGACAATCCCGCCCCGCAAAAGTTCATGCCCACCGCAAATGGTCTGATTCTCGACCTCAAGAAAGACGCGAATCTTTCCGCCAATCCCACGCAATTAAAGGGAGTTCTGGAACTCTCCGGGGGACGCGCGTATGAGATTGTCGCTCTGCCGGGAGTGGTCGCGGCGCAAGCGCCTTCATCCTTCGCTTGGCTGTCGCTGCTGCGCACCTCCGGCCTCGCCTTTCTTGGTGGCCTGCTCCTAAACCTCATGCCCTGCGTCTTTCCGGTGCTGTTTTTGAAAGGCCTGGCGCTGGTCAACTCCGGCAATGAAGAACGCGGAAAGCTGCGTGCCCACGGACTCGTCTATGCTGCCGGAATTCTGGTCTCCTTCTGGGCGCTGGTGGCCGTGCTGCTGGGTCTGCGCGCCGCTGGAGCCACGCTCGGCTGGGGATTCCAATTCCAGTCGCCGGTCTTTCTCTCGCTGATGGCCGGGCTGCTCTTTTTCCTCGGCCTCTCGCTGGCCGGGCAATTCGAAATCGGCCTCACGCTGACCTCTGCGGGTGGTTCGCTTGCCGCAAAGCAAGGCTACACCGGGAGCTTCTTCACCGGCGTACTGGCCGTCGTCGTCGCTACGCCCTGCACTGCGCCTATCATGGGAGCGGCCATCGGCTACGCGCTGGCCCAATCCGTTTTGGTCACCTTTGCCGTCTTCACCGCACTGGCTCTGGGCCTCGCCGCACCCTACGTCGCGCTCACCCTGCAACCGGCCTGGACCCGCCTGCTGCCCAAGCCCGGCGCGTGGATGGAGATTCTGCGTCAGGCCGTCGCCGTGCCCATCTTCGCCACGGTCATCTGGCTGGCCTGGGTGCTGGCCGCTGCTTACGGTACAGGTGTACTGGCCGCGCTGCTGGCGAGCTTCCTGCTGCTGGCCATCGCCGGATGGTTCCTGGGCCGCTGGCCGGCAACGCGCTGGGCGACGGTCGTCGCGGCATTGATTCTGATCGGTGTGATTACCCTTGCTGTGTTTGCATCGAGAGAAATGGTGACTGCTTCTGAGACAATATTTCCGCCAGAAGCTCAAGTCGATTGGCAGCCTTGGTCCGCCGAAGCGGTAAGCCGCTATCAGGCTCAGGGCCGTCCGGTCTTTGTGGATTTCACCGCAGCCTGGTGCCTGAGCTGCCAGGTAAACGAGCGCGTAGCTCTGAATCGTCCTGAGGTGCAAAAGGCCTTTCGCTCCGCCAACGTTGCCCTGCTGCGCGCCGACTGGACTCGCCACGACGAAGCCATCACGCAAGCCTTAACCGCTCTCGGCCGTAGCGGCGTTCCTGCTTACGCGCTCTACGCACCGGGAGAAACGAGCCCACGTCTACTGCCCGAGGTACTCACGCCGGGGATTGTGATTAACGCGCTGAGTAAGCTGCCGGAGACAACGCGCTGATTCGAATCACGATTTGCCGCGTTTCCCCGCACGTATCCGCCGAATCTCTTCCATGCGCTGCGCCAGCATTTTTTCCCGCCCCTCCTGCGTGGGGTGGTAGTAACTGCGGCCCTTGAGCGAGTCGGGCAGGCAATCCATGTCGGCGACCTTGCCCTCTTCGTTGTGCGCGTAGCGGTAGCCCTTGCCGTACTCTAGTTCCTTCATCAGCTTGGTCGGCGCGTTGCGCAGGTGCAGAGGCACCGGCTCCTGGCGGCTCTCTTCGACCTCCTGCTGCACGGCGCCGTAGGCGGTGTAAACCGAGTTCGATTTGGGCGCTAGGCAAAGGTAAACCACTGCCTCAGCCAGCGCCAGATCACCCTCCGGAGAGCCCAAGAAATCAACGGCCTCCTTGGCGGAAAGCGTCAGATTGAGCGCTTCGGGAGCGGCTAAACCGATGTCCTCGATGGCCATGCGCACGATGCGACGGGCAAGATAGAGCGGGTCCTCGCCGCCGGCGAACATGCGCGCCAACCAGTAGAGTGCGGCATCGGGGTCGGAGTTGCGCACGCTCTTGTGCAGCGCGGAGATCAGGTTGTAGTGCTCCTCGCCGGATTTGTCGTACATCAGCACGCGCTGCTGCACCGCTTCGCCAGCCAGTATTTTGTCGATGTGCTTGCCCGCCTTGCGGCTCGGCTCCAGCGCCAGTTGTGCGGCTACCTCCAGCGTGTTGTAGGCGTTGCGGCAGTCTCCGCTGGAGTAGCCGGCAATCAGCTCCAGCGCATCATCGTCGGCAATCAGCTCCATCGCTCCCAGGCCGCGTTCCTTATCTGCCAGGGCGCGCTTGAGCAGCGCGACGATTTGCTCCTCTGAGAGCGGCTCCAGCACGTAAACCCGGCAGCGCGAGAGCAGCGCCGAAATAATCTCAAAGGAAGGATTCTCCGTCGTCGCGCCGATCAGCCGGATGGCGCCGCGCTCTACGTAGGGCAGAAAGGCGTCCTGCTGCGCTTTGTTGAAGCGATGAATCTCATCGATGAAGAGAATCGTCCGCGAGTGCATTTGCGAGGCCCGTGCCGCCGCTACCATTATTTGTTTAATCTCCTTGATGCCGCTCATCACGGCGGAGAACTCGATGAAAGTGGCCTTGGTGGTCTCGGCAATGATCTTGGCCAGGGTGGTCTTGCCCACTCCCGGCGGACCCCAGAAAATCATCGAGCCGGGGTCATCACGCTCAATCTGCACGCGCAGTGGCTTGCCGGGGCCGACCAGATGCTCCTGTCCGAGCAACTCGTCGAGCGTGTGCGGCCGCATCCGCTCGGCCAGCGGCGCGGTGCGCAGCGGACCGCTGGAGCCTTCCTGCTTGCCGTCAAAGAGACTCATCGCGCACTCCTTCTCTGCCGCGAAGCCTCATAAAGCAGTACACTGGCGGCAACCGCCGCGTTCAGGCTCTCAACCGGGCCGGGGAAGGGAATCGTCATTGCTCCATCGGCCTGTGCGGCCAGCGTCTCCGGTACTCCGTTGCCCTCATTGCCGATCAGCAGCGCCACCGCCTCGGTCCAATCGATGCGGTCCGCCGCTTCCGCCCCATGAACTGCCGTAGTCCAAATCCTCACGCCCGCATTGCGCAGCCGGGCAAAGCAGTCTTTCTCGTTCACCGAAATCAGCGGCATCCGGAAAACGCTGCCCGCAGAGGCGCGCACCGCCTTGCGATTCCACTCGCTCACGGTTCCCGGCAGACTGAGGACGCCCGTGGCGCCGAAGGCCTCGGCAGAGCGCAGAATCGTTCCCAGATTGCCGGGGTCCTGTAATCCGGCCAGGACAACAATCAGTGGTTTGGCATTTGCTAGTAGCGGAGCGGCCTTTTTCGCGCCGCTCAGTACGTCGGCCGAATTCCATTCCGGCGGCTCAACCAGCGCGGCAACCGGCTGGGGCGTCTCGGTGGCCAGCGCCGACTCCAGCAGCTCTCTGGGCAGCAGCAGAACCTCGGTCTCCGCCGGCAGCGCCAACCCCTCCAGCAGATGCTCCGCGCCTTGCGCTGCAAAAACACAGGAAATACGCAGGCCGGCGCGCAGAGCCTCCTCCAACAGGTTCGGCCCTTCAATGCCCGCCAAACTGCTCCTGTCCCACCCCGGCTGGGCCAGCGCGCGGCGCAATTCCTTCAGGCGCGAATTCTGTTTACTCTGTACAATTCGGTAAGGCATCGGCGAGAAACCCATTTTATGTGTTGCGGTTTCGGTCTACACTGATGAAGAAACCGCCCTAGCCGATTCTAAGCCGTTTTTCCGGGAGGCGGGCAGCAGAGTGCAGCAGCTCGGTTGGCGCAATTATCCGGCTTGGTATCAGCTTCCGCATTTTCGAGCAATCTGCAAACCGAGGTAGATTCCCTTGTCCGCGGAGATGTTGCACGTCCATCCCGATGAACCCCAGCCGGAGCGGATCGACTATATTGTCTCCTGCCTGCGCAAGGGGGATGTGGTTGCCCTGCCCACCGACACCTTCTACGGCCTGGCCGTTGACCCGGTCAACCTCCAGGCGGTCGAGCAGATTTATCAGATCAAGAACCGCCCGAAGAATAAGCCCCTGTCTCTGCTGATCGCCTCCCTGGCTCAGGCGTATGAGCTGGCCCGCGACACCGACGCGTTGCTCGATAAGCTGGCGGAGCGATTCTGGCCCGGCCCGCTCACCATTATCGTGCGTGCCGGCTACAAGTTGCCCTTGCGGGTTACGGCAAACACCGGCAACGTGGCCCTGCGCGTGCCCGCAGCCGCTATTGCCCGCGCTATAGTGGAGCGTTTCGGCCTTCCCATCACCGCCACGTCCGCCAACTTGCAGGGAGCCTCCGAGTGCAGCACCGCAGACTGCGTCCGTGACCAGCTCGGCGACCGTATTCCGCTCATCATCGACGGCGGCTTTACCGGCAAGGCACAGCCCACTACAATCGTCGATCTCACCCTCGGCAAGGAGCGCTGGAAGATTCTGCGCGAGGGCGCCTTTCCCGCGCACGAGATCGTCGCGGCGTTGCGGAGATAATAGTGGTCATTTGTCAGTGAACAGTGGACAGTGAAAGCGGCCCTTGAAACCATCGAGCAAGCATCGTTGACCGCGTATAAACTGATTTCTGGCCCCTGATCTCTGAACTGAAGGTTCATCTATGAAGCCTCAGCTCAAGCCAAAACGCCTCAAATGGATCCTGCGCATCGCGCTCTGGTTGGTGCTCGCGCTGGCCGTGGCAGCTCTGGGATGGTGCCGCTGGGTCTATGTGCAGGTTGAACGTTATGCCAGCCTCGATCAGGCTGCCCAGGTTGTCCAGGCTTCGCCCGCGGACGCCATTGTCGTTTTCGGCGCGGCGGAGTACGACGGCAGGCCCTCCCCGGTCTACCGCGCTCGCCTAGACCATGGCCTTATGCTCTACCATCACGGCATCGCCCCGCTCATCATCACATTGGGCGGAAACGGCGGCGACCAGTACAACGAAGGCGCTGTAGGCCGCGAGTACCTGATGGGCATGGGCGTTCCCCGCCAAGCCATCATCGCTGAAACCATGAGCCGCAACACCGAGGAGTCGGCGCGCCGCGTTAGTGTAATCGCCCGCGCCAACGGATTACGCAGGCTGGTTATCGTCAGCGACGGAACGCACATGTTCCGCATCCACGAAATCTGCGCCGCCGAGGGCCTGGACGTGTTCACCTCGCCGAGGCCCAGTGTCTCCATCGAGGGCGGAACTGGAAAAACCGGGTGGAGATTCAAGCGAATTGCACACGAAATCCTCAGCTACACCGCCTGGCGCCTGCTTCAGCACTGATGCGTGGCCTTGCCCTAGGAGATAGAATCGGGGTGAATGTCCGGTAGTTTCGGGCAGCGGCCAGGAGAGTCAGGATGAAGACGCATCAGATCGTACGTTGTGTGGTTATTCTGACATTTCTGTTGGCGCCCGGCGGGGTGTTGCCGGCGCAGAAGTTCGACTGCGGCGAGGTCGAGGCCATTGCCAGCATGGCGCGCGCAGTCTCCACAGCCGAGCTGGCCGCGTTAAAGGTAAAAGCCGGAGAAAGTTATCGCGCGCAATTTGTCTTCGCGGCCAAGCAATTCGAACTCAAGCCGGAGAAGCGTGATGTAGCGTTACTGCTTCTCGATCTCATCCCCAAAGACGATGAACAACAGCAAATGTTGATGACCCTGGGCGAACATCATTGCGTCACGGAGTCCTATCACGAGATGAAATCGCTGGCGCAACTGGAGGAACGGCTGCCGCATGATCTGGCCAGGGCCGTTCTTCTGGTGCCGGCCAAGATTCCGGAGTATGTGGCGTATTCCATCACCTCGGTCCAGGACCCGCACAGCGATTATGCCATCCAGATGCAAAAAGTCTGCCACGCCAGGCATTCCGAGTTCGTCGATGCGATAGCCAAATTGCCTTGGCAGAAGCGGGACCGGTTTCTGAAGTACATCTTCGATCCCGAAGCGTGCAATGCGCTCACTTTGCCTGAGGACAGGTAGACAGGCACCGCGCGCTCCAGTCTATTTGCGCACTATGCGAAAAGGATCGGAAACGAGCAAATCGCAAGCGAGATTCTAAGCTATACGGCCTGGCGGATACGTCTGCCTTGAAGCAATGTTGGCCGTTATCGCCGCAGTGGAATCCGGCGATCATTCTAACTAGAACTTATCCACTGCCAGGAACTCCGTTATAGTCCAATCGGCGAGTACGCCGTTTGTCCGATTTCTACCCAAGGGAGTGATGCGACGCGCAAAATCCACCGTCGGATAAAATCTTTGCAAGGCGGAGGGCTTCATCTTGCGAAAGAAAACTTCCATAAGTTCTGCCGGCATGCCTTTGGTGAAGGTCGTGAATCTGATGGCTAAAGCCCCCCGTTGGGCACACCAGGCGAAGAGTGCATCGAGCAGCAAGTCGAGCCGTTGCGGAATTGCCGGAGTGATGAAGAAATCGAGCAGCGAATAAACTATGGGACTGCTGTAAGTATCCACAATCAAGTAGGCGCGGCCGCCCTCCGGCCATGCATAGGTCAATGTAGCTCCCTTGAAACCGGGGCGTTTCCAGAAACGCCATTCCAGGTCGGCTGTATCACGCCGTGGAGCCATACCCGCTTCCATGCGAGCCTCTGCCCAGAAATCCGCAAAAAAGCTGGAAGAGGCCGCATCAGCCGAAGCGTATTCCGTCAATTCAATAGATGGTTTTTCCTGAGGAGCTTCCGAGATGGCAGCAAGCGCATTCAATAATCGAGTCCGCGCTGAGTGCGAATACTGGCCAGCGAGGTAGCCCATGATGCGATAGATCAGGTACAGGGGATGGAATCCTCGCTCCAACCGAATCCACGTGCCGTAGTTCTCATATCCAAAGGCACTGCGTAATCTGGCAATCCCTTTCGCTGCGGAATAGATGGCGTCGTAACGGGCATCCGCTTCCCTGAGACACTCCCGCTCAAAGCGCAAATAAAGGAACTTGTCGCGAAACTCCGGCAGAAGAAAGGAATGCATGATCTTTGCGCACAGCCAGTCTTCATCGCCGAAGGTGAAACGAACTGGACAGAGGCCATGATGGCCAACGATCCTCCACCTTGTCCTGTCCTGCGCCTCAATGACCCAACTATCTGCTGGACCTCCCGGCGCCTGATGCCATACCCAGCGCATTTTGTCCAGCGGCCGCGGCTGCCACATGCGCGAGCTGTTATACATCAGTCCGTTAAAAACTTCGTTGAATGCCTGTTCATTGCCGGCCTGCATCCGGCGCGTGCGGAAAGCGGTCATGACAATTTTCCATTGATATACTTGGCCATATTGTCGAGCGTGTTCACATTGCCAATATCACCATCGGGGATGACGATAGCGTAGGCATCCTGGACAGCGAGGATAATGGTGAATAAATCAAACGAGTCAGCACCCGCATCCCGGAACGGAGTGTTGTCCTTGAGCTGTTTGAGGTTAATCCGGGTATCAATGCCACCTATGAGTTGACGGAGCTGGGCAGACGTAACCGGAAGCGTCGGGCGTGGGAGTGGGTCAGATAGCTGAGACATGAACTGACTCCTGCAAATTTGTACCTTCCAGCATAAATCGAGAGGTGCCGACCTCAATGCTGGCCTGAAGGATATGAAAGACTAAACACCGTCCGCCCACATTATTCCGGATACTGACCTCAATAGGGTAAACCGCAGTGAGCGGTGCATCCAGGTTCAACTGGCATAGCCACCATTGCCTCCGGTCTACCTGGGCGGCAACCTGCTTCATCAAGACCACAAGCACATCAAGCACAGGGAATCCTGGCAGGGGCTCCAGAAGCCGTGCATAACCAGGGCCTGAAACTGCCGCGGCCGATAGGGGAGACGTATCGTATGGAATGCGGCGGGTGACCAGCGTGTCCGTCTCCAGCAGCCAGCCCGCAATGCTTTGGTTGCCATTCCGTATACGAAAGGAGCCGAAAGACACTTCCACTGGCTCGAACGACACCTGAATGATGCACCTGAAAGGTCGGCGAATGGTCAGTCCATCTACCCACGCTTGCGGACCGAAGCGCTCACGGGCCACTTCCATAAGTGCGGGATATAGGTCGGTGGAATGCACATACTCTCGACTCCCTTTGAACGGCAGATCGAGAAAACGATTTTCATTATGCGACAGAATCGTCTCCAAATTAAATCGCGCCACTGTGCAGTGTTTGCCTTCCGGGATGCTTAAACCATAGCATATTCACGGTTCTTATAATACACTATTTATCCGCTTTCCAACTGCAATCATGATATAATTTCGATGATTACATAAATTATTGCTTTCACTTAGATGCGAATGGTGACAATTATGAATTAGTTGCCAGCGTAGCATAGACCGTGAGCAGCATACAGGTAACTTACGAACAGAGGTAAAATCATGGACGCGTTTCTCAGAGCGATAGCGACCCATCTACCTGACAAATTTGTGACAAATGAGCAACTACAAGCGGAAAACCCTGGCTGGGACATGGCGAGAATCGCATCGAAAACCGGAATCGAGAGCCGTCACATAGCAGTAGAAACAGAGACTGCCGGCGATCTAGCATATGATGCCGCCTGTAAGTTGTTCGATACTTGCGGCATTCATCCGAATTCCATAGACTATCTTCTCTTTTGCACACAAAGTCCGGATTACGTGCTTCCCGCAACCGCATGCGTGCTTCAGCATCGCTTGGGGCTTTCCAATCATTGTGCGGCCATAGACATTAATCAGGGATGCTCCGGATATGTTTACGGACTGCATTTAGCGCGAGCTTTGGTACTTTCCCGCAGCGCGCGTAATGTCCTGCTGCTCACTGGAGAAATTTATAGCAAGTATATTCATCCTCACGATATGTCAGTACGTGTGCTTTTTGGAGATGCCGCGACTGCTTCGCTCATTTCCGTGGATGGTCCAGGAGCGAAGATCGGTGGGGCGTGCCTGGGTACCGATGGCGGGGGCGCATCGAACCTGATGGTCGGTATCGGCAGAGCGCGCGCCAATACCCCTGGGCAACAAGCAGGTAACTGTGTGGACGAGCAGGGCTGTGTTCGCCCGGCATCATACTTGTTCATGGATGGCCAGCAACTGTTTTCATTTGCTATGCGCCAAGTGCCTGAACTTGTGCAAGAGACATTGGCCAGAAATAGTCTCACCGCGGATCAGGTGCAGTGGTTTGTGTTTCACCAGGCCAATGCTTTCATGAACGAGAAGCTGGGAGCAAAGCTGCATATCGACGCGGCACGCATGCCGATGTTTCTCAAACGCGTGGGCAATACAGTAAGCAACACGATTCCGCTTACGATATCGAACTGCCATTATCGGTTCACATCTGGTGAAAATGTTATGCTCGTGGGATTCGGAGTGGGCTATTCCTGGGGAGCGTGTATTTTGAACTGGGAGCCAATTCTATCGGCGTGAACGGCGCGTTGCAGTCCGTAAATGTCAAGCAGATTCCCGTGCCTAATGTGTGGAAAACCATGGACCTAACCCCGCCAGGATGAACGCAGAACTGCCAGCCGGGAGCCTCATCTTTTTCACGTTCTTGGCGGAAGGAGTAGGAACTCACAAACCTACACTACCCCAAGATAAAGTAGGATCGCCAGCACTCCCAGCGCAAATGCCGCCGCGCTCACCGTAGACAGAAAGTTCACCCCGTCATTGTTCAGCCAGCCGCGCCGTTCCAGCGTTGCTCCCAACAGGCTGTCAAAGAATAGTCCGAAGACGCCGCCCGCGCAACTGATCCAGAACATCGTAGAACCACCGTTGAGCGCCCAGGCTCCAACTGCCGCCACAATCCCCGCTGCAGCCACTCCGGCCAGCGTGCCAACCATGCTGACTCCGCCATCCGTGCCCGCTTCGACTCTGCACAGGGTGGTGATCATGCGCGGCTGACCGCCCAGTGCCTGGCCAACCTCCGATGAGACGGTGTCCGCCGCTGCCTCTACCAGCGCCGCCAGGCTCACGGTTAACAGCAGCGCCGGAGCAGCATGCGAGAACCAGCTATTCCCTGCCAGCCACGACTGCGCCAGCCCGTCCGAGGCCAGTGCGGCCACGCCCAGGTTGGCTGCAACCTGCGCCGCTGTGCGCCCGTGCCGCTCCGCCATGCCTAGCCGCAGCTTTTGCTCCCGGTCCAGCCGCGTGGCAACGTCGGCGAGCACAAAGACCGCCAGCACCGGAATCAGGGCGGTGTGCCAGGGGGCATAAGCTAGCTGCTCGCCGGGAGTGAAGGTAGCAGTCGAAAACATCAGGCTGGCGGTGATCGCCGCGCCGGTAAAGGCTCCGCCCGGCGTGGTTGCGCCCATTTCCAAAACCACCAGCCCCAGCAGCAGGCTCAAGCCCAGCGACCAGAGAGCTACGGGCAGGTAGTTCACCGCCCACCAGTGGGCCTGCAGCACCAGGCTGGCTCCGGCAAAGGGCAATACCAGCAACAGCACCAGTTTGGACTCCCAAATCAACTTCATGCGCGTCACGCATCCATCGTAACCCGCGGAGGGTGTTGCCAGCCGGAGCCCGGATCCATGCGGCTTCGATACCCTTTCTATCCCCTGCCGCGTCAAAACCCCGGTCCCCTGATTTACAATCACGTTGTAAGCAGAAAAGTTCCGAATGAGGCTTTTAAGCATGAATTTTAGTCAGGCGCGTGTGCGGTTGGTTCAGACGGGCGCGGTCTTTGCGGCTGCTGCCCTGGTTGCCGGTTGCGGCAACAACTACCGGCCTGTGGTTACGCCCATCAACCCCAGCGGTCCCCCCCCGCAGCCGCAATCGCTGGCGGTGGTGGTTACAGCCCCTTCGCCCACCACGCCCGGCATCGCCACGGTCATTGATTACGCCGGCGATTCGATTCTGGCCACTGCATCCATTGGCCCCGGCCCGACGGCATTTACCCTGGATGAAACCAGCTCCACCGCCTACACCATCAATAGCGATCACACCCTGACCAACATCCCGATTTCCACTACCCTGCAGACCAAAAATATAAGTTTCACCACGCTACTTAGCACGGCGTTGCCCTTGAACATATTCTCGCCATCAGCCGGACTGTGGGCTTCGGATCTGTGTGCTACCACGCCCCCTTCGACCGTGTGCGATAGCGCCGCCGATGTTTTCATCGGTACGCCGCAGACCTTCCTGCTTTCCATTCCGCTGGAGTCCTCTAACCCCGTGGTGAATACTCCGGTAATGGTGGTTGGTCCTGGCATTCACGCCACGCGTTTCTTTACCCTGAGCCAGAACCTTGTTACATCCACCAATCCCAGCCCCACCGGCTTGGAGTGCAACAGCTCGCCCACAACCCAACCCCTCGGCATCGTGACCGGAATCGAGATCTCCAGCTATACAACCGATACACCAATCCCGGTGGGCAAATGCCCGGTCTATGCTGTCGTCAGCAGCGACAACAATCGATTCTTCGTCATCAATCGGGGCAGCGACACCATCTCGGTGATCAACGCGCCATTTGGCACGCTGGATGACCAATGTCCTCCGCCAACGGGTTGCGTGAACCAGACTGGGCAGACGTATTTCTCCCATCCCACCCTGCCGCTTTCAACCACCGCGATGACTGCCACAGGCATCGTTCCCCCCAATTGCAACCTCACAGCCGACCCGACCTGCGGCGGTATGCCCGCAACCGCTGGCCCGGTTTATGCCGAGTACAATGCCGCCAAGAACCTGCTGGTAGTGGCCGACTATGACGGCGGTACGATCAGCGTCATCGATGTGAGCCTGGATCAATACGGCAACGACAGTGCGACCTTTGGCACCACCTACACGATTCCCGTGGGCCACAACCCCGCCAGCGTTACTGTTTTGTACGATGGCAGCCGAGCCTACACTGCCAACCAAACCGACCAGACTGTGACCATCGCCAATCTGAGCAGCTACACAGTGGAAAAGACGTTGCCGGTCACCGGTTATCCGCGCACTGTGGTTTCAACCCAGAATTCTACGTACGGCAAGGTTTACGTGGCCTCGCCCAACAGCAACTACCTGACCATCGTCAGCACCGGCGGCACCGATCCGGACATCATCGATACGACAATTCTGCTGGAAGGCGACGTCGTGGATGTGCGCGTGAGCTCGCAAAACGGCAGCAGCGGAAACGTCAACAACGTGAGCCGGATTCCTGGTTACGGCCAGCCCTGCAACCTGCCGCCGTCTGTTATGACATCCACGTACGGCGCCAACTATACCTTGGCCAATTGCCAGAAGCAGCCTTAGCACGTTTGCCGGAAATATGTCATCAAGACAGCCAGAGGATTTATTCCCGCAAGGGAAGGCTCCTTTGGCTGTTTTTGCATCTGCCATGGGCGATGGCAAGGCGTTTTTAGCTGCCATATGAAACGATAAAGAGGATGGTCGCCACCACAAAAATCCGCGTGGACCTGCTGCTGGTCGAGCGGGGTCTGGTTCCCAGCCGCGAGCGGGCGCGCGCGCTCATCCTGGCCGGCCGGGTTCTGGTCGGCGAGCAGAAAGTGGAGAAGGCCGGCGCTACCGTCCCCGCGGAAGCTCCCATCCGTTTGCTGGGCGAAGATCAGCCCTACGTGAGCCGCGGCGGCTTCAAGCTGGCTGCGGCGCTGGCGCACTGGCAGATCAATGTCCAGGGCCGCGCCTGCCTCGACGTAGGCGCCTCCACGGGCGGATTCACTGATTGCCTCCTGCAACACGGCGCGGCGCACGTCACCGCCGTCGATACCGGCTTCGGCCAGATCGCCATGAAGCTGCGCAACGACCCGCGCGTCCGCCTGTTGGAGCGCACCAACGCGCGCTTACTCGATCCAAATTCACTGGTGATTCCAACTGCGGAACAACTTATTTCGTGCAGTAAGAAGCGTCAGGGCACGACTGGTAGGTCGGGGCTTCAGCCCCGACTGCCGCAATTGCCGCAAGAGGAAAGTGGGGCTTTAGCCCCTGAGGGAACACCCGCCCTTATGCTGCTGGTCATGGATGTATCGTTTATCTCTGCCACACTGCTGCTCGCGCCGGTCTTTGCCGCCGCGCCTTCGCTCACCGAAGCCATCATTCTGGTCAAGCCGCAGTTTGAGGCAGGGCGCGGCCATGTGGGCAAGGGAGGCATCGTCCGCGACCCCGAGGCGCATCAACTGGCCATCGACAGGGTCGCCGATTGCGTGCGCTCGCTGGGCTGGCAGGTCGTCGAGACCATTCCCTCGCCCATCACCGGCGCTGAGGGAAACCGCGAGTTTCTGCTCTATGCGCGGCGGGAAGAGCGGAGTTAGCGGCGTTCGTGTTGTTTACTGAGTAAGATCAGCCACACTGCACGTAGTTTGGCCTCGCCGCAGTACTTCCGTTACACTAAAGCCGCATGGTTCGCGTCGCCATTGTCTGCAAACCCGAGAAAACCGAGCTGGCCCGGCTGCTGCCGGAGCTGATTGCCTGGCTGCGCCAGCACGACTATGAGCCGCTCCTCGACCTGGAGGGCGGCCAGTACACCACGGTAGCTCCGGCCATCGATCGCGCGCACATGCCCGAACAGGCTCCAGCGCTGGTCATCGTTCTGGGCGGCGACGGAACCCTGCTCTCTGTAGCGCGTATCTTCGCCTCCACCGGTACGCCCATTCTCGGCGTCAATCTGGGTTCGCTCGGCTTTTTGACCGAAGTTCGCCTGGCCGACCTCTATCCGGCATTGGAGAGCTGGCATAGCGGCTGCGAGGGCTGCCATGTTCTCGACACGCGCGCCATGCTGCACGCCGAGCTGTGGCGCGGAGGCGCGCTCTGCTCCGATTATGAAGCGCTGAACGAAGTTGTCATCTCCAAGGGCGACATCGCCCGCATGGGTGACTTCGCAGTCGAGCTGGACGGCAAGAGCGTGGCCAGCTTCCGCGCCGACGGCGTCATCGTCTCCACTCCCACAGGTTCCACGGCCTACACGCTGGCCGCCAACGGCCCGATCCTCACCCCCGATGTCGACGCTATGGTGGTCACGCCTATCTGTCCCCACCTGCTTACCCTCCGGCCCATTGTTGTTCGCGGCGACGCCTCGCTCATTGTTCGCGTTGAGGGCGCCGTCAACCCGGCACTGCTCACCGTGGACGGCCAAAAAGGCATCGAGCTGCTTATCGGCGATGAGCTTCGCTGCCGCAAGTCCGCGCACGCCGTCAATCTGGTCCGTATGAGCGGCGGCTTCTTCGAGGCCCTGCGAAGCAAACTCAGCTGGGGCGAACGCTAAATTTCAACAAACTCCGGCCTCCCATTTTGACCAGCATTCATCCTGCATTGCCACGATGGGACAATTGCGCGCCATCTGTCCTTTAAGACTGAGAAAAACAGCGACAATTCGAAGTATTCTGTCGCTGCGAAGGGGGCAATACCATGCAGCGCAGGATTCTGACGAAGGTATTTTTCATTTTTCTGGCCGGGCTGACGGTGATGGTCGTCTACGGGCAGGGAAGCCAGCAGGACGCGATTACCAGCAGCTATGCGCAGCGCCAGCAGCGCATGAACGATATGAATAAGAGCTTCAGTGATGCGCTGGGGCTGCCGGCACAGCCAGGCGCATCAACAGCGCAGGCGCGCGCAGGCGGAGCGCCCTCGCGCTCGCTCTCCTATATTCAGTGGCGTGACCCGGCCGAAGGCGCATTTACCGTCTCGCTGCCGCGTGGCTGGCAGATCTCCGGCGGAACACAGCGCCCGTCGCAACTGGAGCCGCACTACGTCATCCATGCCCAATCACCCTCGGGCGGCGTGAGCATGTTCATGGACGATCCCAGACTCTTGATGCGCCAGCTTCCCAGCCAGTTTTATCCGCGCGAGGGCCAGGTCATTTCCGCGCCCGCGGGCAGCCATCTGCTGATTCAGAATTACCGCCCCGCCCCGCAGGCCGCCCAGGAGTACATCCTGAAGTCTGTGTGCCCCTCGGCGACCCAGTTTCGGGGTGGTCTCATCCGCGACCAGACACAGGACCTGGGCTACAAGTTCAATCTGATCGCTCGTGCATCGGGAATGCAGATGCGCGTCGATGTGGGCGAGCAGGCCTTCAAATGCAACGACCGCGTCGGCTATGTCTATGCCATTACCTCCCAGGTCGTTAAGCCCGGCGGCATGGTCTCGATTTGGTTTTTCTACCGCATCGGCGGCTACCTGGCAACCTCCGCTGAAAGCGCGCAGGCCGCCGCTGCCGTGCAGACCATGCTGACTAGCTTCCAGATGGACCAGCAGTGGCTAGAGCGGTTCGCTCAGGAGTCGAACGACACGGCGCGCACCGTCATCGCCGCATCGAACGCCATCACGCAGTCAACCATCGCGCGCGCGCAACAGCAGGATGCAGACGAGAAGGCGCGCTTTGCCGCCTGGAAAAAGAGCAACGACGAGACCTTTAACGCCGGCCAGAAAAGAGAGCGCGAGCGCATGGACACCGAGGGCAACGGCCACGACTACAACCCCCAGTTGAACACCAAGAAGGTCTGCGACGATATGGGACACTGCGATTACTGGGCCGATGCCAATGTGACCAACTGGTGGTTCGATTGCGCCGGAAAAGATCATCCCGGCTCGGAAACCGGAGATCCCCCGCCCAGCAGCCAGAGCAACTGCTGGCATAAAGGGCACTGAGGGGCTGTCGCTTCCAACTTTTAATCATGTTGCAGGGCACGGACAGAGTTGCTTTCATTCACTGCGCAGGAGCTGTGCAGCGATATGCGAATCGCCCAGCGGACGTGCACCCTACGTAGTTGTGTGCGACTAGCTACGGAGCGGCCACCGGTGCGCCGCCGCTGCGCTCGGCCGTTGCCTTGCGGATCGCCGCCAGCGGCCCGGCCAGCCGCGGATCCTCGCGGGTCAGCACCTGCGGTGCGTGATAGACGGCGTTGACCAGCTCAACTGAATTGTGTTCCTGGATAAATTCGCTCCAGTCCATGAAGTATGCCCAACGCGGCTGCTTCTGGAGAACCTCAGGACTGGGCAATCCCCCGACCTCGGCCAGCGCAATAGGCTTCCCGCCGGCCAGCGCGACCATGCTTTCGTAGTACTTCTGCTTGAACTCGCCGTAGATGTCCATGGTGATCAGGTCGGCAAACTGTGCGCCGGGATAGAAGTCCGCAATCGGCGCGGCATTGAAGCCGGGCGCGTTCACATTCCACACCCACAACAGATTATCCAGATGATGAACGTTGACGAAACGGTCGTAAAGCTGGCGATAGAGCGCCGCTGATCCGTCCCTGCCCGGACGCGCCCCCCACCAGAACCAGTTGCCGTTCATCTCATGATAGGGACGGTAGAGCACCGGAATATGCGCGTCGCGCAACTGTCGCAGGTAGCCGGCGACCACATCCACCTGCGCGCACCAACGGTTGTAGAGAGGAGTGCCGGGGGTGAGCAGTTGCTGCCACTCGGCGTCCGTCAGATGGCCCTGCACACTATCGTGAAAGGTGACCGGCTCGTCGTCGGTGGGCCGCACTTCGTGCCAGGTCAGCGTAACCACCGCGCCGTTGCGATACTGCCGCTTGACCTCTTCGATCATTGCTGGCCGCGAAAGCACGGAATCCTTGTCCTCGCCGCCGGAAAACCCGAAGTCCCCGCCGAAGAGTCCCGGATATTTGGCCGTCAGGTCATAGGCCATGTCCGTCCAGCGCGCGCCCTCATTGGGGTAGTTGTGCTGACCGGCGATCGTCGCCTTGCCGGAGATCGAATCAAGGTAAGCAAGCAGCGCCCGCGCTTCCGGCGTCGCATTTGGATTGACCGGCTCTGGCGCCGTTTGCGCCCAGCCCGCGCAACCCAGTCCAACGGCCAAAATAAGCGCCGCAAATCGTTTCATCCGCATACTGAATGTCCAAACCTTGCGCGAATTATAAATGGAATCGCTCCCATAAGTGCTACGAGCAGAGAGGCACCTCCACGGTCTATACTCTCCTCTGTCGGATTTCTTTGAGAGGAAGTACACCCATGTCTTCACCCGCCGTAACCCATGCTCGTCAGAACCACCCCCGCTATCTGAAGGAACTCAAGGACCTGCTGCGCATTCCTTCCATCTCCACCCTGCCCGAAAACAAGGGCGATTGCCGCCGAGCCGCCGAATTCATTCTCCATGAACTGACTCGCATCGGCTTCGAGCATGCCCGCCTCATCGAAACCGATGGCCACCCATTGGTATACGCCGATTGGCTGCATGCCACGGGGAAATCTACCGGCCTCTTTTACGGCCACTATGATGTGCAACCCGTTGACCCCATTGACGAGTGGACCTCGCCGCCCTTTGAGCCAACAGAGCGTGACGGCAACCTCTACGGCCGCGGTACTTGTGACGACAAGGGCCAGGTCTGGGCGCAAATTAAAGCACTCGAATCGCTCATGGCCGCCTATGGCAAACTGCCCGTCAACGTACGCGTCCTCTTCGAGGGCGAAGAGGAGGTCGGAGGGGAGGGAATTGCCGCTTTTGTAGCCTTTAAGCCGCCCGAGCTCAAATCCGACTTTGCCCTGGTCTCCGATACCGAGCTCTTTGCGCCCGGCCTGCCCACCCTCTGCGTCGGCCTGCGCGGCATGATCTACACTGAGCTCGAAGTCCGCGGCGCAAAAACCGATCTGCATTCCGGTATGTACGGCGGCGCGGCTCCCAATCCCTTCGTCTCCCTGGCGCAGATGCTGGCCAAGCTCAAGGACGAGGATGGCCGCATCCTCATCCCCGGTTTCTACGACGACATCATCCCCCCCAGCCCTGAGGAGCTCAAAGCCTGGAGCAGCCTGCCCTTCAACGAGGAGCACTATCGCATCACCGAGGTGGGCTCGCGCTCCCTGGTGGGCGAGCCTGGCTATACCGTCATGGAGCGCACCTGGGCGCGTCCAACGCTCGACGTGCACGGCATGCCCGGCGGCTTCATCGGCGCGGGCGCCAAAACCGTCATCCCCGCCAAGGCGCTCGCCAAAGTCTCCATGCGCCTGGTTCCCGGCATGAATCCAACTAAATCCTTTGATCTCTACAAAAAATATGTGGAGAAGATCGCCCCCGCTGGCGTCGAGGTCGAAGTGCGTCTGATCAGCGCCGGCGATCCCTGCCTGGTCCGCGTCGACAACCCTTATATTCAGGCCGCCACCCGCGCCCTTCATGAGGTATGGGGTAAAGACACGGTCTTCATCCGCTCCGGCGGCTCCATCCCCATCGTCGGCGACTTCGACCGCCATCTCGGCGTACCCAGCGTCATGATGGGCTTCGGCTTGCCCGACGACTGCATCCACGCCCCCAATGAAAAGTTCCATCTCAGGAACTTCGAACTAGGCATCGAATCGGTAGTGCGTTTCCTGGAAGAGGCTGGGCGATAGAAATGGAATCCAATGTCTCCACAGTAATCCTTGATAATAGGCGTATAATCGCGTGTGGAGTATAGCCATGTTCAAGATGAGTAAATCTGATGCATGTATGAAGGCATTTGAGTTCCGGAGTTTGATCGTATTGATGCTGGCCTTGTTTTCCCTTGCAGTAACGGTTACACGGGCTAGCGGACAGGCGTCTCAACCACAAGTTAGTCAACCGGCGAATGCGCAAGTGAATGCCCAGGAATACTCTTTTTATCTGGTGGCGGACTATAAGAACAACAAGCCCGTTCTCGACCTGAAATCGGGAGAAATTGCAATCAGCGAAGACAATTCGCCAGTTAAGCTGGATAATCTTCGCCTTGTGAGTGGCAAGCAGGAAAGCAATCATCTGATCATTCTGGTCTTTGATCGAATGGACGCTGCTTCCGGGACAGGTCAGACCGTGGTCTCGTCCAAATTGAAGGATGAGCATGATGCAGCGGCGAAGTTTCTCAATATGGTTCCCGAGAAAGGCTTTTCTTTTTTGGTGCTGAATATTGAGGGTCGGCTCCGTCTCCAGCATGAATTCACATCGGATCGCAAGGCGCTTGCACAGGCTTTGACCACGGCTACCAAAGTTGATAAATCCGCGGCCGCCAGCGCCGTAAACCAGCCTGAAAAACAGCTCGTCACGGAGATACAAAAAGGTACCGATTCATCGGGGAAGCCTCTAAGCGCAGGAGATCGCGCTTTAGATCTGGCGCTGTATTCTGCGCTCAGTCAATCAGGCAAAATTGCGCAGGATCAACATATCCGACCTTCCTGGGCGTGTTTATTGGCATTATCACAAGCCATGAAACAGATCCCGCAGCGAAAGACTGTGATCTTTTTCACTTCCTTCCAGAAGATGCAGGTCGATTCACACGCCAGGGATGCAATCAAAACCGTCATCGGAGCGGCAAATCAAGCCGGGTCGAGCATCTATGTTGTCGACCTCAAAACTTCTAGTGAGAACGTAACTCAAATGAGTGGGAAGAACCTCTCGTTTTTAAAAGCGAGCCCTGGTTCTGAGGCGGGTGGGTCAACCCCTGGGTTACCAATGCTGCGCACAGGATACTTAGAAAATAATGTTCAAGAAAATGAAGATTTGCGATATTTGGCGGAGGGAACGGGTGGCACTTATATCGTCAAAGATCGGTTACAACAGCCGATGAAACGAATGATCCAGGATATGACGACGTATTATGAGGCATCCTATCATTCCCCAATTATGGAATACGATGGAAAGTTCCATTCGGTTGACCTCAAACCTGTACGGCATGGCCTCAAGATAAGCTATCCGAAGGGGTATATTGCGTCGCCTCCGCACGCTGTTGCCGGCGACAGTCCACAACCATTTGAACTGCCGCTGCAGAAGATGCTGGGCGAATCGCAGTTGCCCGCGGATCTGTTGTTCCGTGCCGCGATCCTGCGCATGGAAGTTCGTCCCGATGGAGATGTCAATACGCTGGCTATTGAGGTGCCGCTCTCAAGTCTGGAGGTTCGAGAGGACTACAGCACAAAACTTTATGCGGCGCACCTGTCGATCCTTGCAAATATCAAGGACTCGACGGGCACAGTCATTGAACATTTCAGCGCGGATATTCCACGCCGCGGCGCACTGAAAGACATCGATATGGCCAAGTTTGAAGCTATCTCGATGGAGCGCTACTTTACCGCTGCTCCGGGAAAATACATTCTGGAAACGGCTGTCTTGGACCAGAATAGCGGTAAAGCAGGAGCACAACGCATAACTTTCGAGATTCCTAATACGTCCTCGATGCCCTCGTTGGGCGACATGGTTATAGTGCGGCAGACGGAGCCTGCGCGCGCCGAGGGCGATCCCTCTGATCCACTGCGGCATGGTAGCGATGAAGTGATTCCTAATCTTTCCGGGCAAATGCCGGCTGGCGTTAAGGATGTCTCGGTCCTTTACATCGCTCATGTGGATCAACATGCGGCGGAAGCAGCCACTCTTAGCATTCAGGTGTTCCAGAACGGCAAACCCCTCGGTGGCCCGTCGCCAAAGGCCGTACATGGCGCAGAATCCGAATTTTCCTCTTACCTGGACAAATTCTCGATTACCCAGCCGATGGACGGTGAGTATGAAGTGAAGGCAACCCTCAGCCAGGGCGATAAAACCGCGCAATCCAGTGCCACGTTCACACTGTCGGGATTCCGGCAGGCTAGCGCGGATGCTGTGGATCCAGATTTACCCCCTCTGGATTCCGTGGCGCACCCCGCCGGTCCGCTCGTCATCTCCTTCCCGGAAACCCCCATTCAAACTCCGCCGCCTAACGAACTTAAAGCCATTCTTACGGATGCCGGACAACATGCGATGGATTACAGATCATCGCTGCCCAACTTTATGTGTAATCAGATAACCAATCGGTCGGTCGATCTAAATGGTTCAATGGCGTGGAAGCACAAGGATACACTGACGGAGCGTTTGACTTATCTCAATCATGCGGAAAGCCGAAATACATTGGAGGTGGAAGCCAACGGACAAAAGAGCGATAATGACGCGGATCAAAAGGTGGGAATGATCACGATCGGAGAGTTCAGCTATGTTCTCTCAAATCTGTTTCGACCCGCCTCGAAAGCCGATTTCGTATGGAAGAAGACCGGTACCATAGCAGATGAGAAGGTCCAGGTATTTGACTATCGCGTGGCCCGCGATAACTCCACATTTACTCTCCGGACTGGCTCGAATGAGGTCATCACAGTCGGCTATCATGGCCAGGTATTCATCGAAAATTCCACTCGCAGAGTTCGCCGCATTACGCAAATTGCCGACGATGTGCCGAAGAAGTGCCCCGTTCATGCGGTTTCAGTGAGCACGGACTACGACTATGTGATGATCAACAAGCACGATTATTTGCTGCCCGTCGGCGCGCAAATCATGCTGCGAAAGGGATATCACGAGACAGATCTGAACGAGATCGAGTTCCGCAACTTCCACCGCTTCAGCTCTAATTTAAAAGTTCTCGATTTTTCTCCTGAGGCGATAAAACCCTGACCTCGACATCCGTAGTTCAGACGGATGAATGATGTTGAAGCGGAAGAGGACTTTGCCCGGTGACCCTCCCAGGTCCGGCTTATCGGACCTGGGTATGAACGCCGGATAGATCACCGGAATCACAAGACCTTGCGATCTTTCTGTATTTCGTCTGCGGTATCGGATGAGTTAGATTCACCTCGGTCAAAAAGTGCTCTACTGCTACATTGCCGTTGGGATCATCGCCGCCGCTCCCATCGCGTAATCTGTTTCTAAGCCCATGTTCGATCTTGCTTACAATGCGGATCACTCTCAGGAGTCCGGGCACCTCATCTCCTTCAGCCATGTCGGCATCTCCTTCGGCGGCCGGTCGGTTCTTGAGGATGTGAGCTTTTACATTGATCGCGGCCAAACCCTTTGCATTCTGGGCCGTAGCGGCGTGGGCAAATCCGTTGCCCTGCGCATGTTGATGGGCTTTCTCACCCCGGACACGGGCTCCATCCGCGTCGATGGACAGGAGATCACCACCTTGGACGAAGAGGGCTTGCGGGCCATCCGCAAGCGCATCACCATGGTTTTCCAGAATGGCGCCCTCTTCGATTCCCTCAGTGTCCGCGAAAACGTGGCCTTTCCCCTGCGCGAACGCGGCGGCCTGGATGAGGAGGAGATTCTTGAGTCGGTGGACCGGCTCATAGGCCTGGTGGGCGCAGATGACGTGGTGGATGTCCTGCCGGCCAGCCTCTCCACCGGGCGCAAGCGCGCCGTGGCCATCGCCCGTGCTCTCGCCGCCAAGCCGGAGGTGGTGCTTTACGACGAGCCAACCACCATGGTTGACCCTCTCATCGCCCGCATCCTCGGCGACCTGATCGAGATTCTCAAGCGCCAGCTTCGCTTCACCAGCATCGTGGTCACTCACGACACACGCTTTGCCCAGCGGCTAGCCGACCTGGTTCTCTTCCTCCATCAGGGCAGGGCCCTGTATTTTGGCCCGCTTCAGGGCTTCCTGGACTCTTCCGACCCGGATATTCAGCAATTTTTGGCCCTGGATGCCTACACATTACCTTCGGAATAAGATGCTGCTCACTCAGTAACTACGCGCCAGCAGATTCTTCTTGCCGTCCTTACTGTCCACGCGCGATGCTGTTGAAAATGGTTATGGTGAGTGAAGACATTGCCAGTGGGCTTTTTTTAGGAGGGATTGCTCGTTTGGCCGCAGGGACTCAACAACCGGTTTTTTTGCTGTATAATTTTCTTCCAATGGGTTATGTTCCAATTGGAGTTGTCTAATTCCCTGGTATGTGTTTGTTGAATTCGCTTCGATGCGGTCAAAAAGGTCCCCTTAGACCAATGACCAATAACCCTTACGCTGCTGGCTGTTGGCAGCGTCTGATAACGAAAATGAATATAGCCGCCGGGCAATTCGACCCGGTAGGCCGTACCGATAGCGGCGGAAATTTTGATGGTTGCTTGCAAGCCCAACACCGGGACTGGATGTCAGCCCGGGAAGAGGCCGGGTTCATTTTCGCGTTGAATGATTTGCTTGAGAGGTGTTTCAAGTGGTTGCAACCCTCCAGTTTATTGCCGTTGTGATCGTAATGAGGTTTGATTAACATATGGCAACTTCGGAGTTCTGGCAAAAAATATCCACATCCGCGTATCCCACACAGTCTTGGACGGTGGGAAAGGCAGATGACGCCACCAGAGGTTCGCAGGGCAAGGTTCAGGTGTGGATGTTCCTGGATGCGCTGACAATTCTGGTTGCAGCGGTCCTGGCCACGCTTTACAGGCAGCATTTGGACCCGTTGACGGGCGTTAGAGTGTTTTGGCATGGCACGCTGATTCATGGCCGGTCCATGAGCATCCTGTTGGTCCTATTGTGTTTCTTTGCTGTCTCACTGATGGTCATCAGCCGGCGTTTAAATCTGTATACGCCCGCCCGGTTGCCTAACATTCTCCAGGAGCAGCTTCTCAGCGTACGCGCATGTCTCACCTCGGGACTGCTGCTCACCGGCACGCTTTACCTGGTGCATGCCGAAGACATTTCCCGCGCCATCGTACTGCTTACAGTGGGCCAGGTCACTATCCTCCTCAGCCTGCGCCGCTTGATTTATCGTCTCGTGCTTTACCGCAACTTCGAGCATGGGGTGGGCACGCGCAACGTGTTCATCGTGGGCACCGGGCCGGAGGCACAGGCCCTGCGCCATCACTTGGATAGAATTTGCCATCTGGGATATTCATTCAAAGGCTTTATTGACTTGCCCGGCTCAGACCAAAGATCTGCTGCGCCCTCCCGCGACGTGGTTGGCTCGCTCGAAACGCTCTTCCAGAACACACGCGAACATTTTGTTGATGAGATCTTCTTTACCACCCCCTGTGCGCGCAACGTTATCCAGGATACCTTGATAAAGGCTCGCGAGCATGGCGTGGACCTGCGCATTATCCCCGATATGTACGATGGCCTCACCTGGAACAGCTCCATCGAATATGTCGGCCAGTTCCCGACCATTCCGCTGCATCGCGGCCAAGTGCCCGAATTGGAGCTGATGTTTAAGCGAACCATGGATTACGTCTTCTCCATCGCCGTGTTGATCCTGCTTGCTCCGCTGCTGCTGGCCATCGCTATCGCCATCAAGCTGGATTCTCCCGGCCCGGTCTTCTATCTTTCAGAGCGCATAGGCAAAAAGGGCCGCGTCTTTCGCTGCATCAAGTTTCGCACCATGGTGCACGGAGCGGATAAGCAGCGCGCCGCCATGATGCACCTCAACGAGCGCGAGGGCGTGCTCTTCAAAATCTCCAGTGACCCCCGCATCACAAGGTTGGGCCGCTTTCTGCGCAAGTATTCGCTGGATGAGCTGCCCCAGTTCTTCAATGTGTTGCGCGGAGAAATGAGCGTGGTTGGTCCGCGGCCGCCCATCGGCAGCGAAGTGCGTGAATACAAGCTGACCCACCTGCGCCGGCTCGATGTAACCCCCGGAATCACCGGCCTGTGGCAGGTGCAGGCCCGCCAGGATCCTTCCTTCGACAGCTATATCTCGCTGGATGTAACCTACATTGAAAACTGGAGCATTTGGCTGGATATTCAGATCATCCTGCGCACCATCGGCGTGGTCCTGGATGGAACCGGCACGTAATTATTAGCTTCCTGCCTCTTTTTTGACCGGGCAGCATCTGTAGAAATTCGCTTTTCGGAGAAATGCGGCGCCGAGGTTTCTATGGAACAGCTCTCGATCCTACGCGACGGCGTGAACCACAACTACTGGGCGCGCGACCGCCAACTGCAGGCGTGCGCGTCTTTGACTGCGGAACAATTTGTTAGACCCGTTGGAAGCAGTTTTCCCTCCGTGCGCGACACCCTCGCGCATATGCTTGCCGCTGAGTGGCTGTGGTTGGAACGCTGGAGAGGGAAATCCCCCAAATCGCTGCTTCCCGCAGGCGATTTTCCAGACCTGGAGTCCGTGGTAAGACGGTGGAAAGCGGTCGAGCTCGAGATGCGCGAATACACGTCTGGCTTGAATGAGGAGGCGCTGGCATGCCCTCTGACATACATGAACTTTCGAGGCGAGGAATGGACCTATTCGCTTTGGGAGATGATGGTGCATATGATGAATCACCAAAGCTACCATCGCGGCCAGGTGGCGACACAGCTGCGAATTCTAGGAATCGAGCCGCCGCAGATCGATTTCCTCCTATGGCTGGACATGGGATTTAGGACTTGACCCTGCATTGCCTGCGCATAAAAGCCGCGAGTACTAAGAGCCGTACTCCCTGCGAATCTTCGCGCTGGATTAAACTGGAATTGTGAAGATCGCGCTGGCCCAGATCAATCCGACGATTGGAGATTTCACCGGAAATCTCGAGAAAATTGTCGCGACCAGCCGTCGCGCTGCCGCTCAGGGAGCGCGCCTTACCGTCTTCTCAGAATTGGTTATCTGCGGTTACCCGCCCGCTGACTTCCTGGAAAAGCCAAGTTTTCTGGCTCTTTGCCGTGCGGCTGTCGATGAGCTGGCCGCGGCCACACGCGACCTGCCCACCGCCGTGCTGGCTGGCGTGGCCCTGCCGGCAGAGCGAGAGAAAGCCAGGTCAGTGTCGCCTCAGACTGGAATTTGCTGGGGTGAACGGCCCGCCGTCAACGCTGCGGTCCTGCTCGACGGCGGCCGCATCCTGCTCGAACAGCACAAGCAGCTCCTGCCCTTCTACGATGTCTTCGATGAGCAGCGCTACTTTGCTCCGTCGCGCTCTCAGCAGATCGTCGAACTGGACGGTCTCCGGTTGGCTATTACCATCTGCGAGGATGCATGGAACGACAAGAATTTCTGGCAGCAGCGCCTGTATAACGTCGATCCGGTTGAAGAGCTGATGCGCCAGAAGCCCGCCGTGCATATCAACCTATCTTCTTCGCCCTTCTGGCACGGCAAGCGCGCTCTTCGCCGCCAGATGCTTTCTGCGATTGCCCGTCGCAATGGAATTCCAGTGCTGCTCTGCAACCAGGTGGGCGGCAACGACAGCCTCGTCTTCGACGGCACTTCGCTGGCCTTCAATGCCCGCGGAGAACTTATCGCCCAGGCCGCCTCCTTTGCAGAGGATCTGATTCTTGTCGATCCCTTTGCCGCGCTGCCTGTCCCCGCTCCCCCGGAAGACGACACCGAGGCCGCATACCGCGCATTGGTGCTTGGAACGCGCGATTATGTGCGCAAGTGCGGCTTCAAGAAAGCCTTGGTGGCCTTGAGCGGCGGCATCGACTCGGCTCTGGTGGCGGCCATCGCTGCCGAGGCCCTGGGCGCGGAAAACGTCGTCGGCATAGGCATGCCTAGCCCCTACTCATCGGCAGGCTCCATCGACGACAGCCGCCTCCTTGCAGCCAATCTCGGCATTCGCTACGAGGTCATCGGCATCAGCGGCCTCTTCGCGGAGTTCACTCGTGCCCTGGAGCCGCTCTTCGCGGGAACCAAACCCGACACCACCGAGGAAAACATCCAGTCACGGATTCGCGGCGTCTTGCTCATGGCCCTATCCAACAAGTTCTCCGCGCTGGTGCTCACCACCGGCAACAAGTCGGAGATGGCCGTAGGCTACTGCACCCTCTACGGCGACATGGTTGGCGCGCTGGCGGTCATCGGCGACCTGGTCAAGACCCGCGTCTATGCCGTCTGCCACTGGCTCAACCGGGACCAGAGTCCCCACGGACAGGTCTTCGTCGGTGGGGTGGGGGACCGGGGTCCCCACGAACAGGTCTTCGTCCGTGGGGTGGGGAGCAGGGAAGTCATTCCCCACGCCATCCTGGAAAAACCGCCTTCGGCTGAGCTGCGCCCGGACCAGAAGGATACTGACTCGCTGCCGCCCTACGAGGTTCTCGACCCGATTCTGGAGGCCTACGTCGAGCGCTATGAAACAACCGAGCAGATCGCCCGGGATAACGGATTTCCCTTGGAACTCGTCCAACAGGTGGTGCGCCTGGTGGAGCGCAGCGAGTACAAACGCCAGCAGGCAGCTCCCGTCCTCAAGGTGACCTCCAAGTCCTTCGGCATGGGCCGCAGATTTCCCATCGCCGTTAAAGTTCAGGTATAAGGTCGAATCCGGGGTGTAACCTAGGAATTGGGACCTTCCCACAGTTCAGCTTTTCCACAGTTTAAGGAGATACAACTTTGATCCGTCTGTCGATTCGTTTTGCCGGTGCCCTGGTGCTGGTCGCTCTCTTCCTGCCTGTCCTCCAGGCCGCTGCCCAGCAAGATGTGCCCGCCGCACCCGCCGCGCCAGCCCCAGTCGCGCCCGTCTTTCCTAAACCCGATCCCGCTAATTTCACCGCCTCCTCGCCTGACAAAGACACGGTCAACGCCTTTTTGCAGGCCAGTTGGGGCTACGATGAGACCCGTGTATGGGAGATCTGGGCCATCCAGAAGACGGAAGTCGAGGGCATCAGCAAGGTGACCTTGCTGGTGGGCGACAAAACCGGCAAGCAGAAGCTTATGCCTGCCCAGTTTTATGTCCTGCCCGACAACAAGCACCTCTTTGCCGGCGACGACATCATGCCCTTTGGCGCAAATCCTTTCGCGGAAGCGCGCGCCATCGTGCAGCAGCGCGCCGACGGTCCTTATCGCGGCTCCGCCTCCAAGGACCTGGAGATTGTCGAGTTTGCCGACTTCCAGTGTCCCCATTGCAAATCGGCGCAGGCCAACATGGACAAGCTGGCGGCGGATTTTCCCAAGGCCCGCTTCGTCTTCCAGAACTTTCCTCTGTCCATGCATCCTGCGGCTGCCAGCGCGGCCGCCTATGGATATTGCGTAACCAAGCAGGGCGGCAGCACCGCCTTCTTCACTTACGCCGCGGCTGTCTTTGATGGCCAGGACGGGCTGGCGACAAACGATGGCGCCACTCTGACTCTGAACAGCGCCGTGACCAAGGCTGGCCTGGACCCGGCAACCATTGCCACCTGCGCCAAAGCCCCGGAGACCCATGCCGCTGTGGATGCCATGGAGAAGCTGGCCGAGGATCTGAAGATCAATCAGACTCCCACGCTGTTAATCAACGGCCGCTTTGTTCCCGCAAACACTCCCTACGACACTATCAAGCAGATCGTTCTGTATCAGGCCAAAATGGACGGCGTAGCAGCCCAGTAAAGGGGTTAGTCAGCGAGCCGGATGAGTAGCCGGCGAATAAACATCTAGGGCAGACAGGGATTTCGACCCTGTCTGCCCTTGTTCTGTTGTTCGAGATCTACAGGTGCCCCACCCTCGCCACGTTTTTGCCGCTAGGGTGGGAAACTAAGATGCCCACATCTAGGAAACGGTGTACCACCCTACTGCACCGGCCCACGCTCCACGCGCAGCATCGGCGAGTGGCCTGCGGCCTGCGTCCCGCGAATCACATGGGGCGTCATAATGATCAGCAGCGTCGCGTAATTCTTCTGGGTTGCGGTGCCGGTCAGGTTGTTCAGGCCGGGTATCTCGCTGATTCCCGGCGTGCCGCTGACGGCACGGCTCTCGGACCTGTCCAGCTCGCTCACCACCTCTACGGCCTCGCCCTTCTTCAGCGTCACCACCCCGCTCCAGGCGCGGTTGTTGAGCACCGGATTGCCGTTGATGCTGGTTCCGGCCAGCGCGTCGATCTTCATATCGATTTTGAGCGCCACCTCGTCGTTGCGAAGCACCTTGGGAGTCGCTTTCAGGGTCAGTCCCAGGTCCTGGTACTGCACCTGCGGAATATTCGGCACGCTGCTGGCGTAAGAAGCAAGCAGCGAGGAGATGCTGCTGGAGGTCCCGGCGCCGGTCAGTCTAGGGATACTCGGCACACTGGCTCCCAGGCTGGAGAACGAAGAGGTCTGGATGGGATATTTCGTGCCCGACTTGATCGTCGCATCCTCGCCGTCGCCCAGGCGCAACTGCATCTGGTCCAGCTCCCGCGAGTCCGAGGAGTTCAGGTTCAGGTTGCCCGAGACTTTGCCCGGAGAGAGCGCGGATGCCGTAAGCCCGCCGCCAAACAGCGCAATGCCGTTGGAAAACAGGGAACTAGACACCTGCCCGGATGCCAGCAGAATGCCCAGAATTGCCAGCGTGTCGCCGGGGGCGGCAAGGCCTGAGGAGATGATCTGCTGCACCAGGCTCTGGTTGGCGTTCAGAATGGATTGTTCCTCGGAGTAGACGTTAATAGCCGACATGCTTTGCGGCGGCGTGACTCCGGTGTTGCGCGTGCTTGTGTGCGCAATCTGGATCATGCGCACCTCCAGCATCACCTGGCTTCGCCCGTCGAGCAGCTCGCGCATGGTGGCGTTAAATGCATTGATCGTGCTCGCCGAGGCGCGCAGGGTGATCGTCCCTGACGTGGGCTCCGCCGTCGCCTGCTGCACATTAAAGACGTTTTTCACCAGGTTGACCACGTCGGTCAACTCTGTCGAGCTCAGCCCCGGCAGGTAGACCGTTTCTGCTTCTAGGGGCGTATACTGCTGGCGGTTCTCCTTGGTATCGCGAACTGCCAGAACGTGGTGCGCGTCAAGCGGGACATAGAAGGTGTTCGTTATTAGCCCAAGAATGTGCGTCGCTGCCTCAAAATCGGCGTCATCCACATCCAGCCGGGTATGCGTGGGTTGGACAGTGCTGTCTACCGAGGCTTCAATCCCATAGGCTTTGAAGATATTCTGGATCATCTGGCGCGCGTCGGAGCGCAGGTGAAAACTGTGTACCGCGGCCGAGGGCGCCAGTTTGGCCGCATCGCCGGCCGTGCCCGCCTCTTGCTCGTAGCGCGGCCGGGATTGCCCCAGCAGGGCATCATCTCCCAACTCGTACAAATGCTGGTTCACCTGAATGTTTGTTGGATCAAGCTCCAGCGCATGAACCAGGGCCGCGCGCGCCTGCGCCGCATCGCCGCGCAGCCGGTCTTTGGCCGCTGCCTGAATTAGCGCCGTCACCGCGTGGCTGCGCGCCACGCTTGCCGCCAGCCCGTAGTCGGCGCTGCCGGGGTCCAGCTCGGCCGCCTGCTCATAGCCGCGCATAGCCTCTTCAAATTGCTCGTCAGCAAACAGCTTGCTGGAGGCAAGGTAGAGCTTAGCCGCTCGCCGCCGGTCGGCGCTGCGCACGGTTTTGGTCGGCCGCGCCTCCGGGGCTGTCGTTGAAGCGGCACCTGCAGTTGCGCTCTGTGCGGCAGGGGTTGCGCTATCCGCGGCAGGCTTAGCTGCCTGTGCCTGAACCATGCCGGTTAACACCGCCAGCAGCAGCGCGGGCGCCCAAATTTGCGCACAATGCTTGAATAACGGATGGGTCTTGCATAGGTGCGTTGCGCTGGCTGGTGGGGAAGTCTGCATGTCCTTGAGGAGCGCCGTCAGCCCCTGCCGAGGACCTGGCGTGCTGCGCTATAGACAGGACGTTCGCTGCGCGGCGGACGCTTGAGGTTGGCGCGTACTTCAGTCAGGCTCAGGCCCAGCTCCGACATTGTCCGGCTCAGCGTGTTGCGGTGTATGCCCAGCTCGTCGGCCGCCTTGCACTGGTTTCCGCGGTGCGCCAGCAGCACTTCCCGCAAGTATTGTTTTTTGAACTCGCGTACCGCTTCTTCGTAGCGAATACCGCTGGAGTGCATTTGCGTTACCAGGCCATCCAGAATTCGTTTCACGTCCACCTCTGCTTGCTCTACTAGATTGCCATATTCCGCCGGGTTGCGCCTGAAAAAAATTACAATTTGCCGTTATCCGGGTGAAGCCACTCTGGCGACTTGTCTTCCATAGCATTAAGCCCCTTCTGGACGCGACGGGCAAGGTCAGACGGGCTCATCTCCGAGCTCAAATGACAGGCTCCGAAAAAGTACTTGGGCAGTTTGGCCTCCCTCAGCCACTGAGCATTGGGAAAAAAGGCCAGGGCCGCCAGAATCACTAGGGTTACCAGCAGCGCGCCCTGAAAAACGCCGAAGACCGCTCCTGCCAGCCTGTCCAGGCAGCCCAGCCCCAGGTGGTGGAAGATATTGGAAAAAAGCTTGCCGATTGCCACGGCCAAAACCATCACGATCAGAGCAATCAGCAGAAACCCAAGCGCATTGGCCAGCCGTTCAAGATGCACCAGGGGCAAAATCAACTCCGCGACGCGGCTATAGTTCCAGGCCGCCAGCGCCACTCCCAGCACCAGGCCGCCCAGCGTAAAGGCCGAGCGGAAGAAACCCTGAGTCAGGCCTCCCACTATGGACAGCAAAATCACCACCACGATAGCCAAATCCACCAACGCCATCTCTTGCTCCTTTGATGCGCTCTGGAATTCCTCTACATCCCCAATTATCTTCGTCTCCGCCTGCCACATGAAAACCGCTTGCCAAGGTATAGCCCGGCTAAGATGGATGCCCTTTGCTGGCTAAGCAGAGCACTCAAGGAAAAATCCATACGAAGAAATCAGAGTCTCTGATTTTCAAAGCAGGAACATACTTTGTCAATCTCTCATTTGCCGCTATTGAGAAATAAGAACTTATAGAATAATATCTATCCTGTACTGCAAAGTGTACAAAAAATGGCCAGTAAAACTTAATGGAAACTGGCTCAATTCAGTACAGTCTTCAAATTCGTTAATGTTGTTACACGCCTGTGTGACAGCCATCACAGAATGACCTCTCAGCATAGGAGACACTCCTCTAGTCAACATGGTTCGGAGGGCGAGTACAAAGGTCCTCTTTGAGCCGGGCGACACGAAGTAGCCGTGGAAAGGGGAAGCCGCAGCTAACTTCGTTTGTGCAGGGATCACCAGTAGCTGCGTGCTACCGACCTCCAGTGCCGGCTACTGGTCCCCGTCTTTATCTTGTTATATACAAGAGCCTCCGAAGTGAAGACTTCCTTCGGAGGCTTATTTTCGTTTGGTTATCGAATAAATGTCCTTATCTGACACATTTCTAAACGATTTGCTTATCAAATCCAAGCGCTCAATCCTCACCGCCGGGTGCAGTGAACTGAGTGCCCAGAGTCCCGCTTTTGGGACCCCGGGCAACCACAAACTCTAATAGCTCGCAAGTGCCACCCGCCTGGATGGCCAGGCCTGCCTATCGCGTCTTCGCCACTTCCTCCACCGTCACCGGATCAAGAAATGGCATCTGCGCGCGCAGCTTTTTCCCGATGATCTCAATGGGGTGCCTGGCTTCGGCTTCGCGGAAGGCTGAAAATTCCTTCTTGCCCGAGTTCAGATCGGTAAGAAATCTCTTTGCGAAAGACCCGTCCTGAATCTCCGCCAAAATCTGCTTCATCGCCTTGCGGCTCTCGGCGTTGATGACCCGCGGCCCCGAAACGTAGTCGCCGAATTCGGCGGTGTCGGAGACCGAGTAGCGCATATAGGCCAGGCCGCCGCGATAGATCAGGTCCACGATCAGCTTGAGTTCGTGCATTACCTCGAAGTAGGCGCTTTCCGGCTGATAGCCGGCTTCGACCAGCGTCTCATAGCCTGCCTTGATGAGTGCGCTGACGCCGCCGCACAGCACCGCCTGCTCGCCGAAAAGGTCGGTCTCGGTCTCTTCCTTGAAAGTCGTCTCCAGCACCCCGGCCCGTGTGCAGCCGATGCCTTTCAGGTAACTGAGATTGAGCGCGTGCGCCTTGCCGGTCGCATCCTGGTGGATGGCGATCAGCCCTGGAACGCCGCCGCCTTCGACGAAGATCTCGCGTACGCGATGGCCGGGCGCCTTGGGCGCGGCCATGCCCACGTCGATGTCCTTGGACGGCACGATGGTCTTGAAGTGAATATTGAAGCCGTGCGCGAACAGCAGCATCTTGCCCGCTGTCAGGTTCGGCCCGACCTCTTCGGCATACACCTTCGCTTGAACCTGGTCGGGCGCGAGGATCATCACCACATCGGCCCACTTCGTCGCTTCAGCAGGCGTGACCACTTCGAAGCCCGCTTTTTTCGCCTTGACAATGGACTCCGCTTCCGAGGCGGGCAGGCCCACTTTGACGCGGACTCCGGAATCCTTGAGGTTGAGGGCATGAGCGTGCCCTTGCGAGCCGTAGCCGATGATGGCTACCTTCTTGGCCTGGATGAGCTTGAGGTCGGCATCGTGATCGTAGTAAGTCTTCGCCATGTTTTTCTCGTTTCCTTTGCTGGAGTGGTGAAATGTTAATCTGAAAAAACTCTTCTTTGCGTTCGGCCTATTCCGGATCAACTGCGCCGTCTTCCACAGTCTCTTCCGCTGGCTCGTCTGGCCCGGTGTTCATTGCCTTGAGTACTCCGCTGGTGTGGTGGCCGCGGCGCATGGTCATCTTGCCGCTGCGGCAAATTTCCAGAATGCGGTTCTCGCCTTCTTCAAGCACCTGAATCAGTCCCTCGATCTTGCTTTCCACGCCGGTTAACTGGATAGTCAGCGACTCCGTTGCCACATCTACGATGTCGGCGCGAAAGACTTCGGCCAGTTCGAAGATATTCGATCGGTTGCGATGCGTGGCGGCCACTTTAATAAGCGCCAGCTCGCGGGTCACCGATGGCGCCTGGGCAATGTCGTCCACATCGACCACATTCTCCAGTTTATACAAGCTGGCTTGGATTCGGTGGCCGGCCTCGGCCGAGGCCTCGCAGACCAGCGTCAGCCGCGACAGCCCCGCGCGCTCGCTACGCCCCACGGTAAGCGAATGGATGTTGATGTTCAGGCGGCGGAAGAGCGAGGCCACGCGCGTCAGCACGCCCGGCCGGTCTTCAACGTAAGCGACAAATGTGTGCATCATAATAGTCTCTCTGCCCTTAATCCCTTCCCGGCCTGCGGATCATCTCATGCAATGATGAGCCGGTGGCTATCATCGGATAAACCGAGTCTTCCTTCTCCACCTTGAAGTTAAGCAAAAACGTTCCCGGCGCACTGCGTGCCTGTTCCACGGCCTTGGCCACATCGGCGCGGGTACGAACGGTGAGGCCGGCAATGCCGTGCGCATCGGCCAGCTTGACGAAATCGGGGCTGACCATCGGTGTGGCTTCGTAGTTCTTCTCGTAGAAAAACTCCTGCCACTGGCGCACCATGCCCAGATAGCCGTTGTTGATGATGGCGATGTTGATCTTGATGCCTTCCTGCACGATAGTAGCCAACTCAGCTGCGGTCATCTGGAAGCCGCCGTCGCCGGCGATGACCCAGACCTCCTTATCCGGACAGGCAAACTTTGCGCCGATAGCCGCCGGCAGCGCGAAGCCCATGGTCCCCAGTCCGCCCGAGGTGATCAGCGAGCGCGGCCATTCGTGATGGTAGTACTGCGCCTCCCACATCTGGTGCTGGCCCACGTCGGTTACCACGATTGCTTTGCCGCCGGTGATGCGCCAAATATCGTTGATGACGTGCGCCGCGTAAAGATGGCCGGAGTCAGGCAGGTTCTTGATGTCGCGCACCGCCACTTCGCCTTTGCTGGCTTCAATGGTCTTGATCCATACCGAACCGTCTCGTCCGCTAATGCGCGGTAGCAGCAGTTCCAGCACCTCGCTGAGATCGCCCATCAGCGCCACATCGACCTTCACATTCTTATTTACCTCCGCTGGATCAACTTCGATGTGAATCTTTTTGGCCTTGGTGGCATACGTCGACAGGGTTCCTGTTACGCGATCATCGAACCGCATCCCGCAGGCGATCAGCAGGTCGGCTTCCTGTATGGCCTTGTTTACCCACGACTCGCCGTGCATGCCCATCATGCCCAGGTTGAGCTTGTGCGAGCCAGGGAAGCCGCCCAGCCCCAGCAGCGTCAGCGCTACGGGAATCTGCGCGCGCTCGGCCAGTGCATACACTTGTTTCTCCGCGCCGGACTCGATAACCCCATGGCCGGCCAGAATCACGGGCCGCTTGGCGTTGCGAATCAGCTCGGCGGCCTGATCCAGCCCATGCTCCTCCACTTTCAGCATGGGGTGCGGCCGATGAGGACGCGGCTTGGCTGCCGCAAAGTCGAATTCCGTCGTGGCCTGCTGCGCGTCCTTGGTAATATCCACCAGCACCGGCCCTGGGCGTCCCGACTGCGAGATCTGGAAGGCATAGCGAATCGCCGGAGCAATATCCTCGGCGCGGTTGACAAGGAAGTTGTGCTTGGTCACCGGCAGCGTGATGCCGGTAATGTCCACTTCCTGAAACGCGTCTGTGCCCAGCACCGTGCTGGAGACGTTGCCGGTGATGCAGACAATGGGAATCGAGTCCAGCATGGCTGTGGCGATGCCGGTCACCAGGTTCGTTGCGCCCGGCCCGCTGGTCGCAATCGCCACCCCCACCTTGCCCGAGGCGCGCGCATACCCGTCGGCCATGTGCGCCGCTCCCTGCTCGTGGCGCACCAGTGTGTGGTGAATGGGAAACTTGCGCAGCGCGTCGTAGACCGGCAGAATCGCACCGCCGGGATAGCCGAAGACCTGCGTCACACCCTCGCCCTCCAGTGTTGCCCACACAATCTCCGCGCCCGTCAGGCGGGTCAGCGGGTTATTCGGTGCTTGCGTCTTGGCGGTTTTTCCCATGTGAGACTCCTTTGAACTGTTAGCTGTCAGCTGATAGTTGTTCTTACGTCGTTGCGCCTTCAGACGCGCTCGTCACCCGGTCCACATATTTCTTGAAGACGCCCCTGGGCCAACGCAGCGCCGGCGGCTTAAAGCCCTTCAACCGTTCGGCAATTTCTTTGTCGCTAACTTCAAGCGTCAGCTTGCGGTTGGGAATATCGAAGTGAATAATGTCGCCCTCGCGCACTGCCGCGATAGGTCCGCCATTAAACGCCTCTGGCGCCACATGCCCCGCGGTGAAGCCCCGCGTCGCGCCGCTAAAGCGCCCATCGGTCAGCAGAGCCACCGTCGCGCTTAATTCTGCATTGGAGCTGATAGCCGCCGTCACTTGCAGCATCTCGCGCATCCCCGGCCCGCCCTTCGGTCCCTCGTAGCGAATCACCAGCACGTCGCCCGGCTTAATCTGCCCGGCCTGCACGGCGGCAAAGCTGTCTTCCTCGCGGTCAAAAACGCGCGCTGGTCCGCGATGTTCCAGGCGGTCGGCGGCGACGATCTTCATCACGCAGCCTTCCGGTGCAAGATTGCCCTTGAGAATCACCAGTCCGCCATTGGGCTTGATCGGCTTCTCGAATCTGCCGATCACCTGCTGTCCCGGCGTTTCTTTCGCCAGCGCAGCCTCTTCGGCCAGAGTCTTGCCGCTGATGGTTAGTGCTGATCCGTCCGCGTACTTCGCGTCAATCAGCCGCTTGGCCAGCAGCCGTGAACCCCCCGCCGCCTGGTAATCCGATGCGACATATTTTCCCGCTGGAGTCAGTGAGCAAATGTACGGCGTGCGCTTGCTGATCGCGTCGAAATCGTCAATCGTCAGCGGTATGTCCATCTCCCGCGCAATGGCCAGCAGGTGCAGAACCGCATTCGTCGAGCCGCCGCTTGCCGCAACGCTGGCGATGGCGTTCTCCAGCGATTTACGCGTAATAATCTGCGAGGGTCTGCGATTGGCCCTCACCGTGTCCATCAGCATGCGTCCAGCCTCTCGTGTAGCGGCGAGCTTATCTGGACTGGTGGCCGGAACGCCGGAAAGTTGAATAGGCGATATGCCCAAAATTTCTCCGCTCATGGCCATGGTGTTGGCCGTAAACTGCCCTCCGCATGCTCCCGCGCCGGGGCAGGCGTTAGCTTCCAGTGCCTCCAGCCCCGCGTCGTCAATCCGTCCTGCGGCGTGCGAGCCGATGCCCTCAAAAACATCCTGAATGGTAATGTCCTTGCCGTTTAACTTGCCCGGCGCAATCGATCCGCCGTAGAGCATCATTCCCGGAATATCCAGCCGGCACAGCGCCATGATGATGCCCGGCATATTTTTGTCGCAGCCGCCAATGCCCACCAGCCCGTCAAAAAGATTTCCGCGCGCCACCAATTCAATCGAATCGGCGATAACCTCGCGGCTCACCAGCGACGCCTTCATTCCCTGCGTGCCCATGGTGATGCCGTCGTGGATGGTGATAGTGTTGAACTCCATCGGCGTGCCGCCTGCCTCGCGAATGCCCTGCTTGAGAGCCTCCGCAATTTCGCGCAAGTGCATATTGCAGGTGCCGATCTCGGTCCAGGTATTTGCAATTCCAATAATTGGCTGGTGCAGTTCTTCTTTCGTGAAACCGACGCCGCGAAAATACGAACGCGCTGCCGCACGGCTCGGTCCTTCGGTCATCGGAATGCTCTGTCGCTTGCCTTCAATCGTCATGGTCATTTCGCTTTCAGCCAATTGGCATGTTTATGTTTTGTTTCAAATGCATCCAGCGCTGCTGCGTGCCTCAGCGTCAGGCCGATGTCGTCCAGCCCTTCGAGCAAGCAGAACTTGCGGAAAGGATCGATCTCGAAGCTCGCCTTGAATCCCTTGCTGTCGGTCACCGTCTGCTCTTCCAGCGACACAGTCAGTTGATAATTCGGAATTGTCTTTGCGTTGTTCATCAGCTCGGCCACCTGTGCTTCGCTCAGCTTTACCAGCACAATTCCGTTCTTGCCAGCATTCGAAAAAAAGATGTCGGCGAACGACGGCGCTATCACCACGCGGAAGCCGTAGTTTTCCAGCGCCCAGGCGGCGTGCTCGCGGCTCGATCCGCAGGCAAAGTTCTTGCCAGCAATCAGAATCTGCGCGCCCTTGTAACGTGGATCGTTCAACACAAAATTCGGATCCGGCTCGCCCGTAGCCGTGCGCCGCCAATCAAAGAACAGAAAATCTCCGTAGCCGGTGCGCTCGATCCGCTTCAAAAACTGCTTGGGAATAATCTGGTCGGTATCGACATTCGCCCGGTCCAGAGGCGCGGCCACTGCGGTTAATCTGCGAAAGGGTTTCATCAGCCTTTTACCTCCCACTTGCGAATATCGACAAAGTGCCCGGCAATAGCGGCTGCCGCGGCCATCTCCGGCGAAACCAGGTGCGTGCGTCCGCCGCGTCCCTGCCGTCCTTCAAAGTTGCGGTTGCTGGTCGATGCGCACCGCTCGCCCGGCGCAAGAATGTCCGGGTTCATCCCCAGGCACATCGAGCAGCCCGGCTCCCGCCACTCAAATCCCGCCTCGCGGAAGACGCGGTCGAGGCCCTCTTTCTCCGCCTGCGCCTTCACCGCCTGCGAGCCGGGAACCACCATCGCGCTCACCTTCGTGCTCACCTTGTAGCCTCTGGCAATGCGAGCCGCCGCGCGCAAATCCTCCAGCCGCCCATTCGTGCAGGAACCAATGAACACGCGGTCAATCGCCACATTCGCCAGCGGCGTCCCCGCTTTCAGTCCCATGTATTCGAGGGCGCGTTCCACTCCCTTGCGCTCCTGCTCGCTGGTTGCTGCGGCCGGGTCGGGCACGGCAGCGGTAATCGGCGCCACCATCCCCGGACTCGTCCCCCAACTCACGTACGGCGTCAGTTTCGCCGCATCGATCACCAGCTCGCGATCAAACTTTGCGCCGGAATCGCTCGGCAGCTTGCTCCACTCGGCCACTGCTTTCTCCCACTCCGCACCCTTTGGCGAAAAACGTCTGCCCTTGAGATAAGCAAATGTCTTTTCGTCGGGCGCGATCATGCCCGCGCGCGCCCCGGCCTCGATGCTCATATTGCACACCGTCATCCGGCCTTCCATCGAGAGCGCCCGAATCGCCGAACCTGCGTACTCCACCACGCAGCCCGTCGCCCCGTCTGTCCCGATCTGCCCGATAATCGCCAGAATAATGTCCTTGGCCGTCACGCCCTTGGGCAGCTCGCCCTCTACCGCTATGCGAAAGGTCTTCGGCTTCGATTGCGGCAGCGTCTGCGTCGCCAGCACATGTTCCACCTCACTCGTGCCGATGCCGAAGGCCAGCGCCCCGAATGCCCCATGCGTCGAGGTGTGCGAGTCGCCGCAGACAATCGTCATGCCCGGCTTGGTCAAGCCCAGCTCCGGTCCGATCACGTGCACAATGCCCTGGTCCGTCGAGTCCACGTCGTAAAGCTCAATGCCGAACTCCGCGCAGTTCGCGCGCAGAGCGGCAATCTGCCTGGCCGCAATCTGGTCCACGATGTTGAAGCGGTCGGCTAAAATCGTCGGCACATTGTGGTCCACCGTTGCCACGCATCTCTCCGGCCGCCGCACCTTGCGCCCCGCCAGCCGCAATCCCTCGAAGGCCTGCGGCGAGGTCACCTCGTGCACTAACTGCAGGTCGATGTACAGCAGCGCCGGCTCGCCCTTTGGCTCTGCCACCAAATGCTGCTCCCAGACCTTCTCAAATAACGTCTTTGCTTGGCTGCTCATTCGTTTTCCTTGTTCCAAATCGTTGTTCAATCCCGATTCGTCATCAAAAGTAGTCCTGAGTCACTACTTCAGCATCGCCTTCACCGTCTCCCGCACCTTCGCGCCCATTTCGCGCGTACCCAGCACCGTCAATCCCTCGGGGTTGGTACGCGCCAGGTCCTGTGTGCGGAAGCCCTCTTCCATCACCTTGCGGATCGCCTTGACAATCGCATCGGCTTCGGCATCGAGCCCGAAGGAGTGGCGCAGCATCATCGCAGCGGTCAAAATCGTGGCCAGCGGATTGGCGATGTTCTTGTTGGCGTGCTTGGGCGCGGAGCCATGCGCCGGCTCATACAAACCGATCTTGCCGCCTATGGTGCCGGAGGGCAACATGCCCAGCGAGCCGGTGATCACCGAAGCCTCGTCGGTGAGGATATCGCCGAAGGTGTTCTCCACCACCACTACGTCGAAGTCGCGCGGACGCTTCATCAGGTGCATGGACATCGCATCGACGTACTGATGTTCGAGCTCGACATCGGGAAATTCCTTGGAGACCTTGATCACTGTGTCGCGCCAAAGCTGCGAAACCTCCAGTACGTTGGCCTTGTCCACGCTGCACAGCTTTTTGCGCCTCTTCTGCGCCAGTTGAAACGACACGCGGGTCACGCGCGCCACTTCATCGCTGGTGTAGATCATCGTGTTCATGCCCACGCCCTTTTCCTTGTCCCAGCCGCGGGGCTTGCCGTAGTAAAGGCCGCCAAGAAGTTCGCGGACAAACATGATGTCCGTCCCGTCAATAATCTCCGGGCGCAGTGGGCTATTAATCGTCAGTTCCTTGAAGGCAAAAACGGGGCGCAGGTTGGCAAAGCCGCCCAGTTTGGCGCGCAGCCCGAGCAGTCCGGCCTCGGGACGCTGGCTGGGTGCAAGTGCATTGAACTTGTCGTCACCCACCGCGCCTAAAAACACTGCTTCGGAATCGAGTGCGGCGGCAACTGTATCCGCCGGCAATGGCGTGCCATCCTGTTCAATGGCTACGCCGCCGATGCGCTTGTATTCGAGCTGCAACGTGTGGCCGCCGGCCTGCGCTGCTTCTTTCAGTACCGCGATGCCTTGCTCTGTTATTTCAGGGCCAATGCCGTCTCCGGGTGTAACCAGAACCTTCAACTTCATTTCTTGCTCTCCTTATTCTTGGATGATAGAGGGTTTTCCTGTCTATGCTCCGGGTTAATCCGGCTTTTTCCGGCTCAATCCAGTTCAGCGACCGGCTCGCGGCGTTTTTCTCGAATATGATCGGGCAAAATACCCACCAGATCGTAGTCGTAGATGTTCTTCTTGCGGTCGGCCAGCGCCACAAAGCGGTAGTACGTGTGTTGCAGCTCGTCTCGAGTAAGTGTAAATCCCAGCTGCTCCAGCCGGTTGCGCAGCGCCGCGCGGCCAGAGTGCTTGCCCAGCACCAGGTGCGTCTTGGCCACGCCCACCAGCGCCGGAGTCATGATTTCGTAGCACAGCGGGTTGGCCAGCATGCCGTGCTGGTGAATTCCCGATTCGTGCGCAAAGGCGTTGTCGCCCACGATGGCCTTGTTGGGCGAGGGGCGGAAGGTGATGATCTGGCCCAGAATCTGGCTGGTGGGGTAGAGCAGGTTCAGATTGATGCCCGATGTCAGGTTATAGCGTTCGCCGCGCACATAGAGCGCGGCGGCAATCTCCTCCAGAGCCGCGTTGCCGGCCCTTTCGCCGATGCCGTTGATGGTGCACTCCACCTGCCGCACGCCTGCCGATATAGCGGCCAGCGTATTGGCTACCGCCAGCCCCAAATCGTTGTGGCAGTGCGCTGAAAGAATTATGCCCTTTTCGTCGATCGCCGGAACTCGCTCTCGCACCTCGCGGAACATCTGCCCGTACTCCTCAGGCGTCGAGTAGCCCACGGTGTCCGGCATATTAATTGTTGTCGCTCCAGCCTCAATAGCGATGCGCACCATCTCTACCAGAAAACTGCGCTCAGAGCGGGTGGCGTCCTCGGGAGAAAATTCCACATCGTCGCACAAAGAGCGCGCCAGCCGCACCGCCTTGCCCGTTTGGTCCAGCGCCTCCTGGCGGCTCATCTTCAGCTTGTACTCCAGGTGCAGATCGCTCGACGCCAGAAAAACGTGTATGCGGGCTTTGTCGGCGAACTGGAGCGCGCGCGAGGCCATCTCGATGTCTTCGGTTTTCGCCCTGGCCAGCGAAGCGATGCGCGGCTTGCGGATTGCCTGGGTAATCGTGGCGATGGCCGCAAAGTCGCCCTCCGAGGCCATGGCAAAGCCCGCCTCGATGATATCCACGCCCAAATCCTCCAGGGCGTGCGCCATGGACAGCTTTTCCTGCGTCGTCATGCTGCAGCCGGGTGACTGTTCGCCGTCGCGCAGCGTGGTATCAAAGAAGACAATGCGATTGCTTGCCATCCATCAGCCTCCATGGGCAGGGTTATGTCTGCGTTTTCAGTATTATACATTAAGTCATATAAATCAAAGTTATAATTATTGTAGAACCGATTAGTATTGCTTATACTACAGTGGACAGAGAACAGTGGTCAGTGATCAGTTGGTATGAAGCGAATTGCCGGCATTTGGTAAATCGCAGGTTTCTGAAGCTGTACCTCGGATGTGCGGCTGATTGCTGATTACCTCTATCGTTTACTGACTTCTGTCCACTGTTCACTGTCCACTGACCACTGTCCACTGCCATGGAACTGACCCAGCTCGAAACCTTTCTCGCCGTTGCCGAGGAGCGCAGCTTCTCTCGCGCCGCCCTTCGCCTGCATCGCACCCAGCCGGCCGTCAGCCAGGTCATCCGCAAGCTGGAGGCCGACGTGGGCGAAACCCTCTTTGACCGCGCCGCCCGCGACGGCTCGCTGACCGCTTCTGGCGTCTTGTTGCGCGACTATGCCTTGCGCCTTCTCACCCTGCGCCGCGAGGCCACGAGCGCCTTGGATGAGCTCAAAAACCTGGAGCGGGGCAGGCTGCAACTGGCGGCCAACGAGTACACCAGCCTCTACCTACTTCAAGCCATCGACCGTTTCCGCCGCGAGTTTCCCCACATTACCGTCACCGTGCACCGCATGTTGGCCTCGCGCATTCCCGAGGAGCTGAACCTGCGTACCTTCGAGATGGGCATGATCTCCTACAGTCCTGATTCGGAGCACATCCGCTCCATCGCCGTCTACGCTGACAGTCTGGCTTTCATCGTCAGCCCCAGCCATCCGTTGGCCGGCGCACGGCGCGTCTCCATCACCGATTTGGGTGATGAGATGTTCGTGGCGCATAACGTCGCCTCGCCCCTGCGGCGCAGGGTCATCGAAGCCTTTCAGAAGCACAGAACGCCCCTCAACATGGCAATCGAGCTGCCCACCATCGAGGCAATCAAGCGCTTTGTGGCCATGGGAAACGGCGTGGCGCTGGTGCCACACCTCACCGTGGCCAGGGAGCTGGATGCCGGCGACCTGGTCCGTGTGCCGGTCGATGAACTGGAGATCAAGAGCGCGCTGCGTTTGATCTACCGGCGCAGGGGCACGCTCTCCTATGTCGCCAAGGCCTTTTTACGCACCGTTCGGGCCTTGGCCCAGGAACTGGGGCCGCCCTTCCACTACCATGTTGAGCGGGTGAGCTGAATAGAATCAAAATCTGTCGTCCTGAGTGTAGTTTGGTGCGAACCAGGATCCCTGGCGATTTGGAGCAGTTCGACAGGTTTTTCGTTGTTGTGGTTGGGCGCCGAAAGCAGTCGAATGCCTCTTTTTCAGGCCTTTTCACCCGCTCGGAGCGCCCCTTTGCCGCTCCATGCGTCTAAGGTCTGGAACTGTTTCCCGGTCGCGATTCTGCCAGGAACCGCCCCGGCCAGTTACAATGCTGAGAGTGGGGCCCGGCGCAATCCGAGGCGCCGGAATTGAAATAGCTCGTTGCCAGCCAAACGGTTGAGCAGTCGTGAGGATCAGGACCGTATGAAGAAGATCGCCATATTTGCATTTCTGCTGGCCGTGTGCGTGGCCGCAGGTCGCGCTCAGGAAAGCCGTCAGGACATCAGCATCAGTGGAACTGGTCTGATTGAGCCGTACATCGCTTCGCCTACCGACACTCAGGTTCACTCCAACTACGCTTTGGGCGTGCTGGCCAGTTACCGTTTCATGATGACGCCCTCCAGCGCCGTAGAGGCTAACTACGGCGTCACCTACCAGAACAAGATTAACTATGTTATCCAGAACACCAACCACTATCAGGTGCTGACCCGAACCCAGGAGATGTCGGCCGACTACATCCGCAGCTTCAACTACCGTAAGTACAATCCCTTTGTCGAAGCCGGACCTGGCGCGCTCATTTTCCTGCCCATCCGCAACTCCGGAACCAGCACGCTGGACGTCAGGCAGCAGACCCAGATGGCCGCATTCTACGGCGCTGGCATCGCGCGTGAGATCAGCCCCAGCTTCGACATCCGCGCCGAATTCCGCGGCATCATCACCAAAGTGCCCACCTTCAACGATTCGGCCCAGCAATTCACCACCAACAAGTGGTACAACATCTACTCGCCGGTCATCGGCGTGGCTTACCACTTCTAATCCAACCGGCCAAGCTGTTTCACACATGGGGATGGGCCTCGGCTCATCCCCTTCTATTTCTCCTGGCTTACCGCAAAACTCGCGCTCTGTGCGAAACCCGTGTATCCTCAGCCCATGGATATGGATAAGGACGTCTTCCCCGCGCCCCCCGATTCCGATCACGCTAACCTGCTTGAGCACTCGGCCTCCTCTTACCTGCGCTCCGCGCGCCATCAACCCGTTCTCTGGCACCCCTGGGGTGAGGCGGCCTTTGCCCGCGCCCAATCCGAAGACAAGCCCATCCTGCTCGACATTGGCGCCGTCTGGTGTCATTGGTGCCACGTCATGGACCGCGAATCCTACGAGAACCCGGAGATCGCCGCACTCATCAACGAGCATTATGTGGCCGTTAAAGTCGATCGCGATGAGCGCCCCGACGTCGATGCGCGCTATCAGGCCGCCGTTTCGGCCATCACCGGACAGGGTGGCTGGCCACTCACAGCGTTTCTCACCCCCGACGGCCGCCCCTACTTTGGCGGCACTTATATTCCCCCCGATGACCGCTATGGCCGGCCCGGTTTTGGCCGCGTGCTCACCACCCTGGCCCAGGTCTGGCGCGAGCGCCGCGACGAGGCTCTGGAAACCGCTTCCAGCACCATGGCTGCCATCGAGCACAATGAATCCTTCTCTGGGGGCGGCGGCGAGCTCTCGCTGGAGCTGGTCGATAAAATCGCCAGCTCGATTCTCCGTCAATTCGACCCCCGCAATGGCGGCTTCGGTGCTCAGCCCAAGTTTCCTCATCCCGGCGCTCTGGATCTGCTACTGCATGTCGGCGTCAATCGCGGCCATCAACCCGCCATTCACGCTTTCTGCGCCACCCTTGAGCACATGGCCCGCGGCGGCGTCTACGACCAGCTCGCCGGCGGCTTTCACCGCTACAGCGTGGACGAGCGCTGGCGCGTTCCGCACTTCGAGAAGATGCTCTACGACAACACCGAGCTGTTGCGCAATTATCTGCACGGCTATCAAGGTCTCGCCCGCGAGGATTTTCGCCGCATCGCCGAAGAGATCGCCGCCTGGCTGCTCGCCACCATGAGCGACCGTGTGCAGGGCGGCTTCTTCGCCTCGCAGGACGCCGACATCAATCTCGACGATGACGGCGATTACTTCACCTGGACGCAGGCCGAGGCGCGCCTGGCGCTGCTCGCGGCCAAATTTTCCCCGGACAACATTGATCTCGCCCTGCGCTATTGGGAGATCGGCGAGTTGGGCGATATGCATCATGATCCAGCCCGCAACGTCCTTCATCTCCACCAATCCATCGAGGAGCTGGCCGCTGAAACCGGCCAGTCCGAGGCCGAGTTGCGCGCGCTCCTTGACTCTGCCCGCCGCTCTCTGCTCGCAGCCCGCTCCCGGCGTCCCACGCCCTTTATTGACCGCACGCTCTATACCGGCTGGAACGCCATGGCCGTCAGCGCCTGTCTCGAAGCTGCCCGCATTCTCAAGCTCAATTCGGCCGGCGACTTCGCATTGCTCACTCTCGACCGGCTCCTTCGCTCTGCCTGGAACGGCGAGCAAACCCTCTCCCACGTCATCGCTTACGGCGACAATCAAGGCTCGCCGTCGCCCGCCAAAATCCCCGGCACTCTCGACGATTACGCCTTTACCATCCACGCCTGCATCGATGCCTGGCTGGTCTTTGGCGAGATGCGTTACTACCACGCTGCAGTCAAGCTGGCCGACGGTTTAATCGCTCTCTTCCACGACCCCATCGCCGGAGCGTTCTTCGATACCGCCGCGCAGCCAGTCGATTCGCCGCCGCTGGGCGCTCTCTCCGCGCGCCGCAAGCCCCTGCAAGACTCGCCTACTCCCGCCGGCAACCCCACCGCCGCCTCCGCACTGCTGCGCCTTGAATCCCTCAGTGGCCGCGCGGAGTATCGCCAGATTGCCGAGCAGACTCTCGCCTCCTTTGCCGGCATCGTCGAGCACTTCGGCCTCTATGCCGGCTCCTACGCTCTGGCCGTGGAGCGGCTATTGCTCGATCCCGAGCAGGTCGTCGTAATCGGTTCCGGTCCCGAGGCAATAAATTTCGAAAGGCTAGCTCTGTCTCGCTTCACCGTCAGCCGCACGGTGATCCGCATCACTCCTGAGCGGCTGCTTCCGGGAGGCATTCCACCGGCGCTGGCAGAAACCCTCCTCCATGCTCCTCGGCCTGAGGGTGCGGCAGCCTGGGCCATCATCTGCCGCGGCCGCACCTGTCTGCCGCCGATCACCGGCGTCAAGGCGCTCACCGAGGTACTCAAAAACCCGCTTTAAAGCCGAAAATGCAGCCCTGCCCGTGCTGTATGCCTCCTTTCTGGCCTGTAAATTCCAAAAATATACGAAAGTTTCACGCATTCTGTAGCCTTCCTAAACCAAGCTGCCGATGAAATCTATAGAGGCTAGTTGTTGCTCGCGACAGGGCGATTGCCACTGGCGCTGGAACTGTGTGAAGGAACACATGGGGCGGTTGTGTTCAATACGGGTGCTGGCCTGCTGGATGGTGTTTTCATCCGTCTTGCAGGCGCAACAGTACGTCTTTCGCTCCTTCCGCCAGGCCGAAGGGCTCAAAAACCTCGCCATCAAGGCTATGACGACTGATCGCTCCGGGTTTCTCTGGCTCGCCACGGAGAACGGCGTTTACCGCTATTTAGGCTCCGGCTTTGTTCGCTACGGCCCGGAGCAGGGAATTGCCGAACTTAATATCCGGGATTTGATTTCGGATTTGGACGGCAACATATGGGCATCCACGGATAAGAATCTCTACCGCTGGGACGGGCAACGGTTTCATCCTGTGGGGCGAGATCCAATCCCCGTAGAGAGTCAGCGGCGCATGGTTGTGGAAGATACGCGCCATCTGCTGATTGTCAAAAATGGGCGTGTCTTCCGGCTGGAGCACGATGCCGAGGGGAAGATGCTCACCTTTCTGCCCGTGTTTTCCAGCCGTATGCTGGCCTCTCTGCCGGACATGGCCCATGTGATCAGCCTGAGTGTGGTGCATGATTCGCAAGGCGGCGTCCGCGTCTGGGCCGGATGCGGTAACAATCTCTGTTCCTGGCTGGATGGAGTGGACGGGAATCTTGCCCAGCCGCGCCCCGGCGGGGTGACCGAATGGGGCAAGGACAAGGGCATTCCCAAGGATTACTGGCAGAGTGTTTTCCTTGATCGCTCCGGCACTCTTTGGGCTGGTAGCCGCTCTCACGTGGCCGCCATGCCGCGGGATTCTTCGCGCTTTGTCGATCGCGCCATCCCCGGTTCCGCACCGGATAATAATTTCGGACACGCGCCCCTGATCGAAGACCGGGAAGGCCGGATCTTAACCCCCACCGATAAGGGAATTGCCCGCTGGGAGGGAGACGGTTGGCGGATCATTGGCAAGGCCAACGGGTTGGAGCGCGCCAGTCGCATTTTGAGCTTGGTCTTCGATGCGGCAGGCGACCTGTGGATCGGCAGCCGCGGAGACGGACTTTACCAGTGGGTAGGCTATGCGGATTGGGAGAGCTGGGGCGAACAGCAGGGTCTTCCTTCCATAGGCATTTGGGCCATCGCACCGCTCAACGCGGATCGGCTTCTAGTGGGAACGGAACGCGGGCCTGCATGGATTGACCCGCGTACGGGTGCGGCCGGTTCGCTCTCCGCCCTGCAACCGTGGCCCTTTGGCCAGGCGAGGGGATTTAGTGTCGAGCGTGACGGATCTCTCAGTGTCGCGACATTATCGGGCATCATTCTTCGCCTCGATCCCCGGACGGGACGCACCCAGCAGACGGCGAAGATCACGGAAACAATATATCGTGCCGCCGCGGATTCCTCCCGGCGCTTGTTTCTTGAAACCGCGCATGGTCTCTATCTCCGCGATGCCGGAGCCCTGAACTCCGCGCCCCATCGGATCGCAGCCGTGGATGCATTGATAGGAGGTTCCACCGAATTTTTTGATAGCTGCGAATCGCCCGGCGGCGCGGATTGGCTAGCCGCTGGAAGCCGTCTGTTGCGCCTCAAGAATGGCCAGTGGAGTGCGCCGGACATCGAAGGAATATCTCCGCAGGGCGGAAATCTGTGGGCTTTGTCCTGCGCCAGGGATGAGACGTTGTGGGTTGTAAACAGCCGGGAAGAGATATGGAGGCTGACGCCGCAAGGCAATCGGTTGCAGGCCTGGAAACTGGAACCTCCGCCAGAGTTGCGCGCCGTCGATCTATTGGCGATCCTGGCTGACCATCGCGGATGGGTCTGGCTGGGAACTGATCAGGGCATATTGGTGTGGAACGGCCAGAACTGGCGTCATCTTACTCAGGAAAGTGGGCTGATCTGGAACGATGTCAATCAAGGAATGTTGCAAGAGGCCTCCGACGGCTCGCTGTGGATTGGAACCACCGGCGGAGTCAGTCATCTGCTGCATCCCGAACGGGTCTTTGATCCCATTCCGCTCACCGTTTCGCTCACCGCGTTTCAGCGCGGCGAAACCAGCTACCTCGGTGCGAACCAGATCACGATTCCCTGGGGTGGGCCGCCGCTGCACTTCCGCATCTCTTCCTCCACCATGCGTAACCGTAGCGAACTCACTTACAAGTTCCAGATGGCGGGGTTGCTGAAAGGGTGGGTGACATCCGAGAACGGGGTAGTGAATTTTTCCTCTCTGACTCCAGGGTCGTACACCTTCATAGCCATGGCCTGCAATCCCGGCTTCGATGCTTGTTCCGACCCGGTGCAGGTGGACATCCGGATTCTGCCACCCTGGTGGAGAACTTACTGGTTTTACGGATTATGCAGCTTGGCCATTATTGCTATTCTTTTCGGCGGTGTTCATCTGTACGACCGGCAACTGCGCGCCAGAAGCAGGGAACTGGAACGGCTGGTCTCCGAGCGCACAAGGGAGCTGGAGGCCAGCCGTGAGCAGTTGCGCATCCAGGCCACTCACGACGGCCTCACCGGCATGCTCAACCGCACGGCCATCCTGCGCATCTTAGCGGCGGAAATGGACCGCGCCCGCCGCGAGAGCCGCACCGTGGTTATCGCGCTGATCGACTTGGACCACTTCAAGCGCATCAACGACAGTAACGGGCACCGCGCTGGCGATGATGCCTTGCGCTGGTTTGCCGCCGCGGTCGGCGCCGCCATTCGTCCTTATGACCATGCCGGACGCTATGGTGGCGAAGAGTTCCTGCTGGTCCTTACCGAGCTGCCCCGCGATTCTGCCGTGCAGAGATTGGCCAGCCTCCACGCCGCCATCTCCAACCTCGAGATTTGCGAGCTAGGCGCCCAGTTCACGCTCAACTGCAGCATGGGCGCCACAGTCTATGACCCATCCGGTCACGCTGGCAGTGTCGAATCCCTGCTCGCCATCGCCGACCAGGCCTTGTATGCCGCCAAAGCCGAGGGGCGCAATCGCGTCGTCTTTCGCGAACCCGCGCTCTAGTCCTTGGTCCCTGAGCTCTGATCCCTGATCTCTGATCTCTGATCTTTGGCCCCGCCAAAAACCCGTAAAGGATCGCCCGGCAACAATCCCTGCTTCTCCAGCGCCAGCCTCACCCGCCGCCGGAACTCCCGCACCGGAGCATATTGTTTCGTGGCCTGCGTCTTGAAAACCACCGGGAAGATCAGCTCCGAGCCTTTGATCGCATCCACGCCCAGAATCTGCGGATCGGCCACAAACACCTCGCGGAACTCCTCGCTCGTGCGTATCTCCATGGCAATCCCCTTCAGCATCTCCAGCACTTTGTCGGGATTGGCGCTGAAATCCACGCTTACATTCACCGTGGCCACCGAGTAGCCCACGCTCAGGTTGGCCACCGTCGTAATCTGCGAGTTGGGAATGATGTGCAGTGTTCCGTCGGCGTCGCGCACCGAGGTCTTGCGCAACGTCATCAGCTCCACGGTTCCACTAACCCCCGCCAGCTGTACTGTGTCTCCCACGTTAAACTGGTTTTCAATTAAAATCAGCACGCCGTTCAGCACGTCGCGCACAATATTCTGCGCCGCCAGGCCGATGGCCACTCCGGCAATTCCCGCCGAAGCCAGCAGCGGGGCAAGATTGACGCCCATGGCCGCCAGAAATTGCAGGCTGACGATGGCCCCGATAATGGCCAGTCCCGTCGTGCGAATCACGCCGGCCAGGGTCTTCACTTGGGAGACGCGGGCCGGCCCGGGCGCATGCTGCTCGGCGATGTGGATCATCCGCGTGGTGATCAGGTGCAGCAGCCGGCTGAGCGCAAAGCCGATCAGCGCCACCACTAGCAGATGCGGCAACTTGGTGCGCACGAACTCCTGGGCATCCACAGCCCACTCGTCCACCACCCGGCCCAGGAATCGCCCTTCCGCAAACAACCCCGTTCGTAGCGCCAATAACATTACAAATGAGTGCATCCCGGAACTCCTTTCCATAGATTAGACTGTTACGTGAAATGCCTGTACATTTTTTTCGCATTTTCACAACTGTGGAGAAATTCGTTAATGTAATCTGTGGAACTGATTATGAGATATGTACTTCGTGTATTCGTCTTGTTTGCCATCGGCCTCGTATTAATGCAAGGCGCCGTGCAAGCTCAATTGACGACTTCCTCGCTCTGCGATCTGCAGGTTCAAGTGGCTCAGGGAGAACACCGGACAGTTCGGGTCGAAGGAGTATACCTGCAGGGATTGGAGGGGCAGGGTTTTGTGAACGCTGGATGTTCGGGCCGAAGCACTTATGTAGAGTTCGAACTCAAGACTCATCGTAACAAGAATAGATTATGGCGATTAGTTGATAAAACGAACAGACGGAAACACTGGAAAGGTGATGGTGACGCAGTTTTAGTTGTCTTCGAGGGTGAATTCTATGGCCCGCAAGCGCCGGACCCGAAGTTGCCTGAATCGATACGCAAAATCTACCATCCAGCGTGGGGAAATGCTGACGAAATGACGAAGCTGGTTGTGTATTCGATTCAGAGCGTCAAAGCCCTGCCTGCAAATCATCCTTGTGCGCCGCCAAAATCTGATCCAAGACAGTGGCCATGCTATCAACATGATCCGTTGGCTCAAAAAGAATCAGAGCCGGACAATCACTAGATAGCATCTTTCGACGAGCATCCGAAGTTCCGGATTATTCCACTTTGACATCCATAAATGGAATCGGAGGTATGCCATTCTGCATCTATCTTTTGGGTCGTTATAATGGGCTAAGTAGGTCCAATTTTGCTAAACGCGCAACAAGAGAGTTTTTAGGAGCAAGGGAATGGAAATAGCACTTTCCAGCGCTCGCGAATCCCTGTCGGCCGCTGCCAGCCTGCCACCGCGGCAGTTAGTCGAAATCTACCGCCTGATGCTGCTCTCCCGCCGCGTGGATGATCGCGAAATCCTGCTCAAGCGCCAGCAAAAAATCTTCTTTCAGATCTCCGGCGCTGGCCACGAGGCGCTCGCCGTCGGCGCGGCCCTCGCCCTTCGCCCCGGCTACGACTGGTTCTTCCCCTACTACCGCGACCGCGCCCTGGCTCTGGCGCTCGGCTTCACCCCGGCTGAAATGATGCTCCAGGCCGTCGGCGCGGCAACCGATATGGCCAGCGGCGGTCGCCAGATGCCCACTCACTGGAGCAGTCCCGCGCTCAACATCGTCAGCCTCTCCTCTGCAACCACCACGCAACTGCTCCACGCCGTCGGATGCGCCGAGGCTGGCCGCTACTTCAGCCTCCATCCCGAAGCCGCCGATAAAACGGTCTCCGACTACCGCGCCTTCCGCGACGTCACCTTTCACGGCGATGAAGTCGTCTACGCCTCCGTCGGCGAGGGTTCCACCTCTCAGGGCGAGTTCTGGGAAGCCCTGAACACCGCCTCCAACAAAAAGCTCCCCGTCCTCTTCTGCGTGGAAGACAACGGCTACGCCATCAGCACCCCCGTCGAGTTCAGCATGCCCGGCGGCAACATCTCCCGCCTGGTGGCCAACTTTCCCAACTTCCACTTTGCCGAAGTCGACGGCACCGATCCCGAAGCCAGTTTCCGCGCCTTTCAATCCGCCGTAGCCTACTGCCGCGCCGGACTCGGTCCCGCCTTCGTCCACGGCCACTGCATGAGGGCCTACTCCCACTCGCTCTCCGACGATGACCGCCTCTATCGTCCCCAGGCCGAGCGCGAGGCAGACCAGCTCCGCGATCCCCTCGTCAAAATGCGCGCTCGCCTTCTCCGCGAATCCATCCTCACTGAAGCCGAGCTCTCTGCTCTCGAGCGCTCCGTCGAAGCCGAAGTCTCCGCAGCCGCCGATCTCGCCCTCACCGCCCCGCTGCCCAAAGTCGCCGAGATCACCCGTCACGTCTACAGCGACAATCTCGACCCCACCAGCGCCGCCTTCGCCACAGAACTAAAAGAAAAAGTCCCGCCAGACGCGCAGTCTCGCACCATGGCCGACCTCATCAACGCCTGCCTCCACGACGAAATGCGCCGCGACCCCCGCATCGTCGTCTACGGCCAGGACGTGGCCGACGCCAGCCGCGAGGCCGCGCTCGCCGAAGTCAAAGGGAAGGGAGGCGTCTTCAAGCTCACCGCCGGCCTGCAAACCGAGTTCGGCTCCGAGCGCGTCTTCAACTCCCCGCTCGCCGAGGCCAACATCGTCGGCCGCGCCATTGGCTACGCCCTGCGCGGCATGAAGCCCGTCGTCGAAATTCAGTTCTTCGATTACATCTGGCCCGCCATGCACCAGATTCGCAACGAGCTCTCCGTCCTCCGCTGGCGCTCCAACGGCCAGTGGGCCTGCCCCGTCGTCATTCGCGTCCCCATCGGCGGCTACCTCACCGGCGGCTCCATCTACCACTCGCAATCCGGCGAGAGCCTCTTCACTCACATCCCCGGCCTGCGCGTCGTCATGCCATCCAACGCCCTCGACGCCAACGGCCTGCTGCGCACCGCCATTCGCTGCGACGATCCCGTCCTCTTCCTCGAGCACAAGCGCCTCTACCGCGAGACCCACGACCGCGCGCCCTATCCCGGCCCGGACTTCGCCATCCCCTTCGGCAAGGCCCGCATCGTCCGCCCCGGCTCTCACCTCACGCTCGTCACCTACGGAGCTCTCGTCCCCCGCTCCCTCCAAGCCGCCGAACGCGCCAAGCGCGATCATAACATAGACGTAGAAATTCTCGACCTGCGCACTCTCAGTCCTTATGATTGGGAATCCATCGCCGCATCGGTCCGCAAAACCAGCCGCGTCCTCGTCGCTCACGAGGACATGCTCAGTTGGGGTTACGGCGCGGAGATCGCCGCCCGCATTGCCAGCGAACTCTTCGACTCCCTCGACGCCCCCGTCCGCCGTGTAGGCTCTCTAGACACCTTCGTCGCCTACCAGCCCATCTTGGAAGACGCAATCCTCCCCCAACCCGACACCATCCTCAAAGCTATCCTCGATTTGAAGGCTTTCTAGCTAGTCACGCCAAACGTTCAGTTCCACGTCGTGACGGATTTGGGCGTAACTTCGTGTACCTGCACTTCATGGCGCTTGCCTCGAAAGTACTTGTTGACGCATCCTTCGATAAAGCTCCCGTTCTTTATCTGCTTGTAGTCCTCGTGTTGGCCGACGTCCACAACGATAGGATTCATTCCCTTCTTTCGATCAACCCACACGTAGTAAACGTGCCCAGCCTTCGCATCGATCTCAATCACAGTCGGCGCGTAGACAGTTGTTGCGCCCATATTCACCGTCGTGAAACGTGATAAAGTGCAGCCTATCTCGACCGTATAATGGCCGGGCAGAACTTCCGCCATTGTCTTGCCCAGAAATAATGCTTTAGGTTCGTTTCCCGCCTCAGTGATGGTCCGGAAATTGGGACAAACAGTCCCCACGGATGGATCCCATACGTTTCCCACCAGTAATGCGACCTGCTCCACCGGGCGAGGCTCGCCTGAATAAAATCGCCCGTCCGATTTATAGATGTCGAGAGCGACTGCTTGTCCCACCGCTAAAACTATCGAAAAAATGGCTAATGCCCTTGCAACTGTCATAGGTCTATCAGGCTCCCTCGTCGCCGCTTTTCTGCGACGACAAAGTCTATCACAGCATTCGGAACTCAATCAAGAGAAAGCACATGGGACGCCTGGTGACCCTCGCCGAACAGAGTCCTGGAAGCTCCGGTCAGGATACTCGGAATAAAGGGCCGGGTGCCCATTCTTGCGACGTTCTCGTTTTTGTTGCAAGGGTGGGAAACCACGAACCCTATGGTGCGCTAGTGCCGTCTGCCGCACCGCAGGTGCCGCGCAAGCGCTGTATGCATGGACTGCCAGGTCTCATGGGTGGTCGGACCTCAACCAACCGCCTTTAGATCACTGAGCCGCCGGTTATTTATGATCGTCAGTCGCTCACTTCAACGATCATCTCAACTTCCACCGGCACACCAGCGGGCAATTCCGCCATACCAACTGCGGCTCGGACGCCTTTGCCATTGGCCGCGCCAAAAACCTCTGTCATCAAATCAGAAAATCCATCAATTACTTTAGGCTGATCCCAGAATCCAGGAGCAGAATTTACCATCCCAAAAATACTCACTACCCGTTTAACTTTGTCGAGGCTTCCGAGAGCATCGCGCACTGTCGCAAGCATCTGCAACCCCGAATCCCGAGCCGCCTCCCTGCCTTGCTCCAAAGTTAGTTCCTTCCCTACTTTGCCTTTCCCCTTCCAGCGCAGGCCAGGTCCGTGCCCTGCCAGGTAAAGCAGATTGCCCACCCTCACCCATTCAACATAATTCCCTACAGGTTTCCCCGGAGCAGGCAAAATGATGTTGTGCGCTTTAAGACGAGCTTCCGCGCTTTCCTGGTCTTGAGCAAACGTAGCCGTGCACGTTAGCGCGAGCGCGGCCAAAACACAAGCGATTTTTTGCCACTTCATTGGAACTCTCCTTTTTGGCAGACGGCCCGTTCATCAGCCCCGAAGAATCATCATAAGCCTTGAAAAGCTGTGCCCCGTTCAACGCCGGGTGCCCCGGAGCCTGTGCTGAGCGAAGTCGAAGTATCCCTCGCATTTGGGGACCAGGGAGACCACGCGGAAGTGGCCATCAGAGGCCAAAATGTCCCGTAACTCCTTATCTTGGAATATTTTGCAGGGAACTCCTTTGTTTTGAAGATTTTGCAGCGCAACCCTGCCTGTAACCACAGGAAAACAAGGATTTTGCGCCAAAAATACGGGTGGGTGTATGGCGCCACAAAACTTAATCGCTCTAGTCCCTCTACAGCGAGTCACTTATCTCCGGGAGCTAGAGAGAGCAATGCAAACATGTTCTGCACGTGACTCAGAATGTTTCTGTAGGCAGACTTGCGCGACAGCTCACTGTGATAGATGTATCCCATTTTCATGCAGTTGATTCTTTGCACAACATCGTCTAACGCAACAAGATAGCTGGCTTCGTTTTCAAGTTGCGCTCGTTCCCGTTGCAGATAATCCAGATAGAGACCGCTGGTCGCCTCGCAGTACGTGACCTTGGCCTGATGTAGCTCTTCCAGATCATCTTCCATTCTCTTGGGAGCCCCGGCCACGTCGCCGGAGTGTGCCTCCTGCTGCATCTTTTTAGAGATTGCGTCGGACCTTGCCTTGAAGGCCGTTTCGGCTTCACCATGAAGAGCGTGATCCATCTCTCCGGTATAGCTCTTTTGCGAAAGTTTTTTGCGAATCTGGTCGTATTCCCGCTGCAGGGACGACGTATCGGCACGAGTGTTGAGCTTGGCTTGTGCCTGGGCTTGTATTTCGAGCGCCCCCAGCGGCTCATACTTCGCCCAGACTATGTTTTGAAAAGCTTTCAACTTATTGGCATAGGCCGCCATTTCGGAGTTATTCGCAGAACAGACATTTGTGAAAATGGGAGGCAATTGATTCACATAATTCGTGATGTCATCCGAAGAATTATCCTGCGCGTACAATGTGCCCACCGACAGAAAGACGATTGTGGAAAATGCCAGTCCGATTTTCATTACTTCTCTCCCATTTGTCTTTGAATTGCCCTGACTGGTTCAACTGAGACATTCCTGATAATACGCCGGGGGCCCCGGAGCCCTCGCATTTGAGGATCCGGGTTTTCACGAACCTCATGGCGCAAGCGCCGTCCGCCAGGACGGCCAGTCCTTAGTGTTCTCCCGGCGGCAGCTTGCAGCAATCTCCGGCCTCGGGCGGCTCATTTGCCCCCGCGTCCAGCGCCACCTTCCACTCGCCATTGGCTTCTTTCCGCCAGATGGTCATGTATCGCCCTTTGGTCGTCACCGGATTGCCGTTCGCATCCTTGCTGTGTCCCTCGAAGTGGCCCCATGTATAGCCCATGTCGCCCGACGGTCCCATCTGCGCGTCGGTCGGCGTCCACGTCAGTTGATAAACCTTGGGATCCCAGTTGGCCGATTTCTGAATCGCCACCTTGCCAATCAGCGGTGCAGCCGCATTCCCCAGCGCCACGCCGTCCGCGGCAAACCAATCGGCAAAAGCCGCTCCACCCCGCGCCAGCACGTCCTTGGCAAAGCGCGCCTCCAGGTCATAGAGCAGCACTTTGCCTGGGTTCATTGTCGCGTCGGTCAGCGGATTGGGCTTGTCTTGTGCCGCCTCATCCGGAAACGCCAACTGCGCGCGGCCCGTCTGCAACCCCATCCCCGCCAGCACCACCGCGCAAAGAAAAACTCTCCATTTTCCAGCCACGTTCCGTCCCTCCTGCAACAAATAAAGCTCTATCTGCTCATCTATAAATACAGTTTCTATGCCCCTTCCAGCGCCGCCACTATCTGCGGTCCAAGCTGGCTCACGCTGCCCGCGCCCAGCGTCAGAATCAGGTCGCCTGTCTTTGCCTGCGCGGCAACTGCGGCCACCGCCGCTGCAAAATCCGCGGCATACTGCACCTGCGGCCCCTTGATCCGCTCGGCCAGCTTCTCCGCCGTCACGCCGGCAATCGGCTCCTCGCTGGCTGCATAAATCGGCAGCACAAGCACCGAGTCCGCGTCCACAAACGCGCCGGCGAACTGCTCCATCAAATCAAGCGTTCGTGTGAATCTATGCGGCTGGAAGACAACATGAATCTTCTTGTACCCGCATTCCCGCGCCGCGGCCAGCGTAGCGCGAATCTCTGTCGGATGGTGCCCGTAATCATCCACCACGGTCACGCCGCGCGCCGCGCCGCGCAACTGGAATCTCCGGTCCACGCCGCGAAAGTAACGTAGTCCCTCGGCAATCTGCTCCGCCTTAATCCCTAGTTGGTGCGCGATTGCCACTGCCGCCGTCGCGTTCAACACATTGTGCCTTCCGGGCACGTGCAATTCAAAAGGCCCCAGCGGCCCCAATTCCGTCATCACCTGAAAGCGCGCGAAGCTCCCCGCCGCGCTCAACAGAAACTCCAGCCGGTAGTCTGCCTCCGCAGCCACTCCGTAAGTGAAGACGCGCCGGTGTGCTCGCGGCAGGATTCCCTTAAGCAATTCATTATCAACGCACGCAGTTACCGCTCCGTAAAACGGCAGCTTGTCAATGAAAGTCAGAAAGGCCTGCTCCACGTCGGCCATGTCGCGGTAGCAGTCCATGTGCTCGCGGTCCAGATTGGTCACCACCGCCAGAATCGGCGACAGCTTCAGAAACGAGCGGTCGCTCTCGTCGGCCTCCACTACCATGTATTGCGACTTGCCCAGCTTGGCATTCGAGCCCAGCGCGTCCACGCGGCCGCCCACCACCACCGTCGGGTCCAGCCCGCCCGCCGCCAGCACCGACGCCACCATGGAAGTCGTTGTCGTTTTACCATGCATTCCGGCAATGGCAATACCGTACTTTAAGCGCATCAGCTCGGCCAGCATCTCCGCCCGCTGAATCACAGGCATCTTACGCGCTCGCGCCTCCAGAACCTCGGGATTCGTCGCGCTCACCGCCGAGCTGGTCACCACCACCGTCGCCCCGGCCACGTTCGCGGCATCGTGGCCCTCGTAAATCGTCGCGCCCATATGCGCCAGCCGGTCGGTTGCCGCGGAGCGGCGCAGATCGGAGCCTGAAACCTTCATATTGAGGTTGAGCAGTATCTCCGCAATTCCGCTCATGCCGATTCCGCCGATGCCGATGAAGTGCGCGTGCTGGGAAGTAGCAAACATATAGGTTGAATCTTCAGGTTAACATTTTGCGGCTTTTGAGAATTGACAAATAGCGGCTGTCTCCGGAATTCGTCCGTAGATGTGGATTACTCCAATGCGCCTTGCTCATTGAATCGTTTCCTCAACCAGAACAACGTCATAATTCTTGCCGTCGCTGGAAGTGTTCTGCTTGGCCAGGTAATGCAGCACGTTGGCAGAATCGAATGCGCACGCCGATCCTTTCACCAAGCCATCGTATTGCCTGCCCTCGTTGCCGTCCACCACCAAAAACTGCTTAGCCCCTGCTCCGGCCACATAGGCCACATGACGGCTGTTCGGGCTGAAATTGAAGCCTCCGATGCCCTCGTAAGGCCGCCCCTCGATGCCGTTCACCACCGCGGACCATTTCTCGCCCGCATCGAACCGTTTCTCGCCAACTTTCGCCACATAGGCCAACCGCTTGCCATCCGGGCTGAATACGATAGGTTTCTCTAGGTAATATGCATCCCAGCACGCGCCTTCTTGACAACCGTGCACCTGTTTGACTGAATCCGCTTCGACAATGGACGCATAAGGCTTCTCCTCGACCCCGTCCACCACCAGAACCTTTTTCTCGCCTGTATCAGCCAGATAGGCCAACCGCCTGCCGTCTGGATTGAAAGTCAATCCGTTAATCGCATCGTAACCTTTACCTTCCGTGCCATTCGCCACAGCCGTCCACTTTTCATCATTCTTGGCGGCATAGGCTACTTGCTGGCTATCCGGGCTGAAGATGAGCCCGCCAATTGCATCGTAGAATTTTCCGTGCTTCCCGTTGACTACAACGGTCCACTGATCGTTGATTTGCGCCCCATAAGCCATGCTCTTGCCATCCGGGCTATAGAGTACATTCATGTCGCCAATAGTATGACTGCTTATTCCGTCGTACGACGCCAGCTTCTTGCCATCCACCAGCAGAACTTCCTTTCCCTCGATGTTGGCCACATAGGCTACATGCTGGCTGTCCGGGCTGAACTTCAGGCCTTGCGCGTCATCGTAGGGTTTCCCCTCATTCCCCTCCACCACCGCAGCCCATTGCTCCCCGGCCCTGGCCAGATAGGCAATGCGATTGCTGTCCGGGCTGAACGTCATGCTCGGCTCCGCGATAATGTCGTAGAGCTTATCCTCTTTTCCATCTACAACGACAAGCCATTTGTTGCCAACTCTGGCCGCATACGCTATCCGCCGGCTGTCCGCACTGAAGATGAAACTGCGAGCCTCATCGTAAGGTTTGCCCTCCTTTCCGCCCACCACCACAAACTGCTTTCCGCCAGCCGTCGCCACATAGGCCACCCGGTGGCTGTCAGGGCTGAACGTTAGGCTCGTCGCATCGATGAAGTCGTAAGCCTTCTCCTCCTTGCCGTCCACCATCACAAGCCGCTTTGCGCCTGTCTTCGCCACATAGGCCACGTGCCGGCTGTCAGGACTGGAGACAGGCTGGCCTACGGCAGTCTCGGAATCGATGTGACAAATCACTTTTTCTGAAACAGTATTGCCTCCTTGGAAGAGCTCGGCGATCTGCTTGCAGCCGGTGGCTGTCAGCAGCAGGGCGAGCAGCAGCAGGGCATTGATCGTTTTCATCGCATTCCTTTCTCAGGGCTGAGGTGGACGATTTCCGGGATTAATGCGGATTATATCCCGGCCATGCGTGCCGGTTCCGTGAATTCAGAATAGCGGCGCGGATTCCCGCCTTTCGATAAAATCCGCAGAAAAAATCAGGAACCTCTCTCAAGGTCGTATATTCTAGCCAGCCGCCACCGTTGCTCGCTTGCGCCGCACCAGCAACGGCAACACCAGCGCCTGCGCCGCATCCACCGTGAGGCCGTGTTTGGCGCGCAGCTCCTCCACCTTGCCGTGCTCGATGAAGCGGTCCGGCCAGCCGATGCGCACCACCGGAACCGCGCTGCCCAGCTCCTCAAGCGCTTCCAGCACCGCCGAGCCAAAGCCGCCCATCTTTACATGGTCTTCAAAAGTGACAAAGGCGGCCACGCGTCCAGCATAATCGGCCAGCATCTCGCGGTCCAGCGGTTTAATGAAGCGCGGGTTGATGACCGCGGCGGAGTATCCGGCGCACTCCAGCCGCGCGGACAGCTCCTGCGCCATCGTGATCATCGGTCCCAGCCCCAGAATCGCCACGTCGTTGCCGTTCTTGAGCACCTCCGCCTTGCCCACGAGAAGAATCTGCGGCTCAGGCTTGCGCGCCGCGTCTGGCCCCAGGCCGCGCGGATAGCGAATCGCGCTCGGCCCCGGAAGCTGCAAGCCGGTCTTCATCATGTCGGCCAGTTCGTCCTCGTCCTTGGGGGCCATCAGCACCATCTCCGGCACGCCCCTCAGGTAGGCGATGTCGAACAGGCCGTGATGCGTCGGCCCGTCGTCGCCCGAGAGCCCGCCGCGATCCATGCAGAACATCACCGGCAGCTTTTGCAGCGCCACGTCATGCACAATGCAGTCAAAGGCGCGCTGTAAAAATGTCGAGTAGATGGCGACTACCGGCCGGTAGCCGCGCGCGGCCATCCCAGCGGCAAAAATCACCGCGTGTTCCTCGGCGATGCCCACGTCAAAATACCGTTTCGGATGATGCGGCCGGAATAGGTCCAGCCCCGTCCCGCTGGGCATCGCGGCGGTGATGGCCACGATGCGCTCGTCCTGGTTGGCCAGTTGTGTCAGCGTCGTCGCAAAGACCTCCGCGTAGCTCAGTTGTCCGGCAGGTTTGGTCTCGCCGGTATCCGGATCGTAGGGGCCCAGTCCGTGAAACTTCTTCTGCCTGTCCAGCGCCGGCTGGTAGCCGCGACCCTTTTGCGTCAGCACATGCAGCAGCACGGGGCGGTTTTGCGTCCTCAGAAACTTGAAGGTCTCCACCAGCAGCGGAATATTGTGGCCGTCGATGGGTCCATAGTACTGTAGCCCGAACTCCTCGAAGAGAATGGAGGGCCACAGCAGGCTCTTGGCCGCCTCTTCAGCGCGGTGCGCCACCTCCACCGCCGTTTTGCCGCCGATCTTCTCCACGATGCGCTTGGCCCGGTCGTGCAGGCTCGTGTAGTGCTCGCTGGTGACGATCTTGTGGAAGTAGCGGGCGACGGCGCCCACGTTGCGGTCAATCGACCACTCGTTGTCGTTCAGCACCACGATCAGCCGTTTGGTCTGCTCGGCGATGTTGTTCAGCGCTTCAAAAGAAATCCCATTGGTAAAGGCCGCGTCGCCGGCCACCGCGATCACGTGCTCCGTGCCCCCGGCCAAATCGCGCGCCACGGCCATGCCCAGCGCCGCTGACAGCGCCGTCCCCGCGTGTCCCGCGCCGTAGCAATCGTGCTCGCTCTCCGTGCGCAGCATAAAGCCGTTTAACCCGCCCGGCTGCCGGATCGTCCCCATCCGCTCCAGCCGCCCGGTCAGAATCTTGTGCACGTACGCCTGGTGGCTCACGTCAAACAGCAGCTTATCTGTGGGAGTATTGAAGACGGTGTGCAACGCCAGCGTCAGTTCCACCACGCCCAGGTTCGGCCCCAGGTGGCCGCCCGTCTTCGAGAGCGTCTGAACCAGGAATTCGCGGATCTCCTCGGCCAGCTCCGCCATCTGCGCAAAGTTCAGGCGCTTCAAATCGGCCGGCGAGTGAATGGATTCCAGCAGCGTTACCATGGTCTTCCTTCCCCGAAAAAACTGGGCATCAGCAAAAGCCCGCTGTCACAGGGGCCATCAAAACCAGCTTTGCCAATCTTCAGTATACCAACGCGTAGATTCCGCCATTGAGGGCTTAGACGGTCTAAATCGCTGCGCGTATCCGAGTTTTGCGGCTTCCCATTGCGAAAAAAGGCCGCCCTCAGGCGGCCTCTCATTTTTAGTTTTCATAAAACAGGGCAGGGAATTATGCTCTACGGCTGCGCCTGCTCACCCTGGCCGGAGGCGGGCCAGGCATAGGCCGTGCTCTGCCGCGCCTGGGCGGTGAACCAGTTGCTCTCCCACAGATTCTGGTAGAACGCGCCGGTCATCTCTGCGGCTCGCGGTCCAAATGTCGGCCGCCCGCCCTCCAGAAAGAAGACCGTCACCAGGCTGCCTTGCGGTGAGTCGGCCCACGAAGCAAACCAGCCGAAGCGCGTGCCCTTGGCCGAACAGGTTCCCGTCTTGCCAAACACCGGCAGCTCGTGAAAGTTGGACTTTAGCCTGCGCGCGGTGCCGTAATCCACTGCGCCGGCCATGCCGTCCTGCAGATCAGGAACGTAGCGGGCAATGTCCAGTCTCCGCTTGACCATGGGTTCAAAGTTGGCCGCATCTTCCGGCGTGGTCGGGTGTTGCAGATAGTAGAGGGTCCCCCCGTTGGCCAGCGCGGCCACAAAGGCTCCCAGTTGCAGCGGCGTCAGCGATACTCCCTCGCCGAAGCTGCACATCCGCCCCACTCCGCCCAGCGAAGCGGGCAGCGCCTCGTCCGGATACACGCCCAGTTGTTCGCCTTCGATGTTGTAGCCGGCCAGTTCTCCCAGGCCAAACTCGTTGGCGTACTGATGTACGCGTTCAAAGCCCAGCTCCCGGCCCAGCTCCTCAAAGTACTGGTTGTTGCTCTTGGCCAGCGCCTGCGTCATATTCATGCGGTAACCGGGCAGCCTGACCGGCGTGTCGCGCGTCACCAGTCCCTCGGAGAGCGCGGCCAACGCCACCGTCAGCTTGATCGTCGAGCAGGGCTCGGCGCCGGGCGAGAGAGCCAGCTTCTGATTCACCATCGCCAGAATGCGTCCATTTGCGGGGTTGATCACCACCGCCGTGCCGTTCATATCGCCCATGGCATCGATGGCGGCCTGGCGCACCACCGGATCCTCTCCGTCCGTCACGTCGTCCGCAAAAATGTCTCCCTTGGCGTAGGAGCTGGCGGTAAACCGCTCATAGTAGCGGTGGCGGCGGTGGGTGGTCGTGGTAGCGTGATGCGCCGTGGCGCTGCTAGCTGTGCTCCGATGCGCCGTGATACCGGCGGGAGTTGCATGGGCGGCTACGCTGTGCGTAGTCCCGGCATGAGCAGTGCCGGTGTGCGTTGTTCCGGTATGTGTTGCTGTAGTGTGCGACGTTCCGGCATGTGCAATGCCGGTGTGTGTTGTCCCTGTGCTTGCAGCCGCAGCCCTGTGGGTTGCTGGTGTGGCGGAATGTGTCGCCGGATGCGCTGCCGACGGATGACCGGTGGCGCGATGAGGCTCCGTCAGATGTGTATGAGTAGTCCTATCCTGATGCACAGATCGCGGGGCATCAAGAGCCGACGCAACCACGGCGCCCGTTCCAAAACCCATCAGAACCAGTGCACAAACCCAAAAACGGGAAAAGTTCATCCAGCCGGTATCCTCTCTTCTGGTGGAGTATCGTGCTGTTTTCTCCATAATGGAGATGCAATTCCTGCCATTTCATCCTGCATCAAGCGTATCAATTCGATGCATGTAGCTTGCCAAAGACGCACTCAATGGCAAATTTCTAACAAATCAAATGTTGCCGTGCAATGGTTGCCAACTTCGATTCAGCTCTACTCTCCACAATTGAAAGCTCCTGTGGAGGCTTCTGGAAAACCTCTCCCGGCCAACCGTTCATCCGGTCGATAGGATCCCTCGAATATGTAGAGCTAAAGTACACTATACGCCTATTATGGTTTGCACCATAATGAACCCCCATTACAATCGTAAGTTGCGCAGAAAAGTGGGTTTTTCCAAATCAGGCTGCGCCTCCTCCTCCTCAATCGAGGGAAAAAGCTGCGCCTCCGGCTGGCCGCGGAACTCCTCCGGCGCTGCCGGGCCGCGCATTTCACTGTTCATAGCCGGAGTGTATTCCCGGGGTTGAGGCGTGTATGCCGGCTCCTCCGCCATTTCGGCCAGTTTGGGTGGCGCTGGCGCGGCTGCCGCTTCCGTCTTTACAGGCTCCATCGCCGCTACAGTTGCCATAGGCGGCTCTGCGGAGTCAGCCGCGGGCCCTGACGGCGCCGGGTCGGTGAAAAAACCATCCTTGCCCCACGGGCTCTCCTCCTCTGCCTTGACCACTTCCTCCACGGCTGCCTTCTCCAGCTTCACCACTTCCGCCTTGTTCTCTTCTTCCTCCTGCGACTGGAAGCGTGGCGGCTTGGGCGCCAGCACCGGCGCAGCCACCGGCTCATGGTAGCCGTCGTCGCGCGTCACCAGCGAGATCTTCGCCACGGGTGCAGCTGACTGCGGAATCGAAATCACCGGTGTCTCTTCAATGTTCAGCATGCGTGCGCGCCGCTCCGGCATCTGCTCGCGGAAGCCGCTGGCAATCACGGTAATCTTCACCTCTTCGCCCATCTTCTCGTCCTGCACCGCGCCAAACAGGATGTTGGCGTCCTCGTGGGCGGCCGACTGAATCAGCATCGAAGCCTCGTTCACCTCGGAGAGCTTCAGCGAGCTGGAGGCGGTGATGTTGATCAGGATGCCGCGTGCGCCGTTCATCGCCCCGGCTTCCAGGTAGGGCGAATCCATGGCCGCGCGCGCCGCTTCCACCACGCGATTAGCTCCCGATCGCACCGCCGTGCCCATCACCGCGTGGCCCATCCCCGCCATCGTGTTCTTCACGTCGGCAAAGTCCCGGTTGATGATGCCGGGAATGGTGATGATGTCGCTGATGCTCTGCACCCCCTGGCGCAGAACGTCGTCGGCAATGCAGAAGCTCTCGAAAAATCCAGCGTCCTTGGCCACGTCCAGCAGCTTCTCGTTGGGAATCGCGATCAGCGTATCCACGCACTCCAGCAACTCCTCCATCCCTTGCTCGGCCTGCTTCCGCCGGCGCTTGCCCTCAAAGGCGAAGGGCAGCGTCACGATGGCCACGGTAAGAATGCCCATTTCGCTGGCCAGAGAGGCGATCACCGGCGCGGCCCCCGTGCCCGTGCCGCCGCCCATCCCGGCGGTGATGAAGAGCATGTCCGTCCCTTCCAGGGACTCGATAATCTTCTCCGAGTCTTCCAGCGCGGCCTTCCGGCCTACGTCGGGGTCGGAGCCGGCTCCCAGCCCGGATGTCAGCCGCACGCCCAGTTGCAGCTTCACCGGAGCCTGTGTGCTCTTCAGCGCATGAACATCGGTGTTGGCGGCGATGAACTCCACGCCCGCCATGCGCGACTGAATCATGCGATTGACCGCATTGCAGCCGCCGCCCCCCACTCCGATCACCTTCACGCGCGCACCATGCGCGCTCTCTTCGTGATACTGGATGCGCATCTCCACTACCTGTTTCATCAACTGTTCCATGTGGGCTTAGCCCTCCTCATAAATGCCTGTTGCATCGTCTGAAAATCCTTGAATGGGATAGACATCATTCCTTTTTGGATTGCTTCGCAAATAGATAACGGGGATCGATGTTCCCGCCTCGCGTTCTTCCGGCATATCAGTACTGCCTTCCATCCAAACGTTCTCTTTCGTGGTAAATTCGTAATAAACGGTGAATAGCTTTTGACCAGGAGCACAACCTGTCACCTTTCCCTCAACAATTACCCCCATACGCGCCAGTTTTCTTTCTCTCAGAGCCTCAATAATTACATTTCCTGCTCCTCCAAGAATTACCAACCCAAAAAGAAAGTAAACTATATGCCCCCAATCCCATTCCCAATTACTCGGCTGATTCACGCGTGGATCGTTAGGTAAGTATCGGATAGGAATCTGTGTGCCCGGTGCTGGAATCTTGTAATGAACCGCTGTCATATTGGCGTGGCCAGAGTACGGTACAGCATTAACAGAAAACCTGTATCTCACATACACGCCACTACGACGAGTTGAATAACTTTCGGCAACTATGCCATTTGTCTCATTACCTTCACGGCGCAGAATATTATGTAAATATGAGTTCCTTGTGTCGTTGTACGCTCCCCAGACAGGGATTAGCACGGCAAGGATTAATAAGAAACAGAGATATTGTATGCCCGACCAATCACATTGCACTTTTCTCGGTATTTTGGCGTTAGCCGCTGAAACGTTGATTTTGATCAATGAATCCTCCTTTCCATAAAGGTTAAAAACTCCCGGTAAAGACGCTCCGTAACTTTGAATGCCATGTCGCGTCTTGCTCCATGGTGCTTTTTTTATTGCGCTTGGCGTAAAGAATCATGCCGATAGCCGCTGAAAAGCCTGGATCAAGCAGCGCTTTGGGCATATCCGGCGAAATGCGCATGGGATGTCCCAAGCGCGCCGGAACCCGCAACTGGCTCTCGGTGATGTCCAGCATTCCCGGCAGCAGGGAACCGCCGCCGGTCAGCACACAGCCCGCTCCCAGCGCTTCCAGCACGCCTCCCTCGCGCAAACTGGTTCTCACCATTTGCAGCAACTCGTCGGCCCGCGGTTGCAGGTACTCCGCCATCCTGCGCTGGCTCAGCAGGTGCGGCTGCGGAGTGGCTATCTTGATCGTCGCGTCCATCGGCACCTCCGTCACCACGGCGTGGCCATAATGGCGCTTGAGCTCCTCGGCCGAAGCCACGGGAATCTCCAGCCCAGCCGCCAGGTCGTTGGTAAAGTGTTGCCCGCCAATGCGTATCGAGTCCGTGTGCACCACCGCGCCCTCGAAAAACACAATCAGATCCGTGGAGTGGCAGCCGATGTCCAGCAGGCAAATGCCCAGCTCCATCTCGTCGGCGGAGAGCGTGGACTCGGCTGCGGCCACCGATTCCAGCACCGCCTCGGTCACCTCCAGCCCCGCCCGGTTGGCGCAGGTCACCGTGCTTTGCAGCGCGCTGCCTGAGCAGGTGGCGATGTGCAGCTCCACTTCCATCTTCTTGCCCACCATGCCAACCGGGTCAAAAATGCCTTCATGGCCGTCGAGAATGAACTGCCGCTGCAGCAGGTGCACAATTTCGCGGTCCTGAGGCCGCTCCACGCGCCGCGCTCGCTCCACAACATTCAGTACGTCGTCCTCGTCGATCTCGTGCGAGCGGCCGCTCATCTCAATTCCGCTCTTGCTGTTCAATCCCCGGATGTGCGGTCCGCCCACCCCCACAATGCACTCGCTGAAGTTAGCGTTCGCCGCCATTTCGGCCTGCTTCAAGGCAGATTCCACCGCCCGCGCCGCCGGTCCAAGCTCGGCGATCAGTCCCTTGCGCATTCCCGCCGACGCAGCCACTCCGTGCCCCGAATAGCGCAGGACGCCATCGTGCAGCTCCGCCGCCAGCACGCGAGTCCACGTGCTGCCGATGTCCAGCACTACGATCTGGTTGTCACGAAACTCTCTCATGGCGCTCACTGGCCCTGGCCGGCGGATGGGGCCGGCCGGGTGGTTGGGGCATTCTTCTGCTGGCTCATGTCGAGCGCGGCGCGTTTGGCCTCCGCGCGCTTCTGTTCCTTTGCGGCGTTGATTCTCACCGGCGTGGGAGCCTTCCCGGCCTTCACGTTCTTCTTCACTGGGGTTGGCTTCGCCTTGCCGGAACCATTTCTAGCTGGAGCTTTAGAGGCTGCGGATAAACTCGATCCGGAGGGAGGCGGGGGTTTCAACCCCCGCATTATGTCAGTAGAATCAACGCGAGCTTTAGCTCCGGAGCGTTGTTGGGATTGGTAGGCCAGGGCTTTAGCCCTGGCATTCGATTTGCCGGAAACAGCCGGGGCTTTAGCCCCTGAGGGGTGCTTATCTCCCGCTGCTTGCAGGCCATCCGCGCTCGGCGCGCCACTTGCGGCCGTCGCTACATTCGTTGCCATCTCCAGCACCACCTGCTGGTCGTAGCGCAAATCCACTGCCGCCAGCTTGGGATACTGCTGGAGCCACTCGTTGATGTGCGCCTTGTAGTGCTGGTAGCGATCCAGAAATTCATCCTGACCAAAGTGAGCCAGAATATCGCCAGTTTGCTCGGGCATCCGCACCCGCGCGTCATGTGGATCGGTCAAATCGATCTCCGAAATCTCTTCGGAGAAGTGCTGGCCATTCGCGTCCAGTTCGCCCATCAGGCGCAGGTAAACCGCCATGCGCGCCTTGCGTGCGTCCATCGAGTCCTGGGCATTGATGCCGGTCACAACCGGGAACGAATAATGATGCTGGGCCATCATGGCCGCCGGCATGGTGAGCAGAACCCCGCTCGCGTCCACCAGGCCAATCTGCTGCTCCTGCCGCACAAAGGCTACCGGCTCGCGTTCCACCGCCGACACCCGTATCCGGTCCGGCAGCAGGCGCATCACCGTGGCTTTTTCTATCCACGGAATCTCCTCCAGTTGCCGCCGCCGCTCCTCCAGCGGCACAAAGAAAACATTGCGCCCGATGTCTTCGCCGAAGACCG
>Ga0326728_10001815_pt1 | contig 73644 bp, 56 predicted proteins | sample MB3enrmetagenome_FD_207602 | JGI IMG/M metagenome (GOLD analysis project Ga0326728, IMG submission 207602) | Lab enriched peat soil microbial communities from McLean, Ithaca, NY, United States - MB31MN | ecosystem: Environmental > Terrestrial > Soil > Wetlands > Peat | place: USA: New York...
CACCGCCGCGACGGGTTCTTGTTTTTGACCAAAAACAGAAAAGGAGGCCTGGCGGCGGATTTCTTCCTCTCCAGGCTCATTGTTCGATTAGAAAATGCTCCGGCCAACCGGCGTTTGCGCTTCTGATCTGGTTAACGATCGTCCCTATCCCCTTACGCCTCCGAGAGCGCTGCCACCAGGGCACCCTTCGCGGTCGTCGTCAACGGGTCCGCCGCCATCCGAATCTCGGATAGCGCGACGGGAAAATCGCTGGCGCTCAACACGGCTTGGAAGCGGTCGCGAAAGCCTTTCGGCATCGCCGAGCCGCCGCTCAGCACTAGCGGGATCGGTCGCGATATCTTGGGCAGGTTGCGAGCGGTCTGAAACGCGTTCCGCAGGGCCGTTACCAGCGACTTGATCATATCGTCGTAGTAGACGCTCAGGACCTGCTGCAGCTTGTTTTCGAAATGGCCGTTGATGTAGAACGACTGCTCCTTCAGGATGCGGATGCGGTTCGGCCGTTCGCCGGTAACCGACGCCGCGCTGGAGTCGATAAAATCGCCGGCTTTCGGGATGCTGAAGCTCAGGATCGGAACCGAGAGATAGGAGAAACATACGTTGCACAATCCGCCGCCGCAACTGATTCCGATGCCCGTATAGTTCGAGCTCTCCAATTCGGCGTACACTACCGCCAGCCCCTCGTTGACGCTTTTCACCTCATACCCGCCCTCGGTCAAAACCTGGCGCAGCGTCGCCTCGTGATAGGTAAGATCCTCTTCGGAGCCCAACAGCGCCGCTGGCACGGTGAAGTAGACTTTTTGCCCCTTCTTGGCCTCCCCAAGAAGCGTTCGCGTAATCTGCTGGATGAGCCTTACGTTTTCCGGCTCGTCCGGATTCAGCACGCCGCGCGTCATCGTCCGCCGAATATCTTTGTTCAGGAGGTCGGCAAAACGCTCCGATTCGTTGCCATGGACCAGGATTTCGTCGCCGTCAACAGCGTGTGGCACGCCTTCCTTCTGAAGCACGTTCTCCGTCAACCGGGAGTACGGAATCGCGATGAACGCGTTGAGCTGCGTGTTGTACTTGATCTCCTCGTTGATCTGCTGTGCGGTCACGATGCGGCTGGTGCCGACATCGAGCCCGATGATTTCGTTGGTCGTTGCATCAGTTCGACTCATTTTGATTCTCCTGATCCACGTCCTTTACCGCGGATAGTGCCTTTCGATAATCTTGTTGCAATTCTTTTCGGTACTCAGCCGGCGTCACACCGTGCTCGGCGGCTGCTTGGCGGACTCGCTCTTCGGCTTCCGCCAGGCCTTTCCACAAGTCTGGCCCGGTCGCATGGGTATAGATCGGGTCGTATTCAAAGCCAAACAGGTATATGCTCGGGTTGGGAATCTGGTAGTTATCCGGAAGTCCCACCTCCCGGAACGGAAAGCCGGAGCCCCAGTCGGTGTGCCAGCCGATCCGCCAGTTCGTTGGGTTAACTGAAATCTGCGCATGCACCACGCAGTTTTCAGCTGGCAGGTTGTACTTGGCACGCAGCATTTCGGTCAATGCTTTGGCGGCGCGAAGCTGCGCTTCCGTAAGAATGTTCTGGTCTGCCTGCATGCTCGCCTCGAAGGCCACGCCGAGGAAACTCTCGTTCAAGTGCATGTACACCCATCTGGAATCCGCCCAGACCGACTGGCCGGCGTGGTTGGCCGCATCCGATTCAACCACGATCCGGTGCACTTGGCCGAAACGATCGATCACGAAGTGATACGCCCGCTTGTTTCGCACAAAAAGCAGCAGTTCCTGGCCGACTCGCTTCAGAAAATTCCTTTGCTCGCTTTCGAACGGCAGTTGGGAGCTTTCGGATGTGTGGAAGACTATGCCGGCAGGCTGGGAGCGGAGTGGCCCCACTGCTCCCGATTCGCGGGCGATCAAACGATACGAGCGGACCTCGTTGCAGACAGACAACCGATTGTCGATCCGCAATCCGTTGCTGTAGAGGTCGTAATCGCTGGTCACTTCCACGGGCCAGATGTTGGGAACCGCCGAGACCGGATGGGCCGGCGACGTGAAGCGGATCACCGGGAGCGTGGGGGTACGAACGATAGCATCCGATTTGCAAGCGAGCATCATCAACGTGAAAGCGCAACAGGAAAGCCACGGTTTCCACCGGGAGGGTTGTTTCGGCCTGGGAGGAGAGGTAAGAGCAGTAGTGGTCGCCCCACGCAGGAAGCGAAGGCGCTCTATGGGATCACCGTAATGTCGCGCCCCCTGCTCAATGGCTTGGCCCCAGGAGAACGCGTCGGAATCTCCAGACATAGAAATGACACCGCAAGCCGAAAAACCGGGGATTCCCTGCTCCTGCCCTAAACGCACGCTGTTAACCCCCATATTCCCTAGATCACTGCGTTTCCCGAGCCTAGGCAGCCCGGACCGCTTGGGAATGATCAGGAAGGACTGATCTTCTCAGGGGGACCGACGCCATTCTAGGCTGCTTTTGGTTAACAGATAGGGTTAGTGAGATGTTAACCGGGGATTCCCCCGATTCCCTACCTACCGGGCGGATCGGGCTCTGCCGGGGAGCCCCTACTTCTTCCGCCGCGGCTTGGCCGGCTCCAGCAGGGAGAACTGCAACTTCCGTTCGTTCGCGTCCACACGGTCCAGGATCACGCGGACGCGGTCGCCAATCGAAAACTCGCGGCGCGTCCTCGTGCCCACCACTTTGCGCACGTTCTCCTGATAGGTATACCGATCGCCGGGCAGCGTATCGATGGGCACCAGGCCTTCGATGAACAAATCCGTCAACTCCACGAACAGGCCGTACTTGGCGGTGCTGATGATCAGGGCGTCGAAATCCTCGCCCACGCGCTCGGCCATGAATTTCACTTTCTTCCACTCCACCAGCTCGCGTTCGGCGTCCGCGGCGCGGCGCTCGGATTGCGAACAGTCCGCCGCAATCGCCGCAAGCTCATCCTCCGAGGGTGTGGGACGCCCAGCCAGGACGGCGCGCAGCAGCCGATGCACCACCAGGTCCGGATAGCGGCGAATGGGCGAGGTGAAATGCGTGTAGGTCGCGGCGGCCAGCGCGAAATGGCCTACGTTTTCGACGGCGTATCGCGCCTGGCGCAGCGAGCGCAGCATCAGATAGCTCAAAATGCGCTCCTCGGGCTTGCCCTCGATCTTGGCGACCAGACGCTGATAGTGACGGGACGTGATGCCGGTATCGGGCCCGGGCAAAACGATTTCGCGATGCCGCTTGGTGCCATCGCGATGGCGGTCGGTCATGCCGAACCGTTTCACGGGGATGGCGCCGATGCCTAGCGTGTAGCCGAAGTGCGCCGCCACTTCTTCGAATTCCATGACGCGCTTGGGGTCCGGCTTCTCGTGGATACGGTAAATGGCCGCGATACCGGCGTTTTCGAGATGCGAAGCCACGGCTTCATTGGCCGCCAGCATGAACTCCTCGATGAGGCGATGGGCCATGTTGCGCGGGGCGCGGGTGACGCCGGTCATGGCGCCCCACTCGTCGAATTCGATCAGGGGCTCGGGAAGATCGAAATCGATGGAGCCGCGGCGCACTCGTTTCTTGTTGAGAACCAAGGCAATCTCCCGCATCAATTCGAAGCGCGCCACCAGGGGGCGGTAACGTTCGCGCCGGGCGGCATCGCCTTCGAGCAGCAGATGCACATCGGTGTAGGTCATGCGCTCCACGCTGCGCATCGCACCGGCCGTGAAGTCCTGCGAAACAATCTCCCCGTGATGATCGATTTCGAGCAGAGCGGAAAGGACCAGGCGGTCGGCTTGCGGGACCAGGGAACAAATGCTGGTCGAGAGTTCGAAAGGGAGCATCGGAACGGCGCGGTCGGGGAAGTAGACGCTGGTGCCGCGCAGCCGGGCTTCGGCATCGATGGGCGTGGCGGGCCGGACATAATGGCTGACATCGGCGATGTGAACGTCGAGCGCAAAGTTGCCGTTCGCGAGGCGATCGACCCATACGGCATCGTCGAAATCGCGGGCGGTTTCGCCATCGATGGTGACGATCTCCAAATCGCGGAAGTCGCGCCGGCCAGCCAGGTCGCGGGCGGAAATTGCGGCGGGAATGGCTTGCGCCTGCTCGACCACTTCGGGCGGGAACTGGTGCGGTAGATGGTGCTTGCGGATAATGATTTCGACATCCACGCCGAAATCGTCCGGATGGCCAAGAATTTCAACCACGCGGCCCACCGGGTTCGATCCTTTCTCGGGATACTCCAGCAGCTCGACGTTGACCGTCATTCCATCCAGCTCGCCAACCGATGCGACCGCGCGCGCGGTCACTCCGATACGGTCGATGGTGGGAGCCGCGGGTGGAAATTCGAGGCCCTCGGGGATCTCGATCCACTGTTGAATCCGGTCGTCCTGCGGGATGACGTATTGGCCGCGCTTTCCGATGTGGAACTCGCCCACGACGGTGGGGTGGGCGCGCGCCAGCACCTTGACGATCTCGCCATCGGCGCGGCCGCCGGGTTCGATGCGGGCAATACGGACCACCACGCGGTCGCCGTGCATGGCTTTGGCCGCTGACTCGGGCGGAAGGAAAACATCGCCCTGAATGCCGGGAATGGGGTGGTCGGAAATCAGAAAGCCGTAGCCGTCGCGGTGCATGTTCAGGCGCCCCACGGCGAATTCGCGGCTGCGAGCCGTCACGGCGTAGTGGCCGGAGCGGAGTTCGATCAGGTCGCCGCGGGCCGTCAGCCGGCCGAGCGCGAGTTCCAGTTCGTCACGTTTTTCGCCGCGGGCGGCGAGTTCGCGGACCAGTTGTTTGAAGTTGGCGCGGGCATGGGGGAGACGCCCGATGCGGTCGAGGAGGGTGGCGTCCGTCACACCTCGATTTTACTTACAACGCGGGCGCGGTCTGTACCGTCAGTCTCCATGGGCCGAAACATGAAAGCGATCGTGTACCTTTTGCTGCCCGCGGCGCTTTGGGCCGGCGAAGCGCGTTATGCCCGCTTGGGCGAGTTCGATGGCACGGTGGAAGTGCAGCTCGGAGCGGCCGACGCATGGATGGCGGCGGAACGTAATTTGCCGTTGCCGGAAGGCGCGTGGCTGCGGACCGGACCGGCCTCGCGCGTGGAAGTGGAATTCGACGATGGCGTGGTGTGGCGTCTCGGGCCGGATTCGCAAGGCGAAATCTCGGACTATACGCGGCTCTCCACCGGCCAGAGAGTGACGCTGGTATCGCTCGACCATGGCCTGGCATGGATCACGGGCCAGGCGCGGGACAAAGACTCAGTGATGCTGGCGGCCCCGGGAATGCAAGTGACGCTGACACGGCCCGCGCGAGTGCGAGTGGCCGCGCGCGAGGACGCCAGCCTGGTCTGGGTGCTGGCGGGTACAGCGCGATTTTCGTCGCCAGCGGCGGAGCTGGAATTGGTCCAGGGGCAGATGACGCGAGTGGAACCGGACACTCCGGCGCGGTTTTCGCTCGAGCGCGAGACACTGGACACGGACATGGACCGGTGGAGCGGCGCCCGCGACGAAGCGCTCGCCAACCCCGCCGCGCGGCTGCGCGTCATCGAGCGCTACGGGCTGGCGGACCTGGACTCGGCGGGCGTTTGGGTCGAGAGCGCCGAGCTCGGCTCGGTGTGGAAACCGAAAGCGGCCGAAGAATGGGCGCCATTTCAGAAAGGGCGCTGGAGATGGTACGGCGCGCTGGGCTACACGTGGGTGAGCGATGACGCGTGGGGCTGGCTGCCGTATCACTACGGCCGTTGGACGCACCGCCAGGGCCTCGGGTGGGTCTGGTCGCCGAACTTGACCCAGGTGTTCAAGCCGGGCGACGTGTACTGGATGCGCGGTGCGCATCGGGCGGGTTGGGGAGCGCTGGCTCCGGGAGAACGCTTCACACCGGCGCCCGACACGCTGCCGCAGCAATATTGCGCCACGTGCACAACCTTCGCGGCGTACGAGGAAGGCGCGCAAACGATCGATCCGGCGGGATTGGCGGAGCGCCCAAAGGAACCGTTGAAGGCGATGGCGTTCACCGCGGCGCTGCCTTCGCCCGCGTTCGAGGCATCGCGGCTGGATGCCCTTCGGCCGGCAACGCGCGCCGGGAGCACGCGCATCCTGCCGGAGCTTCAAGGGGTGACGTACGAAGGCGATGATCTGCCTACCGCGCCGCAGCAAGAGGAAGCTGAAAGCACCAGCGCCCCGGCAACCGCACCGGCTCCGGCGCCGGTTGTGACCCCACCGCCCGAGCCGGCGGAGGAAGTGCCCGTACCGGTGCCAGTAGCGGTTCCCTATCCGGTGGCCGTATCCAACGCGCAGGGATCTCAGAAACGTGAAAAATCCTGGGAAAACCAAGCGGAGTGGAAGCTCTTTTTGCAGGTAGGCAACGATTACGCCAATCCGTCGCAACAGATCCGGGACTTGGACGAATGGCGGCGGCAATTTCCACGAACGCAGCATCTCGCCCAACGGACGTTCGCTTACATGGATGCTTATAACCGGCTGTCGCCTCCCGATCCTTCGAAGATCCTGGCATACAGCGAGGCGTTGGTGGGCTCGGATGTGTGGACAGCATTCGGAGACACCTTCAACGGCCACGCTCAGGCCACCGATGTGCTGTTTCTCGCGACCGTGGCGCTGACCGAGTTGCCGCATCCCTCCACACAGCAGGTGCGAATCGGGCAGACCGCGGCGCGGCAGCTTCTGAACATGATTCCGCATTTTTTCGTTCCGAATCTGCGGCCGGGGTTCATCACCGCCGACGTTTGGAAGCAGCTGCAAGACAAGATGGAAGCCGCGGCCCGCAAAGCGCTCGCGCTCGCTAGTTGAAGCGGCTGCGCAACATTCCAGATACCCCCCTCAGAAAAGGTTGACAACCGCGCTGAACGGGGTATCATTTGGAAATAACTCCCCCGATTGAAATCTGAAGGCGCCGTGGACTCCGCACAGGAATCTGTCATCCTCGAAACAAATCTTACGGGTGTCGAACGTCACGGGCGCGGCAAAGTGCGCGATGTTTATCGCGTGGACCGCGACCGGCTGCTGATTGTGGCTACCGACCGAATTTCGGCGTTCGACTATATCCTGGGCACCGGCATACCCGATAAGGGCAAGGTGTTGACGCAGCTTTCCATCTTCTGGTTCGACTTCCTCCACGATCTGACGCCCACGCATTTTCTGACCTCGGATGTGGATGATTATCCGGAGCCGCTCGGTAATTTTCGCGAGCAACTGGAAGGCCGCTCGATGCTGGTGAAATCCGCCCGCATGGTGGACATCGAGTGCGTGGCGCGCGGCTACATCGCCGGTTCGGCATGGAAGGAGTACCGCGAACGGGGAACCGTGTGCGGGATCGAACTGCCCGCGGGACTGCGGGAAAGCGAAAAACTGCCCGAGCCGCTTTTCACGCCATCCACCAAGGCCCAATCGGGGCACGACGAGAACATATCGTTCGAACGCGTAGTTTCGCTGGTTGGCGAAGAGTTGGCGGCGCGTCTGCGCGATTTGACGCTGGCCATCTACGGCCGCGCGGCGCGCTACGCGGAAACCAGGGGCGTCATTATCGCCGATACGAAGTTTGAATTTGGTTTTGTGGGAGAGCAGTTGGTGCTGGGCGACGAAGTGCTGACACCGGATTCCTCGCGATTCTGGCCGGCCGAAACCTATCGCCCCGGCGGACCGCAGTTCTCCTACGATAAGCAATTTGTGCGCGACTACCTGGAATCGATCCATTGGAATAAGCAGCCGCCGGCGCCGTCCCTGCCGGACGAAGTGGCCGCCAAAACCAGTGAGAAGTATCGCCAGGCATACCGCGCATTGACTGGCCGTGAGCTATGAACTGGCTGGACGTGGTATTAGGATTGATTCTGATCGTCTCGGTGATCATGAGTTTCCGCAAGGGTCTGTCGCGGGAAATCATCGGGCTGGTGTCGGTGGTACTGGCCCTGGTCCTGGGATTGTGGTTTTATGGCACGGCGGGCTCGTTTTTGCAATCCTCCTTGAGTTCCCGGCGCGCGGCGAACTTGGCCGGATTTCTGATTGTCTTCTGCGGGGTGCTCTTGCTCGGCTCGCTGGTGAATTTCATCGTGGGGAAGTTTTTGAAGGTCACGGGACTTTCGTTTTTCAATCATCTCCTCGGCGCCGGGTTCGGATTAGTGCGCGGAGGCGTGATTGGGATCGCGTTGATAACGGCGATCCTGGCGTTTTCGCCGGCCGGCGGCCCGCCGGGGTCGGTAGTCAATTCCAGAGTGGCGCCCTACGTGATCGGTGGGGCCAATATGGCTGCGGCGGTCGCGCCGCACGAATTGAAAGAGGGATTTCGCAAGGCTTACGCGGAAGTGAAAACGGCGTGGGCAGCCGCTGTGGACACGAATCCGCGAACGCCACGGGCGGACAAGGACAAATAAATGGAGAACGAGTTTCAAGGGTTGGTTGGTAGACTGCTGGTCGGAGGCGTGTCCATGGAGGCGGCGACCGAACTGTTGGAGAGGAGCATGATTCAAGGCGCCCTGGCCCTCAACAAGGGCAACCATTCGGCCGCCAGCAAGCAACTCGGGATTCACCGTAACACCCTACAGCGGAAGGCCGTGGAGTACGATTTGGAGCCCAGGCGCGCGCGTGCGCGCCGCAAGCCCGCGCGCCGCGAGGTCCGCGCCCGAAAAGAAAGGACGGGCACGGCGTAATTCGCGGTTCAAGCTAATGGACCTTCTGATTTTCGACCTGGACGGCACTCTTATCGATTCGCGTCTGGATCTGGCTAACGCCGTCAATGCCATGCTCGCCCACATGGGCAAGCCGGCGCTGGCCAATGAGCGTGTGTACCGGTACGTCGGCAACGGTGCTCCGGTGCTCATCAGGCGTGCCATGGGAGAAGACGCCACGGAACCGGAGTGCCAGGAGGGACTGGAGTTTTTCCTGCAGTTCTACCGCGCCCACGCCCTGGACTGCACCACCCTCTATCCGGGGGTGAAGGAGTCGCTCGAGCGGCTGGCGGCGGCCGGAAAGCGCATGGCGGTGCTGACCAACAAACCTACGGACGTGAGCCGCGCCATCCTGGCCGGGCTTGCCGTTAGCGGGCATTTCTTCCGCGTGTATGGCGGCAACAGCTTCGCGTTCAAGAAACCGAATCCTATCGGGGTCACGGCCCTGATGGACGAAGCCGGTGTGGGCCGCGAGCGCACCCTGATGGTGGGCGACAGTTCCGTGGATGTCGCCACGGCGCGCAACGCGGGCGTGGCGTGCTGCGGCGTAACCTACGGGTTTCAGCCGGATTCGCTCGAAGACCCCGCCCCCGATCTGAAAGTGGACCGCATGGAGCAAATGGTGGATTGGGTGTTGGGAAGAAAAGGTTAGGCCACCGGATCTGGGCGCGGACCAACCGTCCCGCTCCCCGTCACCTAATTCCCAAATCCGAACACTCGCAACCCGCGCCTATCCCTTTTTCCCCTTGTAACGTCATATGTTAGGCTAAACCCCAAGTGGCAGGAGCCGTGCCCCTTCCGACCTCCGGAAAGCCCAATGGACATACCGCGAAAGAACGCCGCCAGAAACAAGATCATCCGCTGGACCGTCGGGGGAGCGATTCTCGCCATTGTGGTCGGGGGCGGTTTCGTGCTGCTGGCTCGTCTGAAACCGGCCGCACCCGGAGTAGATATGTCCGCCCTCTGGCCGGACACCGTAAAACGTGGCACCATCCCGCGGGAGGTCCGGGGCTTGGGCACCTTGGTTCCGGAAGATACCATGCTGATCACCGCCACCACCGACGCCCGTATAGAGCGCATCCTCATTAAGCCCGGCACCCCCGTAAAAGGCAATTCCGTGGTCATGATCATGACCAGCCCGGAACTCGAAACCCAGTTGCTGGATGCCCAATACACTTTGAAAGCCGCCCAGGCCGATTATGAGAATCTAAAGGTTACCCTGGCCAAGACCCTCCTCGATCTGCAATCCCAGGCCGCCCAGACCAAGGCCGATCTCAACACCGCCAAGCTGGAGGCCGACCGCGATCAGACCCTGGCCAAGGATGGCCTGGTCTCGCAAATCGACGCCAAGATCTCCACCACCAAGGCCCAGCAGCTTGTCGAGCAATACCAGATCCAGCAGAAACGGATCGAAATCAACTCCCAGGCCGATGAGGCCCAGCTCGCCGCCGCCAAGGTAAAGGTCGATCAGTTCCAGGCCGAGTACGCCCTCAAGAAGAGCCAGGTGGACGATTTGAAAGTTCGCGCCGGGTTCGATGGCATGCTGGAAGCTTTGCCGGTTCCTTTGACTCCGGTCGAAGAAGGCCAAAAGGTCACCGCCGGCACGCCGCTCGGCAAGGTGGCGCAGCCCACCCATCTCAAAGCCGAGCTCAAGATTGCTGAAACACAAGTAAAAGATATTGCGATCGGTCAACCCGCCGTCATCGATACGCGTCTGGCGGGAGGAGGGTGGAACGGATTGGTGGACGGGAAGGTCTCCCGTATCGATCCCTCCATCCTGAATGGCACGGTCACGGTGGATGTGGCATTGAAGGGGCCGGTTCCGCCGGTGCTTCGCCCCGACCTGAGCGTGGACGGCACCATTACCCTGGAAACTTTGACGGACGTCATCTACGTGGGGCGCCCGGTGTTCGGGCAGGAAAACAGTACCGTGCAGCTTTTCAAGGTGGAACCCGATGGAAGGTACGCATCCAAGGTTAAGGTCGCTTTTGGCCGCAGTTCGGTCAACACCATCGAGGTGAAAAGCGGGTTGAACGTCGGAGACAAGGTCATTCTCTCCGATATGTCGAATTACGATCAGTACGATCGAATAAAATTGAACTAAGCTTGGCGAATTCTCGTACGAGGGAGAAACCATGGAAAATGGCTCGCAACCGCTGATTCGGCTGGAACAGGTCAGCAAAGTGTTCGTGACGGATGAAGTGGAGACGCACGCTCTGGCGGGCATCCACTTCGATGTGAAGAAAGGAGAATACCTTTCGATCGCCGGCCCGTCGGGCTGCGGTAAATCGACGCTGCTCGCCATTTTGGGGCTGCTCGACACGCCTACAGACGGCACCTACTACCTGAACGGCAAGTCGGTGACGGGATTGAAGCTCTCCGAACGGGCGCGCATCCGCAACCGGGAGATCGGTTTCATCTTCCAGGCATTCAACCTGATTGGCGATCTCACGGTGTACGAGAACGTGGAGCTGCCGCTCACCTATCGCGGCATGCCCTCCTCGGAGCGCAAGCGGCGCGTGCAAGAGGCGCTCGAACGCGTGGGAATGTCGCACCGCATGAAGCACTATCCTTCGCAGCTCTCGGGCGGCCAGCAACAGCGTGTAGCCGTGGCCCGCGCCTTGGGCGGCGACCCGCTCATCCTGCTCGCCGACGAGCCCACCGGCAACCTCGATTCGGCCAACGGCGAAGCGGTGATGAACCTGCTGAAGGAACTGCACGCCGCCGGGGCCACCATCTGCATGGTGACTCACGATCCGCGGTACGCGGAATTCGCGGACCGCACCATCCGGCTGTTCGACGGCCGGATTGTGGAAGAAAGCGTGGAACCCGCTCACAAGGGCTGAGCGGCAAATCGCCCAAGCGAAACCGGTGAAGGGAGGGGACGCTATGGTTCTGTCGCGATTGCTCTGTTTGACGCTGCTGGCCGCATCCAGCCTGCCGGCCAAAATCGAAAGCCCCCGCGCGGCATTCCGCCAGTCGTACGCGCTAGCGCCGAACGGCTGCGTAGCCATTGAAAACCTCTACGGCGATGTCACCATCGTCGCCTGGGACCGCGAGGAAGTCCTGGTCGAGGCCACTAAGCACGCCGCCGATCCGGAGCGCCTGGACGAAGCCCGCATCGTGGTCGAACCGTCCGCCGGCCGGGTTTTCATTCGCACCCAGTACATCGGTATGAAAGCCCTGCGTCCGGCCAGTGTCGAATACCGGATCACCGTGCCTCGCACCGCCCGTCTGGACTATATCAAGCTGATCAACGGCGGTCTTTCCATCAGCGGCGTATCCGGCCCGGTGAAGGCCAGTTCCGTGAATGGCGCCATCAAAGCCGAGGCCCTGGGCGGCGAAGTGGAGCTTTCCACCGTCAACGGTCCGCTGGAGGCCGCTTTCAACCGGCTGAATCGCGCCAACCCCATCTCGCTTACCTCGGTCAATGGCGCCATCCGCTTATCGCTTCCCGCGGGAGCGGGCGCCAGCGTGAACGCGCACAATCGCAGCGGCGGCATCGAATCGCCCTTCGGCAAGCCTTCGCGCGCCAACGATGGGGACCGGCTCCACGCCGTCATCAACCGGGGCGGCGCGGAGATTCAATTGAATAATGTAAACGGCGGCATTTCCATCCGTTCCACCTGGGACCGCCACCCGCGGCGCTCCTCCCTGTAAAACTCCCCGCGACAAAACGGCGCGTCACCCAAGCGGCGTGGGCCACGTCCAAGTATAATGAAGGAACGGGCCCTCGGAGCTGTCCTTAAAAATATGAATAGTCGAATCAAATACCTGGTGGTGACTGCTTCCACCTGCCTCACCCTGATGCTTGTGATCGGTAGCGTGGTGGGGAAGAGCGCCGATCAGAACGACACCCTGAAACACATCGGGGTCTTCAGCGACGTAGTCGCGCACATCAAGAGTGAGTACGTCGAAGAACCGGACATGAAGAGTGTCACGGTGGGCGCCGTGAACGGATTGCTAGAGGCTATCGATCCGTTTGCCAGCTATTTGAATGCGGACCAGTACCGGGAATACCTGAAGAACAAAGATCTCACGCGCGCCGATGTGGGCCTGATTCTTTCGAAGAAACTCGGCTACATGGGCGTGGTCGGAACCGTGCCGGGGTCGCCGGCGGCCAAAGCCGGTCTATCCACCGGCGACATGTTGGAGAGCATTGACGGCGCTTCCACGCGCGATATGCCTCTGGCCTATGCCAGCATGATGTTGCAGGGCGCCAACGGGAGCAATGTGGAACTGAGCGTGGTGCGCGTGCGGCGTCCCGAACCGCAGACCGTGACACTCACGCGCGCCAATCTGACCATCCCACCGCTGGATTTTAAGATGCTGCCCGGCCAGGTGGGCTATGTGGATATCAACGCCCTCACCGCGGTCCAGGTGAAGCAGGCAGCCGAAGACATCGAGAAGCTGCAGAAAGACGGCGCGCAGAGGCTGGTGCTCGACGTCCGCGGCTGCGCCCTGGGGACCCCGCAGGACGGCATCGCATTCGCCAATCTTTTCCTCACCAAGGGGCGCATTACTTACCTCAAGGGGCAGCGCGTGCCCGAGCAGGATTTCGATGCGGACCCGGCCAAAGCCATTACGAATCTGCCCATCGCGGTCCTCACCAACCATGGCACCGCGGATGCCGCGGAAATCGCCGCCGCCGCTTTGGCCGATAACCAGCGGGCCCAACTGGTGGGCGAGCAGACGTATGGGGATGCCGCGCTTCGCCGCGCCCTCACGGTGGATGATGGCGGCGCGATCATTCTCTCGGTGGCCAAGTATTATTCGCCTTCGGGCAAGGCCATCCAGGACACCCGCGTCACCCCCGCCCCCGCCAATGTCGTCGCCGAGCCTGAGCCCCAACTGGAGTACGACGATAACGGCGAGCCGATCGTACAGCCCGAGCCCCAGCAGCCCGCGCCGCAGAAGAAACTGGAAGACGATCCAGTGCTGAAGAAGGCGTTGGAACTGCTCGGTTCGCAGAAGGTCTAGCGGGGCGCGTCCCGGCTACTTAGCCGGCGGCAGATTCATTTCCCTACCGGCTTCCTTATTTAACCGTTCGGTCAGATCGCGGTCCACCAGCTCAAGCGAAATCTGGTTGTGCGTGTTGCCGGAGGTGAAATAATGCAGGGTATCGCCATCCACCCAGTAAGCCACGGCCGAATAGATGCTGTGGTCCTTAAACGCGATGAGATAGGGGGACGTATCGCCGGTGGATGAATTTGCGCTGTCCTCCGCGGACGGCATGTAGGGCCCTTGCGGAGGTGCCTCCGCTGCGGCGGGTTGGGCCTGACCCGTCGGTCCCTCGCCACCACCGGAGCCATACTGGTTGATAATCACGGGCGCGGGCTGCGGCGGATACACCACCGTTACGTTCGGCTGCTGCTGTTGGGGCTGTTGCGCCGCGGGATCGGCGGGTGTGTCGCCATAGCCATAACCATAGCCGCCCACATAGAATGGCACCACGTAGGGTACCCATAACGTCCCGCCGCGATTGCCTCCCCCGGTGCGCGACGATCCGGCGCTAAAGGGCACATTCAGACGCGGTCCGCCACCCCCCGGATACACCACGTTATAGTTGAAACGCTGAATTCCGGGTACGGTCGCGCTGGTCCCGCCCGGGTACACCACATTGCCAAAACCTCCGGTCATGACAGGCGTGGGATTGCGGAATTGGGCGCAAACCGGCAATGCAAGGATAAGAACCGAACCGAACCCGAGAAGAATTCTCATAGCCCTGAGTCTCCTGCCTGCATTGTACCGCCGAACAGAAGAACGGACGCAGGTTCGTCGCGCGAATAGCCCGGAAGAACCATCCCGCCCGTCTCTGGCGTCGGGCAGCGCCACGCCGACTGGACAGGATCCAGGGCCGTTACTTCTTTACAGCGTCGGGCGGAGCAGCCGGTTTGGCCGCGGACGCTTCTGGATGGGCCAAATCGTAAAGCCGAACGATGTCGGGTGTGATATCGGTCGCCGCGGCCGCCCATAGCACGGGAGTCTGCGGATTGCTCACGTCCAACACGACCGCGAAGCCGTTTTGCGAGGCATACTGCTCGATCACGGCCATCATTTTGGACCCTATCTCGTTAATGAGCTTTTGATTTTCCTGGTCCGCATCGTCGTTCAGGTCCTGCGCCTCGCGTTGCAGGGACTTTTGGTTGCTATCGATATCGCGCTGCAGCCGCGCTTTGGCCTCATCGCTCATGGTGGCGCCGCCTTTGCGGAGCTGGTCCTGCATCGCCGTAATATCGGCCTGCTTCTTTTCCAACGTGGACCGGCGCGGATTATACTTCGCCTGCAAATCCTGCGCGGCCTTCTGGCCATCTTTGGTTGACAGAATGGCGCGCTGGATATTGATAATCGCAATTTTGGTGGGCGCTGGCCCGGCAGCCTGGGCCGGCCTGGCAGCCGGAGCGGCGGGGGGAACCGGCGCGGGCTGGGCTTGAGCACATGCCAAGGCGGCTACGCCCAGAACCAGCGCGGAGAACATCACAACATTCTTCTTCAAGCGGAAACTCCTAAGTGTGAAAGATACTAACATACGGACGCTCTGTTTTCCTAGAACGTCCTGCCCACCGTAAAGCGGAACATGGTATATCTCTCGAACCATGAAGTGGGCTGGCCATACACGGCTACGGCATTTTCAAAGGTGGCTAAGTTCGGGAACATGGACCGGTCCGCCACGATGGGCGGCAGGATGTTCTCGCGAACGACCGAGGGGTTATAGGCAAAATAAACGCGGAAAGGCGCGTTGACCACCGGCAGAAGCACCTGGATTTCCAGGCCCGTGGAAGCGCGCGGCTTCTCCGTGTCGCCGACAATATCTACCTTCCCGGTAAAACCGGCTTGCGGAAATTGCGCATTCAAATCGCTCACGCGCTGAGGCTGCAAGGTGAGCTGGTTCGGCTGCAGAATCCTATTCACTCCGATATCGCCGAAAATCGCCAGCGTCACCGGACCCACAATCGGAATGCGGTATTCGAAGTTGCCCACGGTCTGCCAGTCGCCGCCCGGCGTGATGAGCTGGTAAGTCGGAATGGTCATGGTCACGGGTTGTGGGCTCAGCACTCCGTTGGTCACCACGTTTTGCGTGCGCTGCGTGCCGTCGCTATTGTAGACGTTCACCGAAGCGCTCGTGGGAATATACGCTAACGGAGTAATGCCCCAGATCTCAAACCCGCGCACATCCTGCTCGCCGCCGATGAAGGTGCGCGAATACGGGGGGATCGCTTTGCCGCCGTAGCCCGAGATGATATTCGTCATGGCGTGGAAAGCCAGAACGTGTTTCTTGTTCAACGGCGATGGTTTGAAATACTTGAAATCGATCACCGGCCGGATCGTGTTCACGTTGCCGCCCAGCACGCTGCCGGCGGTAGCCACCGAAAAGAAGATGCTCTTCCCGCTCGAGGGCGTAATCGGGTGGTTCACCGTGTTGTACGAAAGCGAGGGCGTGATCGTGCTCGTCCGTATGCCCTGGAGGGCGTTGGGGCCATATACGCCGCTGAAGTTGATGTAGTCGAAATAATTCTGCGCGGCGGTGGTCTCGGTGGTGATATTCGAAATATCGTATTGGTACGTGATGCCCGTCCGCCAGAAGCTGCGGTGCAACGGGTGACTGACCGATACCGTAAATCCGCGGCTGTTCTGAATGTAGTTCAACAGGTTGCCGGATCCCAGCGAATTGTACAGCGGAATCAGGTTCTGGCCATACAGAATGGAGGCCTCGCGCGCCTGGTCGAAGTTGAAGCGCTGGTAATACACGGTGAATCCCGCTTGAAATGGACGATCGAACAGATAGGGCTCCGAAAACCCCAAGGTCACGTTGTCCATGCGCGTGCCGATCTGCGAGGATAGCGAGAGCGTTTCGCCCAACCCCAGGAAGTTGTTGGTCGAATAATTGAACCCCACGAAACTGCCGGCGATCCCCGAAACGCCGCCGTTCAAGCCGATGGAGTTCTTCCCTCGCTCTTTGACTTTCAGCGTGATATCCACGGTATCCGATCCGGGATTGCGCTTGATATCGGCCGCTTCTTCCTTCTTCAACACTTCGAAATAGCCCAGTTGATTGAGGCGCAGGATGCTCATGTCCCACAGGTTGGTGTTGAACATGTCGCCTTCGTCGAGCAGCAGCTCGCGGCGGATCACCTTGTCCCGCGTGGTCGTGTTGCCCGAAAAATCGATGCGGCGGATGAAGAACTGCTTGCCTTCGTCGGCCGTGATGGTCAAATCGACCTGGTCGGTGTTGGGCGTGAAGTCGAACGATGGCTCGCCGACAAAATCGATATAGCCGAATTGGCCGTACAGTTTGCGCAGGTTTTCCAGGCCCTTGCGCAGCTTATCGGTGGAGAAAACATCCCCCTGCCGCATGCCGAACAGCCCCATCAAAACCGAAGGCACGCGGAACAGCTTCACGCCCACGAAGTTCAAGCTCTGCAGGTGATAGAGGCGTCCCTCTTCCACCGGCATGGTAAGGTTGGCGTAAATGCCGGGCTGCCGCATCAGGAATATCGGCAGCCGCCATCCATGCCCGCCCTCGGGAATAATCTTGACGGTTTCATCGAGCGCCTTGGCCTGGAAATACCCATGGTCCTGGTAAGCCTGGCGGATGCGTTCCTTGTCCTCTTCGAGCTTGGCCTGGTCGTACGTCTTGGCGAACACGTTCTCGAAAAGAATCGAGTGCGGAATCCCGTATGGCTTCAAGTTCTTCATCGCCGCGATCACCCACTTTTGCTTTTCCGCATGGTTGCCGACGATGGTAATCGTGCCGACTTTGACCTTGGGGCCCTCTTTGATGTTGAACGTCACCTTCAGCGAGGAAGGCGGAATCTGTTCGATCACCGGATCGACCGTGGCGTACTGCCGGCCGCGCTCCGCCTCGAATTCCTTAAGAACGATAGCGGCGTGCTGAATCTTGTTGGGATCGTATTGCGATTCCACCACCAGGCCGACCTTGCGTTCCTTGAAGCGGTCCAGGATTTCCGAGACGGTGATGGTGTGGATGCCTTCGTAGTTGATCGAGCGGATCACGCGGCGCTCCGTGACGACGAAGCGAACGATCACGCCCCCGGTAGGATCGGGCTCGCTTTCGAGGCGAATGTCGTCGAACCGGCCGGTGTTCCACAGCCGCATGAAATCGCGCCGCAAAGTGTCATCGTTATAGATATCGCCGACTTTAATCGAGATGAGAGCTTTCAGCGTGTCGGCCGGCACGCGGCGCGCGCCGCGAAACTCGATCCCCTTGATCACTTCGCCAGTGGGCTGCGCCTGCGGTTGAGCGGCGGGCTTGGGCGCTTCGAGCGGCGGCTGCCCCGGAGGAGGCGCCGGCGGCGGCTGCGCGGGAGTGGGCTGTTGCGGTTCGTTCGGCTGTTGGGGGACCGTCTCGAACGGGTTATGTGCCGGCGGTGGGGTCTGCGGCTGCTGCTTCTCTTGCTGCTGTTGTTGTTGCGGCGGTGGCTGCTGCTGTTGTTGCTCGGCCCGAACGGGGAAAGAGGCGGATGCGCAGAAAACAAGCGTCCCCACCACCAGGCGTAAACGCCCGAGGAATTTCATGCGAGCGAACCTTTCCACTCTCGGTTGGCGCGTAGACTTGTCACGGGAAACAAACTTAGTTGGTATAACCGCAATTGGAGCTGATAAGCCATTATTCTAGCGGATCTTGGACGCATTCAACAAGGAGCAGAGGCAGCCACAGGTGTGAACACGCGGCACATGTTATTCTAGCCTGTCGCGCAGCGAATTGTCTGAGCGTCTTTGTCTTGCGGATCCTCCTCCAGGAAGTCTATTCTCGAAGCGCCCTGGAGTGCACTTTCGCGGCCACCCCCCCCATCGCGGGGGAACCCGCGCCCGGGTACGCACGAAGTGCTTGGTATTACGCGGAAACCGCTCCGCGGATAAACTCGACAATGGAATCGAGCGAGGCCCCCGGCTGGAACACCGCGGCAACACCCTGTCGCCGAAGAGCCTCAGCATCGCCATCGGGCACGATCCCGCCGACGATCACCTTGACGTCGCACATTTCGTTCCGCCGCAGAAGCTCCAAAACGCGCGGCACGATGGCATTGTGCGCGCCCGAGAGAATGGAGAGCCCGATCACCTGCACGTCTTCCTGGAGAGCGGCGTTGACAATCATCTCCGGCGTTTGCCGCAGCCCGGTATAGATCACCTCCATGCCGGCATCGCGCAGCGCCCGCGCGATGATCTTGGCTCCGCGGTCGTGGCCGTCGAGTCCCGGCTTAGCTACTAAGACACGAATAGGTGGCTGCATGGCTCACTCACAAATGCGTCGTCTCCTGGTACGTGCCGAACACCGTGCGCAGCGCGTCGCAAATCTCCCCCAGCGTGGCATAAGCGCGAACCGCGTCCAACAGGTAAGGCATGGTGTTTTCGGTGCCTTCCGCCGCGCGCTGCAAATCGTCGAGGCTCTTCCGCACGCGGTTATTATCGCGCCTCCGGCGCAGCGCCGCCAGTTTTTCGCACTGATGGCGGGCGGCGCTTTCGTCGATCTCGAGCAATTCGATGGGCTGGTCCTCGGACTGGAAACGATTCACGCCCACGATGGTCCGCTCGCCCGACTCCACCTCGCGTTGATAGCGGTAACTGGCGGCGGCGATTTCGGTCTGCGGAAAACCGGCTTCGATAGCGGCGATCATCCCACCCATTTCGTCGATTTGCCGGATGTACCGGTTGGCCGCCGCTTCGGTCTGTTCGGTCAGCTTCTCGAGGAAGTAACTGCCTCCCAGAGGATCGGGAGTATTGGCGACACCGCTTTCATAAGCCAGCAACTGCTGCGTGCGCAGCGCCAGCGTGACGGCCTGCTCACTGGGCAGCGCATAGGCCTCGTCGAGCGAATTGGTGTGCAGCGATTGCGCTCCCCCCAGCACCGCGGCGAGCGCCTGCACGGCGGTGCGGACCACATTGTTATATGGCTGCTGCCAGGTCAGGGAACAGCCGGCGGTTTGCGCATGGAACCGCAGCTTCCAACTGCGCTCCTCGCGCGCGCCGTAGCGGTCGCGCATGGCATGGGCCCAGATTGCGCGGGCGGCCCGGTATTTGGCGATCTCCTCGAAGAAGTCGTTGTGCGAGTTGAAAAAGAAGCTCAGCCGCGGCGCGAATTCATCGATCGCCAGACCGCGCTCGATGGCCCAATCCACGTACTCCATGCCGTCCCGCAGCGTAAACGCCAACTCCTGCACGGCCGTCGAACCGGCTTCGCGAATATGATAGCCGCTGATCGAAACCGGGTTGAAGCGCGGCGTATGGCGCGTGGCGAACTCGATGGTGTCGGTCACCAGGCGCATCGAAGGCCCTGGCGGGAAAATGTATTCCTTCTGCGCGATGTACTCTTTGAGAATATCGTTCTGGGCCGTCCCCGCCACCAGGGCCCAATCCACACCCTGCCGCTCCGCCACCGCCAGGTACATAGCCCACACAATGGCCGCCGGTGAGTTGATGGTCATGGAAACCGTGACTTCGCCCAAAGGAATGCCGCGAAACAGAATCTCCATGTCTTCCAGGGACGAAACCGCGGCTCCGCACTTACCGACTTCGCCTTCGCTCAACGGGTGGTCGGCGTCATAGCCCATCAGCGTCGGCAGGTCGAATGCCACCGAAAGACCCGTTTGTCCTTGTTCCAGCAGGTACAGGTAACGGCGGTTGGTTTCCTCCGGTGTCGCGAAACCGGAGAACTGGCGCATGGTCCAGAGTTTTCCCCGGTACATGTCGCGATGAATGCCGCGCGTGTAGGGAAATTCTCCCGGCACACCGGGGTCGAAAAGTCCGGGTCCGTAAAGCGGCTCGATGGGGACACCACTGATAGTCGTAAACCGGCGTGCGGCGGTTTTCATGTATTCCCCCAACTACCAATATCTTATCGCCAGTCTGGCTTCTTGAGTTGAGAAAGTCCACGGCCTGTGGCAATTGGGCGTTGACAGATACAACATTAGAGTCTATTCTAGTAGATATTCCCCTGGTTATGACTCCGGTCTGGGTTTCGGAGTTCTGGGACTCGAATCCGGCAAGGGTTGAAGCGCTATTGCCGCCGCTGCAAAGCCTTCCAACCATAGGACCTGGAGCCACTTCAACACAACATTCAGCGAGTGCTGGAACTTCGGATTCCTTCCGTGGAACGAAACGTTCAGGGCCAATTTCCGGCAGATCGCAGGTTATTTTACCGAGTCCGTGAAGGAGATGCATCCCGATGGCTAAAGAACGACCGCGAAGGTTCTCGGCAACCGAAATTGAAACCCAAATACCCGATGCTCCGAGCCAGACCACCCGCCCCGAGACAGACCGTACGCGGCAGATTGCGACGTTGGCACATCAACTCTGGGTGGAGCGCGGATGTCCGTGCGGAACTCCCGATGAAGATTGGTTCCGGGCGGAAAAGCAACTCCAGGCCGGATCCGCAAAAGTAAAACTGAGTGCCCGAGCCTAATGACGACCGCCTGAAAGGAAGCGCCGCCATGAAAAAGCAGCCGGCAACGGAGAAATCCGTTAAATCCTCGGTAAACCTGCTGTCGGTCAGTCCGGCCGCGGAAGATCATGTCTCTCTGGAGCGCATCGTCGCTGAGCCCGAGTGGGCCAACTATAGCGGAGCGAAGTGGACCTTGCATTGGAGCGCGACGTTGGGATCGGCCCTGACTGTGTTGCGCCAATGCCCGGTCCCCATCGTGATTTGCGAGCGCGACTTGTCCGGCAGTTCGTGGAAAGACCTGCTGCGGGAAACCGCCGCCATGCCGGACGCCCCGTACGTAATCGTGACTTCGCGTCTGGCGGACCACCAGCTGTGGGGCGAAGCGCTCAATTTGGGCGCCTATGATGTACTGGCCAAGCCTTTCGACGTGCACGAGGTGATCCGTATCGTGAGTCTGGCCTGGATTCATTGGCACGAACGCCGCGCCAAGGTTCCCGCCAGAACCATGACCTGCGTCGCCTGAGCACCGTCGCGGTGCCGGTCGGGGCTTTCCCGTTTCCGGACACAGACTCCCGTCTCCAACGCACAATTCGCTTCTTCATCAGCAGGTTTGCCGTGGCACCCGATTTGCCGCGCGCAGGCGTATGTCTATCGCCAAGGACCTGCGTTTTGCCTTTCGTCAATTACGTCGCAGCCCCAGCTTTACCCTAATCGTGTTGGCCACCTTGGGCCTATGCATCGGCGCCAATACCGCCGTCTACAGTGTCTTGGACGCAGTCCTGCTGCGGCCAGTGCCTTACCCGGAACCGGAGAAACTGGCAATCGTGTCCCCCGTTTTCCGCTTCCACGGCCAGGAAGTGGTCGAGGACTCGCAGACCGGCAAAGCGTTCCTGACCATACGCGACGCCGCTCCCGGATTGGACGTGGCGGCATATAGCCGCCCGAGCGGGGCCAACCTGGAAGCTCAGGGCCATCCGGAGTACGTGCGCCAGCAGCGCGTTTCAGCCGCGTTCTTTCACGTCCTTGGCATTGAACCGCGGTACGGCCGGGAATTCACGCGCGCGGAGGACACCGCGGGCGGCCCGGCGGTGGCGATTCTAAGCGACGGTTTTTGCCGGCGCATGTTGGGCGCCGATCCGCGGCAGGCGCTGGGCCATGCCATCGCGTTGCGCGGCGAATCGTATACGGTGATAGGCGTCATGCCGCGCGGTTTCCGCGCCGAATGGCCGGTGGACGTTTGGACCCCGCTGCGGCCCTCCGTAACGGGCGAGGGCGCCGGATCCAACTACGGAGCCGTGGCACGGTTGAAACCCGGAGTGAGTTGGGCCGAGGCCAACGGCCAGTTGCAAGCCATCAGCCGGGCGGCTTCGCTCGCCCAAGACTTCAGCAGCAGAATCTCCGATTTCGAAGAGCGGCTGTTCCCCTACCAAAAAGCAGAGACCAGCGACGTGCGCCGCGAGTTGCTGATCGCCTGGGGCGCGGTGCTGATGGTTTTGTTGATCGCTTGCGTGAATATCGCGGGGCTGCTGCTGGCCCGCTCGGCCTCGCGCCGCAGAGAGATCGCCACGCGCATGGCGGTGGGCGGCAGCCGTATGCAGATCGTGCGTCAACTGCTGGCGGAAAGCTTGGTACTGGCGCTGGCGGGGTGCGCCGTGGGGGTTGGCATCGGGGCCTTTGCGTTGGATGCTCTGAAATCGCTGGGCGCGACGGATTTTGAACTCTGGCATCCCATTGCGCTGGATGGCCGCGTACTGATCGCCATGCTGGTGACCGGCCTTCTGACGAGCCTGGTTTTCGGCCTGGCGCCGGCGCTGGCGACCAGCCGTATCGACATTCGCTCGGTGCTGGTGGAGGGCGGGCGCGGCATGGCGGGCGGCCGGCGGCGCTGGACCCGCAACGCTTGGGTCGCCGGAGAGATCGCCCTGTCGTTGATCCTGCTGGTGAGCGCCGGCCTGCTGTTGCGCACCCTGGCTTATTTCCGCGGCTTGAATCCGGGGTTCGACCCACGCAACGTGGTGGCCGCCAGCGCCTCTTTGCAAGACGCGCGCTATAGCAAACAGGAAGACGTCAACCGCTTGTTCACGAAGACCGTGGAGCAGATCCGCCGGCTACCCACCGTGCAATCGGCGGCGGTGGCCTTGACGCTGCCTTACGAACGGCCGCTCAACGATGGCTTCCAGGCTATCGACGGCACGGATAATGAAATGCATTCGGTGGAGATGATTTACACCACCCCCGGCTACTTCGCCGCCATGCGCATTCCGGTTCTGCGCGGCCGGGAATTCCGCGAATCGGACTCGCCGGCTAGCGGCCGCGTGGCGGTCGCCAGCCAATCGTTCGCCAACCGCTATTTTCACGGGAAGGACGCGTTGGGCGGCCACGTGAAACTGGGCCGCGAGTCGAGCGAGATCGTGGGCATTGCCGGAGACGTCCAGCAGCACAGCGGTCTCGATGGCAGCCAGGGTCCCCTTTCTATGGAACCTACGCTCTACATCCCCGTGGCGCAGACCAGCGACGAATACTTGCAGTTGGTGCACACCTGGTTCAGTCCTAAATGGGTGATCCGGACGAAAGGCCGCGTGCGCGGCCTGGAGTCGCAGGTGCGCGGCGCCATTGCCGCGGCCGATCCGCGGCTGCCGATTGCCGAATTCCGCACGGTGGAGGAGTGGCGCGGAAACTTCACCGGCGATCAACGTTACCTGGCGACGCTGCTGACGGTGCTTGCCGGGCTGGCGTTATTGCTCTCGGGCGTGGGCCTGTACGGCTTGATCGGCCATTCCATTACCGAACGCACTCACGAAATCGGCGTGCGGCTGGCGCTGGGGGCCACGGTGCCGGAAGCGATGGCCAGCGCCATGAAGCCCGGCCTGGTGCTGGGAGCCGTTGGCGTGGCGGTGGGGCTGGGGCTCTCCTTGCCGGCCGCCCGTTTGCTGAAACACCTGTTATGGGGCGTCGAACCGGCCGATGCGCTTACCTTCCTAAGCACCGCCGCCGTCCTTCTGGCAGTGTGCGCTGTGGCGAGCCTGATGCCGGCGCTGCGCATTCCGCGCTTGAATCCGGCGCGCACGCTGCGCAGCGAGTAGCGTCCGGCTTCTATAAGTACCGCTGGATCTGGTCCCGAAAACGTGTGTACAGCCAGGAAACGCCGACCAGGATCACGCCCAGCACGAAGAACGAGAGGATGCGGTACAGCGTCTCGAGTGCGCGCAAGTCGTAGAGGAACAGCTTCCCGACGCACACCAGGAACAGCACGATCCCGGACAGACGAAGCGTGCGGTCTCGCAGCGGAAAACCGGAGATGAGCAGCGCGGCGCCCTCGATCCCCCAGGCGACCGTCAACATGCTGCCCGAGACTTCCTGGAACAGAAGCGCAGTGGCCAGCGCCGTAGCCAGCAGGGAGTAGAACAGGCGCCCGCCCTGTTCCGCCAGGGCCCGCCGCGGCGGCCTGGGAATAACAAGCTGCCCGATAAACAGACACGCCGTCACCAGCGCGCCCACCGCGATCCGCTCGGCCATGCCTTGGAAATCCCGCGGGTCGAGGAACTCGATCACGAGGGCTCTAAAGAAAGTGATGGCGGCCAGGGCATAGCTCTGCCATCGAAGACCTTCGAAGCCGGCCAGACGCCCGGCGATGAGCAGCGCCAGAGTGAACATAGCCCATGCCGGCGCGACGAACACCGGATCGAGCAAAGCCCACAGCTCGAGCAATACAAATAACGATCCGCAGGCGGATAGGGCGTTAACGGCACCGCGCAATTCCCGCCGGGAAACCTGTGCGGGCGTGGCCGCGAACATGCGCGCGGCAAATAAATAGGCGAGCAGCGCGGCCGAGCCGATGGCCACTCGCTCCGCCGTCTGCACAATCGTATGGAGCGGCAGCACGGTCAAGAACAGCACGCGCCCGGCTCCCAGGACAGCGAGCAGATAGGCGTGCCAACGGAAATCCGGCGGCCAACGTCGCAGCCCCAATTCGAGCACCGTTAGCGCCATCGCCATCCAGGCCGGCCCCAGATAGGCCGCCGGCACGATTCTCCACAGCAGCGCGGCGAATGCCGTGGTGGCAATCGCCCCGGCCACGAATTCAAGGCCCTCCCGCTCCCCATCCCGCAAGCGGTCCGGGGCCGACCGAGGCGCGCACAGCGCCGCCACATAGGCCACCGCCGCGGCCAGCGCCAGAGGAGCCCAGAGATGCACCAACGGAATGGCGTTCCCTTCAGCCGCTGGGGCTTGGTGCAGGGTAATGGCGCAGACCGCCAGCGCGCCTGCCAGATAGCCCTGTACCCGGAAATCGAACAGGCGGAATCGCCAGCCGAAGCAGAAAAGCAGGACGCACAATCCCAGCCAGCTCATTCCCAGATAGCGGAGCGGAATCTCGAACCCCATGATCAGCGCAAGCAGCGCGGAAGCGGCATATCCATAGCTCAAGCCGGCCTTCCGCACCCAGCGGTTGGCATAGAAAAGCAAGCCGGCCAGAGCCGCCGAGGGCGTCCAGTCGTGAAGCATGCGGCCCGCCACCTCGACGGTTCCGACGCCGGGGATGTCCGTGATTAGCAGCTTGACGCCGAGGGCCGCGAACAAGGTTCCCGCCAGGCGCCGCGGGTAGTTTTGGCGGAAGAAGAAACCGGCCAGGAAAAGCAGTTCGCCTTCGGCCAGAAGAACGTTGTTCACCGCCTGGCCGTGCAGTTTCAAAATCGCCGCCGCGGCGGAGCAAGCCGCCGCCAGGGTGACAGGTCCTTCAAAACCGCCTCCGAGAATATGGTCTACCGTTTCGGTTTCAGGCGGAAAGCTCGCTGGAGGCCGCAGCACGGCGCGCAGGATCGTGGAGGCCAGGTAAGCCGCCGCCGCTCCGGCCGCCAGCCAATATATATCAGCGGGCGCCGCCGCCGACCACTTGGCATAGGAGAGCGCACCGCACCCGAGCGCGTTGAGCGGCAGCATGGCCTGCTCGGCGCGGTGATTCGAATGCCGTCGAGCCCTCAGCAGATCGTAGGTTTCAAACAGCAGCCAATAGACGGCAAACACCGTCTGCGCCGTCCACAGCGGCGCGCCGTTATCGCCCCTCGAGGCGCACGTCGCATAGGTGGCCACGAGGCCGAACAGAGCCATCCCCGCCCACTCGAACCGGTACGCCACAATCAGCAGCGACGCCGCCAAGGGGATCAGCGCGATTACCGAAAGCGCGGTGACGGGAGTGATGGCCAGGGTTGCAAACGCCACCGCATAAGCCAGCCCCGTAACCGCCTGCACGTGGTATCGCAACGAGTGGACAACCATGCCCGTCGCAACCGCCAGCAAGAGAAACCCGCCGAGCAGCGGATTGTGGATGACCTTGGCGGCCTCGACCGCCTGCATCGCGTACACCGTGAAATACAGCCCGGCCCATCCGCCGCCGATCAGGCCGCGCGCGAAGATGACATAGGGCGCGCGCCGTTCCAGAATCACGCCGCCCACCAGCAGCACCGCGCTGACCGCGAGGCCGATGCTCGACCGTCCGGCAGGTCCCAACTGGGTAAAGGAGTAGCCGAGGAACAGCGCAATGGCAATCACCAGGACGAAGATGCCCAGCTTGTTGAGCCAGTTCCCGCCGACCAGCGCCTCCCACTCCGCGCTGCTGCGGGTGAGACGCGTCCGCTCCGGCGCCGCGGGCCTGGGAGCAAGGAATGAAGGCACGGGGGGTGATGGCGCGGGAGATTGAGGTTGCGCGAACGCCGGCGCCGGAACCACGGGTTTCGGAGGCGGCGGCGCCATTTCCGGTTTGGCCGGCTCCGGTGCGGGCGCTTCGGGCGGCACGGCGGCACGCTCGCGCCGCAGCCCGGCGACCGTCTCTTCCAACTGCCAGACTCGTTTCACGAGCCCCGCAACATGTTCGGGATCGACCCGGTCCCGCGTCGCCCTCTCGATCCGCCGTTCGATCTCCGCGTAACGTTGAGAAAGAACCCACCAGCGAATCGCCAGGACGACGATCAGCGCGAAAATCAGAAAACCTTCCATATAAAGTCGACTCTCGTGGGGAAGCACGATGATTATAACCCCAGCCAGCGGGGCTCATGGGCGCCATGCTATTCTCAGGCCGTGAATTCCAAAGCCATAATCCTCGTGCTGCTGAGCCTCGCCGCGACCCTGGCTGCGTCAGCCACCGACCCTGTCGTCTCGGTGACCGGCGGCAAGATCCGCGGCCGTTTAACGCCGGATGGCGGTGCCGCGTTTAAGGGCATTCCTTTCGCGCGCCCGCCCGTGGGCGACCTGCGTTGGCGCGACCCGCGACCGGTCAAGCCATGGGACGGCGTCCGCGAAGCCGGCCGCTTCAGTCCCGCCTGCACCCAGCTCTCGGAAGGCTGGAACGTGCGCTTCGTGGCCACCAGCACCGAGGACTGCCTGTACCTCAACGTCGCGCCCCCCAAGTGGCCGCCACGCGCCAAATACCCGGTCATGGTCTGGATCCATGGAGGTTCGAACCTCTCCGGCGATGCCGACGATGCCGGCTTCGATGAGCGCACGTTGGTCCACCGCGGCCTGGTGCTGGTCACCATCAATTACCGTTTGGGAGCGCTCGGGTTCCTGGTTCACCCGGACCTTGCCGTCGAGTCCCCCCACCACACCTCGGGCAATTACGGCCTGCTCGACCAGATCGCCGCGCTCACCTGGGTGCGGCGGAACATCGCGAACTTCGGCGGCGATCCCGCCAATGTGACGGTCATCGGAGAATCGGCGGGCGCTTTCGATATTGGGTTGTTGATGACCTCGCCACGCGCGCGCGGATTGTTTCATCGCGCCATCGCCGAGAGCGGCGCCGTCGCCGGCTTTCACGGTCCGCGGACGAAGGCACACGCCGAGGATATCGCCCGCAAACTCGCCGCCCGCCTGCAGGCGCCAGCGGACGGAACCATCCGGTTCCTGCGCACCGTACCGCCGGTGACCATTCTTCGTGAAACCACAACCGCATCCAACGACGACCGCTGGGGCTTGCAAACATCCATCGACGGCTGGGTCCTCAACGCCGCTCCGGCGGAGGTCTTCGCGCATGGCGGGAGCATGCATATACCTTTGCTGATCGGCACCAACGGCCAGGAGTACGGGGGAGTCTCCGGCGCGGAGCAGGTTCGCGCCGCGATCCGCCAATCGTACGGAGACGGAAAACTGGCTGAACGCGCGATCGCGCTGTATGGCCTGGCGGGCGAGACCGCCGAAACCATCGACCCGGTCTATGGCGGAGCCGCCATCCAGTGGGGAACCGACGCTGGTTTCCGATGCCCGGCCACGGAGCAGGCTATCGGTCATACGGCCGCCGGGCGCGCCGCCTATCAGTACGAGTTCGATCACCCGCAGCCAGGGAGCCAATTTACCGCGCACGCTTCCGAGCTCAGGTTCCTCTTCGGCACCTGGGACAAGGATGCGAAGCTCGCCCCCATCGATGAAAAGGTTTCAGGGCAGATGCAATCCTACTGGGCCAACTTCGCGCGCACCGGAGATCCGAACGGTCCAGGTTTGCCGCGATGGCCGGCGTTTACGATCGGCGAGCAAGGTTACATCGCATTCACGGACGACGGGGCGGTGGCCAAGGCAGGCCTGCGGCGGGAGTACTGCGACCTTTGGCGGCAGGGGAAATAGGAGGCGAGGTAAACGACCGCCGCCAGCTGCAATGAGTCATTTTGCCCGGCGGCGCCGCTACCATTAGAGAGGTCACGTACAGGGCAGAAAAAGTCCTGGTCGTGGACGGGTGGGCGCAAACTGCCATACTGCCCACCAGATTCCGAACCTACGGAAAGGAGAGCTCCCATGCGTAACACCGTTTTCAGTGGCGTCGCAGCGTTTTGCCCCAGGGCTTGCAGGTCACTCGCAAGCCTCCTGCTCGCATTCAGTGCGATGGCGTTCTTTTTCACCGGGCCCGTCTCCGTCGCACAGGATTCCAAAACTGGCGCCGTACTGCCCGCGCCATCCAGCGGCAAAGCCATCGTCTGTATCTACCGCGTGTACAGATTTACCGGCTCGTCCTCACACGACGAGCTTTATATCAACGGCACTCACCTCGCCAAACTCCTCAACAGCGAATACGCGTTCATGGAAGTGCCGCCGGGGACTGTTGTGATCTCCGGATTGCCCAAGGAGTATTACGGAAGCGTCATCATGTCGGCCGGGGCGGCCCTCAATCAAGCCAGGCAGAAAGAAAACGAGCGGGCCCGGTTTGAGGCGGAGGCGGGCAAAACCTATTACTTCAAATGGACCGCCGGTCCCATGGCAACTGGGATCAAGGTCACGCCTGAGGATCCCGAGAAGGGAGCCAAAGAGATACGCAAACTCCATCCTTCCAAGCCCGTTGACGACAAGGAAGAAGCGCAACCAGGAACGAAAGACACTGACAAACCGGCACAGTAGCCGCAATCGCCGTGTTTCGCCAACAACCGCGAGTTCCCCACTGGCTTACGGCTGCACAGTCACCTGCTTCCCGTCATACCGCACGACGCGATCCGGCTGCGCCGTGGCCCCGATCCCCGCGCCGTGATTCTCGCCCACGAATACCACGCGGAATGTCCGAGCGGCCGGCATTCCCGGAAAGCTCCCTTGCCGGTCGCCGATGGTCAACGTCTTCGCACCCTCGTTCCATTGGATCGGGATGGTCGCGTAAGCGCCCTTCTCGTAGTCGTAGTTGTCGTTCTCGTCTTCGTACAACGTGAAGCTGCCATCGGCTCCGCGGTATACGCGCAGTTCCATCGGGTCCGCCGTCTTCTCCGCCGCATATTCCACGTCCGGCCCCATGGGGACGATCGAGCCCGCGCGCACAAACAGCGGAATCCGCTCCAACGTCACCGGTGCGTCCACCGCCTTGCCGCCATCGGTCGCCTTCCCATCCCAGAAGTCGTACCACCGCGCACGCGGCAAATAGAGGTGCCGCGACGTTGTACCCGGTTCCGTCACTGGATTCACCAGAATCGCCGGCCCGTAGAGGAACTGATCGCCGATCGCCTGCGCGCGCGCATCCGTGCGGAACTCCATCACCAGCGGCCGCATGGGAGTGTAGTTTTCGTGCGTCGTCTTCCACGCCACCGAGTAGGTGTACGGCATCAGCTCATAACGCAGCGTGTCGAACGCCGTCAGGATTTTCTGCGCCTCGGGCCCGTACGACCATAGCTCGTTCCGATCGTTCGAGCGCGTCCCATGCACGCGGAAGATCGGGCAGAAAGTCCCATATTGGAACCAGCGCACGAACAGCTCGCGGTAGGCCGGATCGTTGGGATCGCCGGATGTAAAGCCTCCGATATCCGTGGTCCAATATGGCAGCCCGGAAAGCGAATAATTCAGCCCCGCCGGTATCTGCCGCCGGAACGACTCCCAATCCGAATCCACGTCCCCCGACCAGGCCGTCACCGCATTGCGCTGCGACCCGGCGTAGGCCGAGCGCGAAAGGATGAATACCCGTTTCCGGTCCGAAGCGGCCCGCTGGCCTTCATACACACCCTGGGTGGTCAGCAGCGGGAAGATGTTGGCGTACCGCGCCCCGTTGCCGAGCGAAACCTTGTTGGTCACCAGCACGTTGTCTTCCCTGCCCTCGGTTTCGGGCTCGGTGGTATCGAGCCACCACGCATCCGCGCCGATCTTGAACAGCGAATTGTTGATGAGGTTCCAGTAATACTTGCGCGCCTCCGGATTGGTGGCGTCATAAAGCGCCTCGCCCTTGGGATGGAACGCCGCGGTCTTGGTGCGGTCGATGAAATATCCCTTCCGGTCCATATCGGCGTACGTCTCGGAGCCGGGATAGAAGAACGGCCACACCGAGAACATGAGGTGGAAGTGGTTGGCATGCAGGTCGTCCAACATCCCCTTCGGGTCGGGATATTTGTCGCTGAACTTGAACTCGCCCATGTTGGTCCACCAGAACCAGTCCTGCACGATGTTATCCACCGGGATGTGCCGTTCGCGGTACTGGTGCGCCACGCCCAGCAGCTCCTGTTGGGTCTTGTATTTGTTCTTGCACTGCCAGAACCCATACGCCCACTTGCCGAAAAGCGGCGCCTGCCCGGTCAATTGGCGAAAGCCGCTGACGATGGTGTCGAACTCCGGTCCGTAAAGGAAGTAGTAATCGACCGCATCGGACACTTCCGAAGTAATGTACATGGCGTGCACAAACCGGTTGTTGAAGCGGCTGCGCGAGGTGTTGTTCCAGAAAATGCCGTAGCCATTCGATGAAAGCAGGAGCGGGATCGAAATGTTCGTATTATCCTGTGCCATATCGACCGATTCGCCGTGGTAATTCCACACGCCCGCTTGATGCTGGCCCAACCCGTAGAACGCCTCGGTGGAACCCCACATGCCGATGAACGCTTCGGCATGGTAAGTCTTCTCGCCGTTGACGGTGGTGGGGGTGAGCGTGTTGGGACCTTCCTGCACCAGTCGTTTGCCATCTCCATCGCTGAAGGCCAGGGTGCCGTCCTGGCGGTTGATCGCCACTCGCATCCGGCTGGTGGAAATCGTGACAGCGCGCGCGTCATCCTTCACCGTGAACTTGGGCGTGGGCCAATCGGTTTTGATGACAACGAGATTGGGCCGATCGGGCACGGTCGGAGCGGGCGAATAAATCACGTGCAGGATGGAATCCGCGCAGACGTCCACCGTGAGGAAGCCGGTCTGCATGGTGAACTGCACTCCATCCGCCCGCTGGTGAAACGCGGTCACCGGATTGAGTTCCAGCCACTGGGCCCGGCTCGAGCCGGCCGTCAGAAACAATAAGAGAGCTAAGCCAAGGGCGATTCCACACCCCCGGCGCATCAAGCGATGAGATGGCATAGGCAAATTATATAGCCCGGCACGGAAGAATGCTGGCCGGCGCAGCGGAGACGCTCCAGGCCGGATACAATAATGACAGCCAAATGCCCGTGCTCTCGTCCCAACTCCGGCGCTTCGCCCTTTGCGCCGTCACCCTCCTCTTGCTCGCCGCGGTTTCGCCCGCCCAAAAACAGATTGGCCCCGATGAGGTGAATCTGCGCGGCGCTCCGTACACGCCGCTACCGCCCACGGCAATCATTCGCGCCCAGGTGGAACTGGTGGAGGTGCCGGTAGTGGTGCGCGACGGCAAAGGGGCCGCGATCCCCGGTCTTGCCCGTGAGGATTTCGAAGTTTTCGATGCGGGGAAGAAAAAGGAGATTACAGCCTTCTCCGTCGAGACCCTCACGCGCACCGCGCCGGCTGCCAATGATGGACCGGCCACCAGCGCCCCTCACGAAGCGTCTCCGCCACCCACGGCTCCGGTCCCATCCGAAGCGCCGAAACGGTTCATCGCCCTGGTGCTGGACGATCTGAATACCGATGCCTCCAACCTGAGCCGCGCCAGAACCGCCGCCGAGAAATTCGTCGAAAAATCCCTGGCGCCCGGCGACCTGGTGGGAGTGTTCACCACGGCGCTATCGGGAACCGTGACGTTCAGCGCCGACCCCGAGAAGCTCCGACAAGCCATCGAAGCGGTTGTGCCGCACTCCAGATATGCCGATGAGCTTCACGAGTGCGCCCCCATTCGGGCATACGAAGCTTACGTGATCAGCAATCATCTGGACCCTGAATTAACGCATGAAAAAGCCGGGGAGCTGGCGGCATGCCTCCATATTACCGATCCAAAAATGGCGCTCCGGGCCGCCGAGATGAAGGCCGAAGGGATCTGGCAACACGCCAAGTTAAACACCGAGAACACGTTGCGTTCGCTTGACTCGATCATGGCCACCATGAGCAAAATGCCGGGCCAGCGCATTGTGATGCTGACATCCGGCGGATTCGTTTCCAACGAGGAGGAGCTGTGGCTGGAGCAGCTAATTACCACGGCGCTCCACAGCGGCGTGATCGTCAGCGCCATGGACCTCAGGGGCCTCTACACGATAATTCCCAGCGGGGATGCCAGCACACCGCTAGAAGTTGCCCAAGCCCGCCAGAGGCATCCGGCGGAAGTGAGAATCGAGGAGCAGACGGAGAACACCCAGGCCGATGCGCTGGCGATGCTGGCTTCGGGAACCGGAGGACAGTTCTTCCACAACAATAACGACCTGGCGGCCGGATTTCGCCGTATGGGCGCCGTGCCCGAAGTCCTGTACGTGCTCGGTTTCTCCGCCGCCGGAGCAACCCATGACGGCAAATTTCATCCGCTAAAAGTCCGGGTTAGCGGCCACCATGGCTCGGTCCAGGCTCGCATGGGATATATGGATACCGCGCCTGTCAGCGATCCGCCGCCGGACCTGGAACCGCGGCGCAACCGTGACCGCATCCTGATGAGCGCGGATAAACCAGCCGATATTCCCGTGCGCGTCACCACCGAACCCGGGTCGGATACCGGTCCCAAGGTCGCCGTGAAGGTCTGGATCGACGTGAGCCGTCTGACTTTTGAACAAAAAGAAGATCGCCAGAAACAGAAGATGACCATGACCGCCGCGCTGCTGGACCCGGCGGGGAATTTCGTCATCGGCAGGCAGGTCGAAGCCGAGCTGTCTCTCAAAGACGATACTTTCAAGGCGCTCTCGGCCACGGGCCTTACGATTGCGCTCTCCCTGCACGCCGCTCCCGGCACTTACAATCTGCGGGTCTTGTTGCAGGAAGCCGGGAGTGGGAAGATGACGGCCGTGAGCGGCCCGGTCCAGCTTCAGTAGCTCCGTTCGCCCGCGGGAAACGCCGAATCGCTCGCTACGGTACCAGCATCACCGGCGCCTGCCAGAAAGACGCCTTCTGGTTGGTGGGATCGATCACCGTCACCTGGCAATCGTATTTCCCCGCCGGCAGTTTATCCAACGCCAGGCTGAACCGCAGCGGCACGGTCTTCAACCGGTTGTTGAGGCTTTCCGTCACCGGCAGCGGCGGTGTTTCGAAGGCCTTCACCTGGCCCCGGTAAAACGTCACGAATGCCACCAGCGGCTGCGCCGTTTGCGCCGCCGGCTCGTACGCCTGCAGGTAGATATACATGTCGCGCGCCTTGCTGAATACGCGCGTCACGCTGGGAATCAGCTTCAGGTTGTCCTGCACCAGCGGGTTGGCTATCTGGGCCGACTGCGTCTTGTCTTTGGCCGTGAACAGCGCGTCTTTCAGGTCCACTCTTTGGCTGCTCAACACCACCGAGCTGATCGGAATGCGCTTGTCTTCTTTGTTCAGATTGGGAATCGTAAAGGTGTGCAGATAGGTTCCGATCCTGCCCGTCTCATCGTCGCGCGCCAGAAACTTGATTTTGTACGTTCCCGGAAGCAGCGTGAAACCGGTGTCATATTCGATCGGCTTTTTGGCCAACTGCTGCGCCGTCTCGCCGCTCAGCTTGATATCCACCTTGTCGCGAACGTTTTGCACGGTCACGCCGTACTCGTCCTTCACTTCGCCGATGAAATCGATCAGCGTGCGTTCCGCGCCGCCGCGCCGCGCCAGCGCCAGCTCGCGGCCTGGAATCTTGGCCACCAGGGGCACATAATACTCGGCACGATTCAACTGGAAATAATCGACCTCCATGGCGATGGTCAGATCGGTGATCGGATCGCCCAGCATCAGGGCGTCTTCGAGTTGCCGCTCTTTGTCGGCAACCGTGAACTTGTTGAACTGCTTGCCCGCGAAGTACCCATGACGGAAATCCAGCTTGGCGGACGTGTCGAGCAAAGTAATACTGATCTTGCGAAACTTGCCGTCCAAAGCGGAATTCGTCGTGTAATAACCGAGGATGTAATAACTTGAAATCGCCTGCTCGGCATCCACGATGCCCTTGGTCAGATCGTTGTAGTCGAGCAGCGCCTTACCGCCGGTGTCGGACGCCAGCGTGTACAAGGTATCCTGCGACTGCTGGAAATTGGCGATCGCGGCCATTGCCGACCCGCCGTTGTACATGCCGAGACCGCCCGGCGACCCGCGCGTGGCGTCGCCCAACGGGGCCTGCGCCATCAAACCGCGCGAATCGATAGGGTAAAAGGACACGTTGGCGCGAATCGCCGCGTTCACCGTGGCTTGCAACTGCGCCTGGTTATCCACTCCGTTTAGCTGCAATCCGCTCGCGAAGTAGACCAGCATCTTTTTCTCGTTGAGTTGGCCCAACATGTTGGCGGCGGTCTGCAAGGCGGACAACTGGCGGTCGGTATTGAAGATGTTGAATTCGGAATCGTCCTGTCCGAAGGCCGAACCGGTATCGGCCGCGGCATCGCTCGTATCGGTAATGTCGAATCCCTGTCCTTCGCCCACCACGAGCTTATTGATGGTCTCCAGCAGTTCATCGCGGCTGCCGGTAAAATCGTGCAGCACTTTCACCGCGCCTCCAGCGAATTCCATTACCGCCATCAGATCGGCCGCCTGCATCTGGGTTTTGATGAACTTCTCCGCGGCCGAGAGCGCCCGCAATTGGTCCGAAGGCGGCATCGAGGTCATATCGAAATAGATAGCCAGCAACCGGCGGTCGCGATAGCGGATATCGCCGGGGCGCTCGGGCGCGATCTCGGTGGCCGTAACCGGCGGTACGGCGGGAGTGGACGCCGCGGCCTGCGGTTCGGGCGCGGCGGGCCGCTGCTTCAATTCCATGCGCGGCGGCTCATCTTCCACTTTCTGGAATTCGCAAAAGCTGATGGTCTGCGGCGCTCCGTTCTCGGTCACCGTGAAATCCTTGGCGGTGAGGCCTTCGATCACCTTGCCGCTCTTGTCCTTCACGGTCACGATCTCGACCACTAATTGCGTGGTGCTCTGAAACTTCACCGGGGCATTGGCCTGCGCCGGCGGGGCCGGAGGCTGCTGCGCGCCGGCAGCCATCAAAAACGAAACGAGCGTGGCAATCACGGTCCGCATGGTCAGAACCTCACTCGAAAGGTGGCCTTCATGTCACGCATGGCGTTGGCCCCGGTGGGCAATCCGAACTGCGCGTTGCCCAAGGTGGTGTTCCAACTGGTGAAGGTTACGTGGTTGAGGGTGTTGGTGGAGTCGAACCGCAGGTCGGCGCTCAGCCGGTCGCTCATGCGGAAGGTCCGTGCCATGGAGGAATCCAGCGAGAATCGCGCGGGGCCGGTAATCGAATCTCTCCCGGCATTGCCCCACTCCCCGGCGGGCGGAATCGCGTAAGCCGCCGGGTTCAGCGAGAGACCCGCGGGCGCTTCATAAAGCGGCTGGCCGGTGTACTCCGGCCGGATGCTTCCCGTGACTCCCGTGCCCGTCACCGCGGACACATACACCGGCGTCAGAGGCAGGCCGCTGCCGGCTGTGATATTGCCGGTGAAGGTCCATCCCTTGATGAGCGTGCCCCGCCATCCGCTGAGCAGCGTGCCGCCGTGCACCCCCATCCCGCTGGTGTATTGCAACTGCAGGTTGACCAGATGGCGTTGATCGAAACTCGATAAGCCCCGTTCCCCAGCCAGATCGAGCCAGTTCTGCGCGACCAGCGGGACGGATTGTCCGCGGCCGCCGAGCGCCGCATCGTCGATGGCTTTCGCGTACGTGTATTGCAAGGTGGCCATGAAGCCGCTGTGCAGCCGCCGCCGCAATTGCACCTGGCCGGATTCGCGTGTGGAGTCGCCGTTGGAGGTCATATACTCGAACCCGGCGGGACAGGAGGGACACGGATTCACCGCGCCCGCCGGATACGTGTTCGGCAGAAACTCCTGCGGCTGGCGGGTGCCCTTGATACCCAGGTATGTGAGCGTCAAAACCATCGAGCCGGGAAGGTCGCGCTGCATGATCGCGTTCCAGTTCTGCGAGTATCCCACGCGAAAATTGGGGTCGATGGCGAACGTGTTGGTGACGCCGGGAGCGGCGTTGAACCCACTGGCCAGCGTCAGCGGATCGGCCGGGCTATTGGCTACGCTCAGGCTCTTCGAAAGAGGCGACTGTTGCGACATGAGGACGCCGATGGTCGTATAGACCGAAGTGTTGTACGTGATGCCGTATCCCGCCCGGATCACGAGCGACGATGCCGGCAAGGGACGCCACGCCAGGCCGACGCGCGGCTGGAAGCCGGTTATGTCGGGATTGATCAGCGAGTCCGGATACTGCCTCCCCGTCAGCGAACCATCGGGCGTGGCGGCGACCACCGGCGCTACCGCCGAAAACCCGGGCGCAATGTCCAGGTTCACCAGCCGCCCGTACTTCTCGACGATCGGCGAACTGTATTCCCACCGCAGGCCGGCGTTGACCGTAAGGCTGGACGAGATGCGCCAGTCATCGGTGAAATAAGCGTCGTACCAGGAAGTTCGGAAGTACTTATCGGCGTTGCCGAAAGCGATGGAGCTGGTATCGGGGATCCCGAGCAGGAAATCGGCAAAGTCGGAACCGGTGCCGGCGACGGCGGCGCCGTTGGCCGTGGCTTCGGTGGCCGCTCCCGTGAAATTAAACGATCCCCGCGGGTTCAACTGCGACAGCATGTTGAAATCGAGTCGCCGGAAGTCGCCGCCGTATGTGATGTTGTGGCTGTGGTGGTTCCAATACAGGTTGAAACCGACCGAACTGGTCTGGAAGCGGTTGAAAGATTCCTGCGCATCGGAGAGGGACGCGATGCCGCTCGCAAAGCCCAGGCTGGGGGGGCCCCAATTCAGGGGATCCTGATTATTGCCCGTGATGCCGGCCTCGCCGGAAACGTTTTCCAGGTTGGCGAAATACGGCGTGAGCCGCGTGGCGGAACGGTTGAAGTTGAAGCTCAGGCGGGTGAACATGCGCTGCCCGATGCGGTGCGACCAGTTCACGTTGGCATTCAGACCGGACATTTCGCTGGTGTCGAGAAAATCGAAAACATTGGGATTCGAGTTGCCGGTGAGAGTGTCCTGCCAGGCAAAACTGCCGAACATCTGGTCCTTGGAGCCGATGGTCTTGTTGAGGCGCGCTTGCAGCGAGTTCTGCGTGGTCACGCCCACCGCCGGAACCTGGTAGTTATAGCTCGTGCCGGTGAAATTGGGCAGCGGATAGAAATGCAGCAGAGCGATGGCCTGCGGGCTGATGCGGTCCTGCGGAATCTGGTTGCCGGGAAAAGCCGCGCCGTTGGTTGGATCGATCGCGGTAGAGAGTTGCGAAAGATCGCCCGCGCGCTCGGCGGCATCCGGCACCAGAGCGCTTTGGGTGCTCGCGTTGCGGTTGCGCATCCACTGATAATTAATGACGAAATTGGGGGGAGACTGATGCCACAGATGGCCCAGTTGCAGCGGGCCGCCGAACGACCCCATGGCCGTCAAGTGGTTATAGACCGGTTTGAGCGTGTCCTGGCCGGTCAGCGAAAACGAACGGGCATCCAGATAAGAATTGTCCATCGTCACGCCGAAGTTGCCGTTATAGAGCGACGAGCCCGCGCGGCGGTTGTTGCCGAAGGCCGCGCTCTGCGCGAAGTTGGACGCGGCCCCATTATTGACGCTGCCGTTGACCAGGAAGCCGTCCGAAGGAGCCTGGTTCATCTCGGCGGGCGCCGGGTTGCTGGAATCCGTCAGCCGGGAGCCGTCGGCGGAAGCGTTCAGATCGGCGCGTTGAAATCCCGACTGGCCGCCCGAAGCAGCCGCATCGGCGGCGGTGTCCGTCTTCTTGGATTTTTTCGGGGCTTTGCCGGAGGGAGCGGGAGCCGAAACCGGAGCCGCCGCGGCTGCCGCAACGGGAGCGGAGGCAGCAGCGGCCGCGGTGGCGGCGGGCGTCTCCGGTTTAGTCACCGGAGTCGCGCCGCCCGAGGGAGGCGCGGATGCCTTGATTTGCTCGAACGGCAGCAGTTTCAGCTCCCAGACCGGACTGGGAGCGGCCGGCGTCACGGCCACGTCGCGCTCGATCGGGGAGAAGCACTGCATCTCCACGCGGATGGTCCACTGCCCATCGGGCAAGTCGGCGAACGAATAAGCGCCATCCAGATCGGTGACGGCCGTCAAGCGCTTGTCTCCCTGAGTGGCCGTGACGGTTGCGCCGGGGACGGGCAGACCGCCGAACTTGACCTGGCCACGGTGCTCGGAAGCGAACAAAGTTCCCATGGCCATCAGGGCAATGAGGATCGCCCGGCACACGCTAGTTTTCCGTTGGTGTCTTTTCGGCATGGTCGATGACGAGTATATCGATCGCTTGTTTGCGGGATTCGAGTTTGAGCCCCAATTGTTCCTGCACCAGGGAGAGCACAATCCCCGCGGGATCTCCCATCGGGCCGGAACCTCTTCCACCGTCGCCGGCCGGGGGCGCATACGGCGTAAGATCCACCGTGAAATCGTATTGGCCCTTGAGTCCGGTCATATCGATCACCGGAGTACGCAGGGGTTGGTAGAGCAGGTCGGCTAATTGGGCCATAGTCGTCCACTTGGCGCTCATCAGCATATGAACGCCGTTCATAGTGCTCTTGCCCTCGCCTTCGGAAGGCTTGAATTTGGGGCCGTTTTTCCCCACTACCAGCGCGAACACGGGTAATTCTTTCGATTCCCTGTGGGTCTTTAGCCCGAACCGCTCAGCTAGAAGGTTCTGCATCATAAGCCGCCGGTCGGCTTCCGGTGCCGGGCCCTGGACCTTGGCTAGGATGTCAAACCTTTCGGAAAAGAGCCAGTCGGGGCCGGAGACCTGGTACGGCTTTATGTCGTATGCCCACTGGATCGAGCCTTTTAGGCTGATATTGCGCATCGTGACGCTGGCCGGATCGGTGGAGATTTCGCCATCGCCCATGATGTGGCTTTGGCCGCGAACCATAGGGTCCTTGTTGGGCTTGATGGATGCCACATCGAATGCGGGCGTGGCCGCGGGTTGCTGGGCGAAGACGGCACACGTCGCGGCGAGAATAAGACTGGCTCGGACCAGCGCTTGAGTCATTGCAGCGGCTTTTCCTTTCTCCTTCATGACGATATTGGACACCGCAAGATTAATGATCGGCTCTTGTCCAGAAAGATATTAGACGAGATTTCCAGGGAAAACGTTCGCATTATGACGTCTCATTACGCGAACGGATCGGGACGATAGCCGCGCTCCTGGTACTCGAAGAAGTCGAAATCCGCCGGCCAAGAGGCCTGCGCCAAATCCTGACAGCACATCCCCACGAAGGCGCCCGTGAAATTAGGATTTGCCGGTGGTCCCGCTTCGTCGGAGAGAATGCTGGCGTCAAACTGGCCCGGTATTCTCCGCCATCCTTGCCCCTCCGCCCGGTACGCAAAGAAAAGGCGCTCGAAATCCACCTCCACTCGCAAATCGATCGCTACATGTTCGGGAATCGCGAACGCCGGCGTGACCGAATCCGCCTGCCCCGGATCGGGGAGACAGGTCATCACCCGAATGTGCTTGCCGATCGTTTCGTCGTGTGAAATATAAAGGTAGTGGAATTTGCCGGCGTTGTAATAGCAGATCAGTCCGGCCATGTGTTGGAAGACCTCCGGCTCGAATTCCACCCTCGTAACGGCGGTGTAACAATGCGATTGTTGGCGCCGCGCCACCAAGGCCTGGCGGAACGGGCTGCCCACCCCCTCCTTGCCGAATAATCGCAGGCACCCTGGGCGCGCCGTCAAACTGAAGAGTTCCTCCGGCCAGGGCGACCGCAGCCATTGAAACTCCGGCGGGAGTTCCGGCTCGTCGAAATCCTGGTGAACCGGCGCCGCGGGGAATTCGTGAGACGGCAGATCCGGCGCTTCCACTTCAGTGCGCGGCAAGCCTTCGCTATCGGCTGTGCGCAGCCAGCCATCGGCGCCCCAGGTCATCTTCTGGATAGCGGTCTCGCGGCCTAACGTGCATCGGCCGCGGTTGCGGAGCGGCCGCCCGCACAGGTGCACCATGTACGTTTCGCCGGTTTGCGTTTCCACCAGGTCGGCATGTCCGGCGCGTTGCAGCTCCACATCCGGCCGGTGGCGCGCGGTCAGAATCGGCCCATCCGGATGCGGTTCATAAGGGCCGCCGAGCGCGCGCGCTCGCGCCAACGTCACCGCGTGCCCCCATCCGGTGCCTCCTTCGGCCGTGAGCAGATAGTAGAATTCGCCGCGCTTATAAGGGTGCGGGCCTTCCGTAAAACCCAACGCCGTACCCTCGAAGATCAAGTTGCGCGCGCCGATCAACCGGCGTTCCCGCGGCGAATACTCCTGCAGCACGATGCCCGCGAAACGGTTGTGCCCCGGCCGGTGATCCCAGAGCATGTTCACCAGGTACTTGCGGCCATCGTCATCGTGGAACAGCGAGGGATCGAAGCCGCTGCTGTTCAGATACACCGGGTCGGACCAATCGCCATCGATGCGTTCGGCGGTCACCAGGTAATTGTGCATATCGCGCGCGGCCACCCCCACGCCCGGCCCCAGCGTGGCGCGTCCGTAGCGCTTGACGTCGGTATAGATCAGGTAGAACAGGCCATCCGCATAGCTGAGGCAGGGCGCCCAGATGCCGCATGAATCGGGGTCGCCGAGCATGTTCAGTTGGCTGGGGCGGCGCAGGGGCCGGGTCAGCAGACGCCAATGAACCAGGTCCCTCGAATGATGGATTTGCACTCCCGGATACCACTCGAAGGTGGACGTGGCGATGTAATAATCGTCGCCCACGCGAAGAATGGATGGATCCGGGTTGAACCCGGGCAGGATGGGATTGTGAATGATGTTAGCGGGCATCGCGGACTACCGTCCACAGTATCACCGCGCCGATCGCATCCAGCAGACTCAGGCAGATGAAGAACGGCGTATACCCAATGGTAGCGACCAGGCCGCCGATCGGCAAAGAGAATATCAGCAAACCCGCATTTCCGAACGTCCCGGCCATTCCGGCGACCGTGGCAACTTCGGTCCTTTTGAAAAGGTCGGACGCCATGGTGATCACAGTCACCGAAAGCGTTTGGTGCGCGAAGCCCGCCAGACTTAGCAGTGCGATGGCCAGGTAAGGGCTGCGGACGGACCCCGCGAACCCCACTCCCAACATCATGCACGCACCCACCGTGAACGCCCCGCGACGCGCGTCGATCAGGCTTGTCCGCGCATACCTTTGCAGGCTCATGCTGATCATGCCACCGAACAGGCAGCCGAAATCGGCGGCCACAAACGGCATCCACGCAAACAGCGCGATCTGCTTCAAATCGAAATGGCGGACGCTGGAGAGGTAAAGCGGCAGCCAAAAGGTGAGCGTGCCCCAAGCCGGATCGGCCAGAAAACGCGGCAGGGCGATGCCCCAGAAGTTGCGCTGCGCGTGCCTTGACCTTTCGGGCGTTTCTTTCTCGGACAACGTGCTAATTCAAATCGCCTTTTCATATTGACACCCGATTATCTGAAGAATATACTGTCCTGTGGAAAACGCTCCACACATGCGCCCGTGAGCCTATGACTCACGGGCTGGGCTACATCCACTAGATGAAAGGAGATTATGATGGGTGAGATTTTGGATTTGAATGGGCGTCTCCCGATAGATGATGAACTGTCGTCGGTGGAGACCCCACTCGGTTGCGGCTGCATCTGCTATGTCGAATCGGGCGACAACAACATCGATGTCGTGGCCCACATTATGGCTGGTACCTAGCTAGGGTGGCAGTTCGGCGGGCGAAGCCAGTCCGCTGAAGCTGGTGTGCAAGTAACAGCGTAGTCGGTCGTTTCGCTTGGGGCACACGAACCATGCGCAGTATCAACGGTTGAAGTGTGCCCCGTATGAAAGGAAGCTGACGGGAAAGCTAAGGAGTTTTCCACATGGAAGATGGGTTATTTCCTTTGTTGGCGAAGTTCCGTACGTCCCGCTTTGCATATGTCTATGATGGCAATACCGGTCACATAGCCAGGGTAGACGAAGCGCTGTTCGAGGAGCTACAGGAACGCACCCCGTTTGAGCCAATCACTCCCGCAGCCGCTGCGGGTCCGCCTTCGAGCGGAAGTGTTATCAACGAGCGGCAGGCAAGAATCAAGGCAATGGGCTTATTCCGGCCAGTGTGCCTAAGGAACGCCCTTGTTCCTCCTGACGTGGTTAAACAGAACATTGCTCAGCTGATCGGGCAATTTACAAAGATGACGCTGGAAGTGACTGAGCGGTGCAATTTGCGTTGTCGCTACTGTCCGTTTACTGTGGGAGGCGAAATGCGACCTCACGCTAACAGCGACATGGGCTGGGAGGTGGCGAGGAGGGCAATTGACTACTTCCTGGAACATTTGCGTCCGGTGTCGAGTGACGGGGGCGCCCGACCAACCCTTGGTTTCTACGGGGGAGAACCCTTCCTAGCGTTTCCCTTGGTTCGCCAGTCGATCAAGTATATATCGAGTCGCACACCACAGGTCGAGTTCGCCTGTACGACGAACGGGACGCTTCTAAACGGTGAGATTGCGGATTGTTGTGCTGAGCACGGCATCGCTCTGCTTATTAGCCTCGACGGGCCTCGTGAAATACATGATCGGAACCGTTGTAGCGCGGATGGGCATGGCTCGTTTGAGTTGGTGTGGAGCAACGTTAGGCGCTTGAAGGAGCGTTACAACGATTACTATCGAAAGTCGGTGCGTTTTGAAGCCACCATCTCCGCTCACGCGGACTTCGGAAACATTACCACGTTCTTTCTGTCCGAGCCGGAACTGTTTGGCCCCGGTCAAGTCAAGATCAATCCGGCCACGAGATTTGAAATCTACACGGTGGACGTAGCGAATGCCTACGGAAAGTGTGTTCAGCGCTACGAAGACAAACTCCTAAACGGAACAATGACGGACGATGCCGAGTCCCAGGTCCTTCAGCAGCTGTGCGGAAAGGCGCATGTTGTCCTCCGGCACCGCCGTAGAGATATTCGGGGCATTACTCGACCGGGATGTTTGACAGGGCCGTGCTTTCCTGGATTTGGACGAATCTTTGTGTCAACTGAGGGCCGGTACTACCTCTGCGAGCGCATCAATCGGCGGATCGCATTCGGGAGCGTGGAGCACGGAGTCGATCACGAGCGGATCACAGAGTTTTATAGCTTGTATTGGAAGCATTTTCAGGAAGCATGCTCGCATTGTTGGGCGGTAGGGCTTTGCGGCCTGTGTTATGTCCAGTTCGCCAGAGGAGCTGAAGACTGCCGGAAAGTATGCTGCCGGGCTATCGAGGCGTGGCGCCAGCACCTTATCCGGTACTGCTCGATTCTGGAATGTAATCCGCATGCGTTTGATCATCTAAAAGACTTGCATATCACGGGTACCCCGGTTCCGGACTTGGGAAGGCTCACAACGGTGGCGTCGTCCTGAAAGTCGTACGGGATCCTGGAAGAGCAAGGCGAGGAGAATGGGTGGTGTGATGCGTATTTCTATGCTACTTGCCGCGGCGTCGCTACTGGCTTCCGGCGTGGGCTTCGCCCAGGAAGCCGACCGATTGCGGTTCGAAGTAGCCTCAGTGAGACCGACGGTAATTGACCACTTGAGGTTTGTCCAACTCGCTCGGTCGGGCCAGTTGCGCACAGGGGTACGAGTTGCCGGGAGCAGGGCAGAGTATATGTACATGACCTTGCGGCAGTTGGTCGCCGAGGCGTATCACGTGCGTTCGTCGCAGGTCGTGGGCCCGGACTGGATCGCCGATGACCGTTTCGACCTGGTCTGCAAGATGCCGGCGGGATCCCGAAAGGAAGATGCGCCCCAAATGCTGCAGTCCCTACTCGCTGATCGCTTCAAAGTGGTTGCACATCGGGAACCACGGGCGCTGGACGTCATGGCGCTGATTGTGGGCAAGAATGGGCCCAAGCTGAAGGAGTCGGCACCGGAGCCAACAAGCGCGGAGGAGAGGGAGGCAGAAGCTGCGAAAGGCGCGCCACAGATCGGCGCAAAAGGCGGAAGGGATAGCGCCGCACTCACGGTTGGGTCGATCGCCGTGCGTTTCTCGATCGATAACGCGAATTCGTCGGTACACCTGGAACTCAACCGGATGAGGATGGCGGATTTTGCGGATCTGCTCACACGATTCCCCATCGCCAACGGCCGCCTGGTGATAGACCAGACGGGTCTGGAAGGAAAGTACGATGCCGTTCTGGATGTGGCGCTAAGCGAATTGACCGGCGCGATGACGGAAGGAGACTCGTCGGCGGCCCCAAATCCCGCCGAAGCGGCCTCGACGCCGAGCGGCGATATGCTACGTTCCTTGCGCGGTCTGGGGCTTGGGTTGGAGAAGCGCAAAGCGAGCGTTGAGCACGTGATCGTGGAGCGGGCGAAACGAGCGCCCACTGAGAACTAGTTCAACTCCCTGGTTGTTTTGCTACGTTCCGAGTAGTTTCCATGTGGCCGGTAGTTGACGATCGAGCCGAGCATGATGAGCCCGATCGTCCACCAGCGGAGGCCTTTGATTTTGGACATCCCGGGAGCCAGACTCTACTTTACGGCGGGTTTCGGCGACAAGAAAGGCGGACCCAAAGACGGCCGCGGGAAGGCACTCCCGGGGTAATGGCTGATCAGCCACTACCACTCCCGGTCATCGAGCCGTCAGGCGCCAAATGGCGCTATAATTGACGACAGATGGCTGACGAACTGCGCGCCGTGATTGCCCAATTGGGAGGCGAAAAGGTCCTGGGCCGGACTTTGCGCACCGACCACGATCTGCGTACAGCCATCCGCGAGGGCTTCCCCCAAAAGGTAGTCGGAAGCATCATGAGTTCCGCCGGGCTGACCCTGAAGGAACTGTCCGCGACGCTCGATCTTTCGGCGCGCAGCCTCCAGCGGAGGCGGCATCAAGGACGGCTGGCGCGCTACGAATCCGACAGGCTGTATCGGCTGGCGAGGATTGTGGCTCTTGCTAAACAATACATTGGTGACGAAGAGGCCGCGAACCGGTGGTTGAAACGGTCCAATAGGGCGCTCGGCGGAAACGTCCCGCTGGAACTTATCGACACCGAACTCGGGGCGCGGGCGGTGGAGAACGTGCTGGGCAGGATCGCGTTTGGCGGAGTGAGTTGATCCGAGTCTACCGAATCGTCCGGCGGCCTTACTCCAAGACGGCGCTCGATGGGGAGGGTTCTTTTTTGTTCGGAGGACGGTGGTCCAGCGCGGGCACGCGCATCGCCTACACAGCGGAACATCTGTCGCTGGCGATGGTCGAGTACTTCGTACACATAGATGCCGGCGATCCGCCGAAGGACCTCGTCGTGGTGGCTGCCGACATCCCAGACAGCGTCTCCCGGGTATTCGTCAGACTGGAGAAGTTGCCGATCGATTGGCGGCAGGTGCCCGCGCCGCCAGCTCTGGCGGCGATCGGGGATGCCTTCGCGGCGGAACGGAAAAGCGCAATCCTGGTGTTGCCTTCGGCTGTGGTCCCCTCGGAGGCGAACTGGCTCATCAACCCTCTCCATCCCGAATTTGCGCAGATCCAGGTGCGCCCGGCCGAGCCATTCCAGTATGACGCCCGGTTCTTCACCTGACGGCATCGCGTGACCAAGGCCCCGGTGGCGCGCGGGGCCTCGGTGAAGACTGCGAAAGCTACCGCATGGCGTACGAGCTGAGCACCTTGGCGTAATTAGCGCGCTCGAAAGCCTTCGGTTGCGGAACCGAATTGCGGCTCATGCTGCCCTGCATCTGTTTGATGGAATCGTATTCGTGCTCGCCCATCCAGATGAGCAGTTCGGTTTGCAGCGTGTCGAGATAGCTGATGCCCCGCTTCAACAGCGCGGAGGTCATCATCGCCACCCGCGCGCCCGCCATCATGGCTTTCACCACGTCGGTGGCGCTGTGGACGCCGCCGGTCAGGGCGAAATCCGCTTTCACACTGCCATAAAGCACCGCAATCCAGTGCAGCCGCAGCAACAAATCGTGCGAGTTGCTGAGGATCAGGTTGGGCACCACTTCCAGCGCTTCCAGGTCGTAATCCGGCTGGTAGAAACGGTTGAAGAGCACCAGGCCGGAAGCGCCGGCTTCATCGAGCTGCTTGGCTACATGGCCCATCGAGCTGAAGTACGGGCCGAGCTTTACAGCCAGCGGGATGGTCACTTCGGCTTTAACGGCCTTCACCAGGTCTACATACTGCCGTTCCACGTCTTGTGACGTAGCCGTGACGTCCACCGGGATGTAGTAGATGTTCAGCTCCAGCGCGTCCGCGCCGGCCTGCTGGATCTGCTTGGCGTATTTCACCCAGCCGCCGGTAGTGGTGCCGTTGAGGCTGGCAACGATCGGAATCTTGACTGCCCGCTTGCACTCGCGGATGTGGTTTAGATAGCCTTCCGTGTCGCGCACCGGGCTGGTCAACTCGGGAAAGTGGGTGACGGCCTCGGGCGAAAGCCCCGTGCCATGCATAAAGGCGCGGTCCAACTGGTCGTTTTCGATCTCGATCTGTTCCTCGAAGAGCGAATGCAGAACCACGGCGGCCGCCCCGGCATCCTCCATGCGCCGCACATTGCCCAGGTCCTCGCACATGGGCGAGGACGAGGCAACCAGCGGATTCTTCAGTTTCAACCCCAGATACGTGGTCGAAAGGTCGATAGTCTTGCTGAGATCGATCACTTCTTCACCTCCACGGCGCCGGCGGGCTCGTGCGCCAGGTAATCGTAGAGCTTCCACTTGCCGGCTACATCTTCTTGCGCCAGCGCCAGGAGTCTCTTGGCCTCCTCGGGATTGCTCTTGACGAGCATGGTGTAGCGGGTTTCGTTATAAATGTAATCCTTGAGCGCGGTGGATGGGGATTTGGAATCGAGCTGGAACGGGTTCTTGCCCTGTGCCACCAAGTCGGGGTTGTAGCGGAACAGCGGCCAGTAGCCGGAGTTCACGGCGGCTTTTTGCTGATCCATTCCGTGCTCCAGGTCGTAGCCGTGCGCGATGCAGTGGCTATAGGCGATGATGAGCGAAGGGCCATTGAAGGCTTCCGCTTCCAGGAAGGATTTGACCGTGTGCATATCGCTGGCGCCCATGGCTACTCGCGCCACGTAAACGCTGCCGTAGCTGACGGCCATCATGGCGAGGTCCTTTTTCGCGACCGGCTTGCCGCCCGCCGCGAATTTCGCCACCGCGCCGCGCGGCGTGGATTTCGACGCCTGGCCGCCGGTGTTCGAGTAGACTTCCGTATCGAGCACCAGCACATTGACGTTGCGGCCCGAAGCCAGCACGTGGTCGAGCCCGCCATAACCGATGTCGTAAGCCCAACCGTCGCCGCCTAGAATCCAGACGCTCTTCTTGACCAGAGAATCGGCCAGGGCGATCAGGTGGCGGGCTTCGGCGGTGTCGACTCGCGCCAGTTTCTCGCGCAGCGCCTGCACGCGTTCGCGCTGGGCGAAGACGCCGGCTTCCTTGGATTGATCGGCCTCCAGGATGCCTTTGGCCAGTTCGTCGCCGAGCACCGCGTTCAGCCGCCACACCAACTCGCGAGCGTGTTCGTTCTGCTTATCGATGGCCAGGCGCATGCCGAGACCGAATTCGGCGTTATCCTCGAACAGCGAATTCGACCACGTGGGGCCGCGGCCGTCGCTATTCGTGCAATACGGCGTGGTGGGCAGGTTGCCGCCATAAATCGACGAACAGCCGGTGGCATTGCCTATATACATGCGGTCGCCGAAGAGCTGCGTCATCAACTTCACGTAGGGGGTTTCGCCGCAGCCCGAGCACGCGCCGGAGAATTCGAACAGCGGCCGGAACAACTGCACGTCCTTCACCTGGCTGGGCGAAAGCACCTGGCGATCGGTATCCGGAATCCGCAGGAAGAACTCCCAGTTGGCGGCTTCGGATTCGCGGATGGGCGGCTGAGACACCATGTTGATGGCGCGGTGCTTCACTTCCGTCTTGCTCTTGGCGGGGCAGACTTCCACGCATAGCGTGCACCCGGTGCAATCTTCGGGCGCCACTTGCAGCGTGTACTTGCGGTCCTTCATGTCCTTCCAGCGCGCGGGCACGGCTTTGAAGCTGCGCGGGGCGCCGGCCAGGTGCTTTTCGTCATAAACCTTGGCGCGGATCACGGCGTGCGGGCACACCAGCACGCACTTGCCGCACTGGATGCAAAGCTCTTCATCCCACTCCGGAATTTCCAGCGCGATGTTGCGTTTTTCCCACTGCGCCGTGGCGCTGGGGAAGGTGCCATCCACGGGCATCGCGCTCACCGGCAGATCGTCGCCTTCGCCGAAAATAATGCGGCCGAGCACCTTCTGCACGAATTCCGGCGCATTAGCTGAGACCGCCGGACGGATGTCGAACGCGGATGAGACCGCGGACGGCACTTTCACTTCATGCAGGTGAGCGAGCGACGCGTCCACCGCGGCGAAGTTCTTCTGCACGATGCTTTCGCCGCGCTTTCCATAGGTCTTCTGGATGGAATACTTGATGGCGGCAATGGCTTCCTCGCGCGGCAGCACGCCGCTGATGGCGAAGAAGCAGGTCTGCATGATGGTATTGATGCGGCCGCCCATGCCGGTCTTATTGCCGACGTCGTAACCGTCGATCACGTAAAACTTCAACTTCTTCTCGATGATCTCTTTTTGCACCAGGCGCGGCAGATGGTCCCAGACGTCATCGGGACCGTAAATGCTATTGAGCAGGAAGGTGGCGCCAGGCTCGGCGGCCTTAAGCATATCGATGCGCTCGAGGAACGAGAACTGGTGGCAGGCGATGAAGCTGGCCTGGGTAATGAGATAGCTGGAGCGCAGGGGCTTGGGTCCGAAGCGCAGGTGGGAGGTGGTGATGGCGCCGGACTTCTTGGAATCGTAAACAAAATATCCCTGGGCGAAGTTGTCCGTCTCCTCGCCGATAATCTTGATCGAGTTCTTGTTGGCGCCCACGGTGCCGTCCGCGCCCAAGCCGTAAAACAGCGCGCGCACGGTGCCGGGGACTTCGCTCGAAAACCGCGTATCGACGTCCAGGCTGGTGTGCGTCACGTCGTCCGTGATGCCGACCGTGAAGTGGTTCTTCGGATTCGGCTTCTTCAGCTCGTCCAGAACCGCCTTAACCATGGGCGGAGTGAATTCCTTGGAGGCCAGGCCATACCGCCCGCCGATGACTTTCTTGGAAACGCCCGCTTCCACCAGTGCCGTGATGACTTCCTGGTAGAGCGGTTCGCCCAGTCCGCCGGCTTCCTTGGTGCGATCGAGCACGGCCAGAGACTTGCAGCTTGCGGGCAGGGCTTCGATGAACTTATCGATGGCAAACGGCCGGAACAAACGGACCTTCAGAAGTCCCACTTTTTCGCCCGTGGCCACCAGGGCTTCGACGGCCTCATGCGCCACATCGGCGCCCGAACCCATGATCACCAAGACGCGTTCGGCATCCGGCGCGCCCACGTAATCGAATAAATGATAGTGCCTGCCCACCAGTGCGGCGAACTTGTCCATGGTGTTCTGCACGATGGTGGGGGTAGCCAGATAGAACGGGTTGACGGTCTCGCGCGCCTGGAAGTAGACGTCGGGATTTTGGGCCGTGCCGCGGATAAACGGCCGATCCGGCGAGAGCGCGCGGGCGCGGTGAGCGCGCACCAGATTGTCATCGATCATGGCGCGCAGGTCTTCGTCGGAAAGCTGCTCAATCTTGGCGACTTCATGGGAGGTGCGGAAACCATCGAAGAAATGCAGGAAGGGCACGCGCGATTCCAAAGTGGCCGCGTGGGCGATCAACGCCAAATCCATGACTTCCTGCACCGATCCGGAGCTGAGCAGGGCGAACCCGGTGGAACGCGCGGCCATGACGTCCGAGTGGTCGCCGAAAATGGAGAGGGCGTGCGCCGCCAGGGCACGCGCCGCAATATGAAAGACCGTCGAGGTCAGCTCGCCCGCAATCTTATACATATTGGGGATCATGAGCAGCAGACCCTGGGAAGCGGTGAAAGTCGTGGAAAGAGAGCCTGCTTGCAACGCCCCGTGCAGGGCGCCCGCCGCGCCGCCTTCGCTTTGCATCTCGATCACCGTAGGCACGGTGCCCCAGATGTTGGGTCTCGATTCCGAGGACCACTGGTCCGCCCATTCACCCATATTCGAAGACGGTGTGATGGGATATATGGCTATGACTTCACTGACTTTATGAGCGATGTAAGCAGCGGCCTCATTGCCATCTATGAGTACTTTCGGTCTAGTAGCGGTCGAGCTGGTCAACTCGTCCCTCCTTTTATCGATCAAAATGGGATTCACTTCGGATCACTTCGTGTAAGTACTATTATAGGGCCTGCTTGTCGTAAAAATCCACAAGAGATTTCGGGGGAAAGGGATCCTCTGATGGGCGATGTCAGGTTCCGAGGGCTGATCTCCGATACCCACGGCCTTATGCGCCCCGAGGCGCTGGCCGCGCTACGAGGCTGAGATTTGATCGTCCATGCGGGCGATATCGGCAAGCCCGAAATCATCGAACAACTGAACGGTCCCCACCCTTCAGGGCGTCGTGTTCGGTCGAGGATGGTATTTCGATCCGCTAAGATAATACCGTTGCGACCGTCTTAGGTTGGACGGGATCTGGGATGACGATGCGCGTCGGGCTCGTTCCTGGCGCTGAATTCGCTGGCCGATGCGTCGCTCCCGGCCGCGATTGGGAGGAACATGAAATCAGGCTATAACCCAGGGAGAGTTGCCGGCTTCCTCTACCTGCTCCTCGGCTTCGCGGTCGTCCGCCTTAAATACATTCCCGGCGCTTTGCTCGTCGGCCGCGACGCCGCCGAGACGGCCAAGAACATCGCGGCCCACGAGTTGCTCTTCCGTTTCGGCATCGTTAGCGATCTCATCACCGCGACCGCCGCGATTTTCGTCACGCTCGCCCTTTACCGGTTGTTCCAGGGAGTCAGCCGAAGCCAGTCCGCGCTCCTGGTTATCCTCGGCGGGTTGATGCCGGCGGCGGTTTACTTTTGCAACGCTCTAAACGACGTTGGGGCTTTATTGTTCGCGCGCCCGGCCGACTTCGCGTCCGCATTCGAGAAGCCTCAGCGCGATGCCTTTGTGATGCTCTTCCTCCGCCTACATGATTACGGGGTCTTTGGCAATGAGGTTTTTTGGGGTCTCTGGCTGTTCCCGTTCGGACTGCTGGTTTGGCGCTCAGGATTCATCCCTCGCATCCTGGGCCTCTTCCTCTTCGTAGCCTGCTTCGGCTACCTGGCTTTCAGCTTCACGGGTTTGTTGATGCCGCAGTACCTGAATACGGTCGCCCGCGTCGCCAACATTGCAATCCTCGGAGAAGCGCCGATTATGCTTTGGCTCGTGGTCATGGGAGCCAAGCCGGGGCCGCTGGGCGCCGCAGCCTCGTCACCCACGGCTGGTTAGGGAGCCGCCCTGAATCCGCCCAAATGTCTCGTTTCGAGGTATTGCTGCCGAAGGCCGGCGTGGACCGCCGGGAAAACCGGCCTTTCCTAAGCGGCGCTGTTCGGAGTTAGGACAGCCAGTCCCATCCGCGCAACGCACGCCCTGCCAACCCGCCAGGTCTCACTCCTCCCGCAACGCCTGCATCGGTTCCACCCGCGCCGCGCGAATCGCCGGCAATAATGACGCCACTATCGACACCGCGAACACCACCGCAACCACCCCGCCCAGAGTGACAATATCGGTGGCCGAGACCCCGAACAGCATGCTCTTGAGCATGCGCCCGCAGGCCGCCGCCAGCGCCAGTCCGGCAACGGAACCTACCAGCGCCACGCGCAGGCCCTGGCTCAGGAACTGCCGCACTACTTCGATGCGTAGCGCGCCCAGCGCCATGCGCAGCGCCACTTCGCGCCGGCGGACGTTCACCAGGTAACTGAGCGTTCCGTAGAGCCCCACACTCGCCAGGCCGATGGCTGTGACCGCGAAAAACGCCAGCAGCACGGTGCGCAGGCGATTCTCCGCGTATGCGTCCGAAATATGGCCGGTGAGCGGGGTCAGATCGTATACCGACCGCAAGGGCTCGATCCCATGGAGCTTGCGGCGAATTGTCCCCGCCATGGAAGTCGGCTCCCCATGCGTCCGGACCAGGAAAAACGTGCCGGGCTGCAGCGTGCCGTTGCACCAGTAGGCAGTGGGAGGCGCCGCGACATCCAGACCGCCTTCCCGCGCATCGCCCACAATGCCGCTGATCATCGCCTCACTCCAGAAGGGATTGTCCGGCTGCTTCAGGTGCCGCCCGATGGCCGAGGTTCCGTTCAAATAGAGGTTGGCGAACGCCCGGTTTACCATCGCCATGGTGGTGCCGGGATCGTCGCGGCATAACTCACCGGCGAGCAGCGGAATTTGCAGCGTGGCGAAATACTGGGGACTGACCCAACGCACTTCGGCCAGCATTTTCGGTTCGGAATCCGCCCGGCCCTCCGCCGTCTTTAGCTCGACCTGATACTGCGTCGGCACACCGGGAAGGGCAATCGCGGTGGTGGCTGCCTCCACGCCCGGCACGGAGCGCAAACTTTCGAGAATCCTTTCGGTGCGCTGCTTGGCGCCTTTCAGATCGGCCGTTTCGCCCCAGGTGGTGCTGATGTGAAACGTGAGCACGTGCCGCGGATCGAAGCCCGGCGCGACCCGCCCCAGTTCCTCAAAACTACGCAGCAGCAGCCCGGCGCCCGTCAGCAGGGTCACGGCGAGCGCCACCTGCGCCCCCACCAGCAGGAACTGGATGGGATTGCCGCCCCGCACCTCGGAGCGCCCTCCCTGAGCCAGCGACATCGCCAGGCTGCGCCGCGTGCCGCGGATGGCCGGGAGAATGCCGCAGAGCAACGTCGCCAGAACCGCGCAGACCAACGAATAGACTACGATTCGCGCATCCAGGTGGATTTCTTCGATGCGCGGCAGATCCTTGGCCAGGGTGCCGAATACCCGCGCCGCGCCGGCCGCGATCGCCAAGCCGAGTAACGCGCCCGCCAGAGCCAGCAGCAGCACTTCCGTCAATAACTGGACCGCCACCGAAACCCGCGACGCGCCCAGCGAAAAACGGACCGACAGCTCATGCTGGCGCGCGGCGGCCCGCGAGAACAGCAGCGCCGCAATGTTGGTACAGGCGATGAGCAGCAGCAACGAGACCGATCCGAACAACAGCCACAAGGATCTTCTCACCGCGCCGACGGTCGCCTCCATGAGCGGTTCCAGCGAGACCGAGATCTTCGCGTCGGGTTTGGGATACTGCCGTCCCAGATCGGATTGTACGGCCGCGAGGTTGGCAAGCGCCTGTGCCAAAGTCACTCCCGGCTTCATCCGGCCGAGCGCCGTGAACCACGTCGCGTCTCGCGATTGCGCATACGGCGCGTCCGGAGCGCTGGGTGCCCACAGATCCACATCGCGATCGGGAAATGCAAACGAAGCCGGCATCACGCCGACAATTGCGTAAGCCGCCCTGGGAACGCGCAAGGTCTTGCCGATAACATGGGGGTCTCCCCCGAAACGGCGCTGCCACAGGCGATGGCTGATGAGCATCGCATTCGGACCGCCGAAACGCTCCTCTTCCGGGTTGAAGCCGCGCCCCAGTTCCGGAGCGACTCCTAAGACCTGCAAGAATCGGGGCGAGACCCACGCGCGCTTCAGCTTCTCGGCAAGCTCACCGGAGGTCTCGCTGGTGTCTTCCGTGTCATAGCCGGCGATCGCCGTGAAGGTGCTGTTGAGGCGGTTCCACTCTTCGAGGCGGATCGGCGCCACAAACTGCCCGAGGACGTTGGGTTGCGTTTGACCGACGATCGCCAGGCGATCGCCGTTGGGAAACGGCAGCGGCCGCAGCAGCACGGCGTAGATCGCCGAGAATACGGCGCTATTCGCCCCGATCCCCAGCGCCAGGGTCAATACGACCGTGGCGGTGAACGCCGGGCTGGTGCGAAGAGCCCGCAACGCATATCGCAGATTTCGCACCACCGAGCCGAACCACTCGTTGATATCCATGTCGCGCGTCCTTTCCAATTGCGTCGTGAAGCCGCCGAACTGGAGCCCCGCCGCGCGGGCGGCATCGGCCTCGCTGGCCCCCGCCGACCGCAATTCGTCCATCTTCTCCGCGAGGTGAAACGCCAGTTCGCGCTTCAGATCGCGTTCCAGCCGGTTGGGCCGTAAGACATTCCAAACTCGCCGGTACCAGGCCATAAAGTGCCGTTCGCTACGCGTAACGCATCACGCGCGCCACTCCTTCCGTGAGCCTCTGCCAGCTCTCTTCTTCCGCGGTGAGTTGTTGTCTGCCCTTGGCGGTAAGCTCATAAAAACGCGCCTCTCGGTTCTTATCGGTCTTACCCCACTCGGCCCGCACCCACCCTTCCTGCTCCAGGCGGTGGAGGGCTGGATACAAGGAACCTTCTTCCACGCGCAGCAGTTGCGCGGAAACGCGCTGGATATGCGCGGTAATGGCGTAGCCGTGCATGCGCTTTCCGGAGGCCAGCGTCCGCAGAATCAACAGGACCAGAGTGCCCTGGAGAACATCGTTCTTCTTTGTGCCCACCATGTACCTTTCTAGCTATGCATAACTAGCTAGGTAGATCATACCCGATTGGACGGCCGAACCGCCAAACGGTTAGGCGCGTTTGCGCCGCCGACGCGTAAAGGCCCGGGTGTACCCTGGTTATCGAAGACAATGCGGACCCATTGCAAAAACCGGCCGGGCGCGGCGCGGATCGTGCTCGCGGTGACGATGTATTCGTCAGCCCTGCTGGGCGCGGAGCCTGTCATGGTTGACCTCCAAAACCTGCCGCGCGTTGGCGCGGTGGATGAGCGGTATCAGTCCTTCAACATCGAAATGGTCGAGGTGACCGGCGGCCGGTTCTGGGCGCCCTACGCGAAGCAATCGCCCGCCGCGGCCGGCGAGGCAGTTAAACTCGCGACGCCCGCCCTAGATCCGGCTGCCTTCCGCTATCGGCCGCCGATCGATCTGTCGCGGCCGCGGCTGCGCCAACTGGCGGCCGCCCTGGGTCCCGCGTATCTGCGCGTCAGCGGTACGTGGGCCAACTCCACCTACTTTCAAGATTCCCCCGCGCCCACCGGTCTTCCGCCGGGTTTCGGCGGGGTGCTCACTCGCGCCGCATGGAGCGGCGTCGTGGATTTCGCCCGCGCCGTGAATGCCAGGATCGTCACCTCGTTCGCCATCAGTCAGGGCGTGCGCGATAGCCAGGGCGTCTGGACGCCGGACCAGGCCCGCAAGTTCGTCGAGTTCACCGAGGCCGCCGGCGGCAGCATCGCCGCGGCCGAGTTCTTCAACGAACCGACCTTTGCCGCCATGGGTGGCGCGCCCCCAGGCTACGACGCCGCCGCGTATGGGCGCGACTTCGCGGTGTTCCGTTCCTTTGCTCGAAAGAGTGCTCCGCGGATGTCGATCCTCGGCCCCGGCTCCATTGGGGAAGCAACGTCGCTTGCGGCGGGGCACGGTCTGCTGCGCACCGAGGATATGTTGCGGGCGAGCGGCCCCGGGTTGGATGCATTTTCCTATCATTTCTATGGCGCGGTTTCGAAACGCTGCGCGGCACTCGGAACAGCCCAGGGCGCGGCGCTCGCAACCACCGCGGCCGCGGCGCTCTCCGAGGACTGGCTCTCCCGCACCGATCGCGACGAGGCGTTTTACGCGGTGCTGCGCGACCGGTTCGAACCGGGCAAGCCGCTGTGGCTCACCGAAACCGCGGAAGCAGCCTGTGGCGGCAATCCCTGGGCCGCCAGTTTCATCGATAGCTTCCGCTATCTGGACCAGCTTGGCCGATTGGCCAGGCGCGGCGTACAGGTGGTCGCGCACAATACACTGGCGGCCAGCGATTATGGGTTGCTCGACGAGGATACGCTCGAGCCGAGGCCCAATTATTGGGCGGCATGGTTGTGGCGCAAGACGATGGGCACGACGGTTCTGGACGCGGGCAAATCGCCGGCCGCAAGCGTACATCTGTACGCCCATTGCCTGCGCGGCCGGCCGGGCGGCGTGGCTCTCCTGGCCATCAATGTGGATTCTGAATCGCCACACGGCCTCGCCATCCCCATGGCGGGCGAGCGCTACACTCTGACGGCCAGGAATCTCCTGGACACGAGCATCGACTTGAACGGAAGCCCCCTGCGTCTGGCAGCGCACGATGAGCTGCCGGAATTGACCGCCCGGCCGGCGCCCGCGGGACGCGTGGAACTTCCACCGGCCAGCATCACGTTTTTGGCTTTTCCGAATGCGGGCAATGCCGGTTGCCGGTGACGCCTGTTGCTCCCCGTGCGCATCTCATAATTTCACGCTTTAGTCATACTGACCGGGTATATTCGTAAGTATGAGGATGCCCGCCCAATCGAGGACCGCCGATTCGTGAGAGTAGCCTGGGTTTTTCTGCTCGCAGCCGCGTCCGCGCGCGCTCAAACCGTTCCCGACCCACCGCCCGCCGACGCGCCTGAAAAGTGGAACGTGTATTTCCAGGCGACTTCCATCGGCCAATATCACGCCGGTTTCAGCGCTCCCTATAGCGGAACGTTCAGCCTGGCGGACCATCCCGAAGCGGAAGCATCGCTCACTACGACCGTGTTCGCGGGCTATCAATTGGCCGCCAACACCCAGGTCTACTTCGACCCGGAAATCGCCGGCGGCCGCGGGTTCAGCGGCACCAACGGAATCGCCAACTTTCCCAACGGCGAAATGCCGCGCGTGGCCACCGCGACTCCCGAGCCTTACCTGGCGCGGCTCTACCTCACGCAGGATTTCGGCTTCGGCTCCGGGGAGGAACATTTCGATAGCGACGCCAATCAGCTCGCCGGCAGCCGCCCCATGACCCGCTACTCCATCACCGTGGGCCGCTTTTCGGTTACCGATTTTTTCGATAACAACCGGTACACGCACGACCCTCGCTCGCAATTCATGGGCTGGGCCATCATGTATAACGGCGCCTGGGATTACCCCGCCGATACGCGCGGCTATACCTGGGGATGGGTGCATGAGTTCCATACGCGCCACTGGTCGCTGCGCTACGCCAGCGCCCTCGAACCGCGCGTCGCCAACGGCCTGCGCTTCGACCGCCAGATTTTGCGCGACCGCGGCGATAGCTTCGAAGGCGAGCTGCGCGGCAATCTCCACCGCCATCCGGGCGTCATCCGCCTGCTGAACTACCTGAATCACACCAATTCCGGCACCTACGGCAAGGCCATCGAGCTGGCGCGCGAAACCGATACCACGCCGGACGTCACCGCCACCCGCCGCCCCGGCACACTCAAATACGGCTTTGGTCTGAACGTGGAACAAGAGCTGACCAAAGACATCGGTGTCTTCGCCCGCCTCGGCTGGAACGACGGCAAGACCGAAAGCTTCGCCTTCACCGCCATCGACCGGCTGGCGACCGGCGGCCTCTCCGTGACCGGTTCGCATTGGCGGCGTCCCGACGATACCGTGGCGACGGCGGTAACTTTCAGCGGCCTTTCCGCCGTACACCGGGAATACCTCGCGCTCGGAGGATTAGACTTTCTAATCGGCGACGGGCGTTTGAACTACGGCCTCGAAACCGTCAGCGAAACGTATTACTGCGCGCGTGTTGTCTCCTGGCTGTGGGCCACCGCCGACCTGCAACACGTCACCAATCCGGCCTACAACCGCGATCGCGGTCCGGTATGGGTGGGGTCGTTCCGCCTGCACGTCGAGATGGGTAAGAAATAGCGAAGTTCCTGGCTCCATCCCGTGCCGCGAAGTAATATGAGATAGCTATGCCCGCAAACCTCGGCCCCGAGTACCTGGCGGCGGAGGAGGAATACCGAAGCGCCGAAGGCGCGGCGGAGAGAATCGCCGCCCTGGAAAAAATGTTCGCCACCCTGCCCAAGCACAAGGGCACGGAAAAAATGCAGGCGGATATCCGGCGGCGGCTCTCGCAGGCGCGTAAGGAATCGCAGAAAAAGGGCGTCAGCCATGCCGCCCAGTTTTACCTGGTGCCTCGCGAGGGCGCGGGCCAGGTTGCCTTGGTGGGACCGGCCAACTCGGGCAAGTCGAGCCTGCTGGCGGCGCTCACTCACGCCCGTCCCGAAATTGCCGCGTACCCCTTCACCACGCGCATGCCCACTCCCGGCATGATGCCGTACGAAAATGTCCAGATCCAACTCGTCGATCTACCGGCCCTGAGCGCGGATTTCACGGAGCCCTGGATGCCCCAGTCCCTCCGCCACGCCAACGCGCTGGCGCTGGTGGTGGACGTGGAAGACCCCGCCAATCTCGCGGATATCGAATTCATCGAGACCAGGCTCGAAGGCTGGCATCTGCCGCCCGCCGGGCTGCTGATCGCCACCAAGATCGATCGCGCCCAGGGGCCGGCCGATTGCGAAGCGCTGGCGGAGTTGTTTCGCGGCCGCTATCCATGCGTCCCGGTATCTGCCGTCACTGGCGCCGGCCTCGCCGTGCTGGCGCGGGCATTCTTCGATCTGCTGCGCCTGGTGCGCGTCTACACCAAGGCGCCGGGCAAGAAGCCGGAGCTCACTTCGCCTTACGTGCTGAAGCGCGGGTCCACGGTCGAGGATGTCGCCCGCCACGTCCACAAAGATTTCGCCGAGCATCTGCGGTTCGCGCGGCTTTTCCGGCCCGGCGGCGTGCACGACGGCCTCATGGTGGAACGCCATCACTCCATCGAGGATGAGGACATTCTCGAATTCCACACCTGAGGACCTACTCTCAGAAGCGGCCTTCCGCTACGCCACGGTCCGCGGCCCCAACACTTCACGCAGTTTCTTCGCCAACTCATCCGGACTGAACGGTTTCTGAATGAAAGCGGCCCCCCGCTCCGTCACTCCGTGTCGGAGCACCAGGTCGTCCGAGTGGCCGGACATGAACACGCACTTCAGGTCCGGCCAGACCTTCCTCGCTCGGGCAGCAAATTCGGTGCCGCTCATGTGAGGCATCATCACGTCGGTCACAACGAGTTGAATCTTGGTTCCTTCCATTTGGAGGATCTTGAGCGCTTCGTCGGCGGTCGCTGCTTCGAGCGCCCGATAGCCGTACTCCTCTAGGACAGTGGATACGAAGCCGCGAACGGACGCCTCGTCCTCAATGACCAGGATGGTCTCGCCGCCTCCGGGAGTCGCCGCCGGGGACGGCGGTTTCCCTGACCCCGCCGCATCCTCGGCCAGGGCGGGAAGGTAAACCCGGAACGTCGTGCCCAGGCCGACTGTGCTGGAGACTTCGATGTATCCGCCGCTCTGCGCAACGATGCCCTGCACCATGGACAGCCCCAGGCCGGTTCCTTCCCCAACCGGCTTGGTGGTGAAGAACGGCTCGAAGATGTGCTCACGCGTGGCCTCGTCCATGCCGATTCCCGTGTCGCTCACGGCCAGCATCGCGTATCGGCCGGGATGCGCATCGGGATGCGAACGGGCAGAGTCTTCATCCCGTTCCAGGATTGCAGTCTCGATCAGCAGTCTGCCGCCATTTGGCATGGCGTCTCTGGCGTTGATCGCCAGATTCACGATGACCTGCTCCACTTGATGCGGATCCGCGCTTACCGAGGCGGCCGCGCCGCTGAGAGCGTAACGGATTTCGACGTCTTCCCTCACCAGACGTCCAAGCATGGACCGCATTCCACTAACTACGTCGTTAAGATTGAGCACTTTTGGTTGTAGAATCTGCTTGCGGCTGAATGCCAGCAGCTGGCGTGTGAGTCCGGCGGCGTGTTCCCCGGCCTTGAGGATCGTCAGGAGTTGACCCCGCAACGGATCGTCCGCCTTGAGGGCGCGGAGCGCCATGGCGCTGTAACCGTTGATGACGGTGAGCTGATTGTTGAAGTCGTGCGCCACGCCTCCAGCCAGTCGTCCGATCGACTCGATCTTCTGCGCCTGGGCCAGTTGGCCCCGTAGTATCTCGCGCTGCTGCTCCGCCAGCCGCTGTCTCAGCCTGGCTTCCAGAATGGGCGCCAGATTGGCGGCGACCGTGTCCAACAGAGTCCGGTCGGCTTCGCAATATCCACCCGGCCTGTTGGCCAAGGTCAACACACCGATGGATCGCCCGTCAAACACGATCGGGGCAGAAAGGCAGTTGTGAATGGGAAGATGGCCCTCAGGAACCCGGGACGGCCGGTTCGCAAAGGCGGATTTGCCACTGCGTAATGCTTCTCCCCAGATGCTGCTGCCCCAGGTCTCTCTAGGAAACACCGCGCTCTTGCCCGCCATCTGGCACTGGTCCCATACCTGGCGGGTCATCGAAGGGCAGACTAGGTTTCCGTTTTCGTCGATATATCCAAAAACGCCAAGTTCGGAGTGGAACGCATCCAATAGAACTCCGAGGGCGCTGCCATACAGTTCATCCGTCGGCTCGGTGATGAAAGCCTGAAGAAGCTTTGCCAGGATGCGTTGTTCTTCTTCGGCCCGTTTCCGGCTGGTAATGTCATAAACGACTCCGATGACGCCCGCGATTTCACCTCGCGAACCCGCATGCGGACTGTAGGTGCCGACGACCCAACCGGACCTGCCAGTGCTTGGGATCTTGTAGAACGTGTCTGCCGAACGCACCGTCTCGCCTGCCAGGGCGCGATAGAGCAGTTCGTCGACGTGCTGTTCCCGCAAGTGAGGAAACAGTTCGAAAGCGTTGCGGCCGAGCGCCGCGGATGCAGGCACGCCGGTCAGCTCTTCCATGGACGGGTTCCAGACCTGGTAGCGGAACTCGCGGTCGTAAACCGCTACGCCCGCTTTCGCCCCTTGGATCACCTCTCGATTCAGTTGCTCGCTCCGCCGCAACGCGTCTTCAACCTCCCTGCGTTCCGTGACGTCTTCGATGTAGAGGATGATCCCGCCGGTTGTCACTCCCCGGTCGCCCCAGGGACGGATCTCCGCGTTTAGCCAGTGAAGCTTGCCGTCGGGATCGATATACGGAGCCTCCTTGTACGACGCCTTTTCTCCCGCCAGACCCCGATTGAGAAACTCCCTCCACGGTTGGGGAATGTCCGGGAACATGTCCCAGTAACATCGGCCGAGTAACTCTTCACGCGGGGTGTTCGTCTCCGCGCTCCATCGTTTGCTGATCTCGACGTAACGCATCTCGCGGTCGTACATCGCCAGGCTGACCGGCGCCTCCGCCAGCATGGCGCGCAAGATGCGCATTTCCTCCTCGGCTTGCCTGTGCAGGGCTTCCTCGGCGAGCTTTCTGGGTGTGACGTCCTGGACGATGCCCGCCACCCTTCCCGGCCCGCCGTCCGGATCGGGAACGAGCACGGCATAGACGCGAATCCAGGGTGTGCTTCCATCGAGGAGTGCGATACGGCATTCGAAGTCCACCTCCGGGTTCCCGAGATGCGGCCGAATCACACGCTCGCGATCCTCGGGCAGCACCTGCGCCAGGAACTTCTCATAGGTCCAATCCGGGGCCGGCCCGTCGAAACCGTGGACGCGTCCGTGCTGGCGCGAGCCGCGGATGGCATTCGTCGGCGGGTCCGTCTCCCAATATCCAGTCTTGCTGGCGTCGAGTACGAACTGCAGGCGATCTTCGGCCGCGCGCAGCGCCTGCTCGGCGTGCTTGCGCTCCCTGGAGTCGAGCGCGCGCCGCAATCGATCGCCGAGCAGCGCGATGCCTGCGCCCGCCAGACAGAACAGCGCCAGAGCCGCCGCGTCCGACAATGCGGGCATCCGAAAACTGTAGCGTGGTTCGAGGAAGCAGTACCGGCCGATGAGCGCGCCGGCCAGAGTCGCTGTCAGCCCAAGCGTGAGCCCGCCGTAACGCGCCGCCACAATGACCGCCAACGTCAACAAGAGCAGGGGCGCACTGCTCCCGAACGGCGGGACCAGCGCGAGGCCGATCGTCCACGCGCCGGCCATCGCCAACAGAGCGACAGCGCAGCGCCAGAACCAACCCCGCTTCGAAACCGGAAGCTTCTGCCAGAAACCCACGGGACCTCCACTCTACGCCCGATCCCAAGGCTGCGGCCGATTCGCAGAGGTATCCATCACCTGCAAGATCCGCCTCGTCTCCGAACGGGCGGACCGTCGGACTTCCGCGTCTGGACCAATCATACCCCGATTGGGCGATTTCGGCGACACCGCTCTCAGAAGCGGCGGGCGATATTCAGAAAGACGTAATTGTAATGGGCGCCCGATGTCGCCCGTTTCAGAAATTCGCCGGGAAACAGCCACCCGTCTCCGGCATTGATCTGGGTGCCGTACACGTCCCAAAGCAAGGCGGCGTCTCCTTCTTGTCCGATGTGCGTGCCGTCCGCGCCGCTCAGGCACCGCGCGGCGATCTTTCCGCTCACCCACAGCCCGTCCCGCGCACTCGCCAGCCAATCGTCGTTGTATGCCACGGATAGCTTCAGTTTGCGATGGAGTTGGTATTCGAATCCCTCCCGCCAGTGCACCAGGTTAGACCAACTGAACAGATCGGTGAGGCCGGATTTATCGTGCTGGCTGGGAAATAGCGGGTCGAATGTCCCGTGGCTACCGTCTTGCGGATTGGCATCGCCGGAGGAGCGGTTGAGCTCGCTGAAAAACCGCGGCCGGTGCACCGCGTCGGGCAGCGTGAAGCCCACCACCCAGTGTCCGGCCCAGGCCGAGATGGGATCGCCGGCGTAAGAGCCGTTTTGTTTAGCAATCTCGGCACCGTAATCGAAGCCCCGCGGCAACTGGCCGACCCAACGGAAGCCATAGGTCTTTTCGTCCAGGCTTCCCAAATGCCCTTCTTCATTTTTGTAGCCGTGGGCGAGGCGCCACAAAACGTAGGGCTCAAAGGTGGCATCCGGCACGAGCCTAGCGATGGAACCGTAAATACCCTGCAGATGCTCGCTCGGCGTGGGCTCGTCGAAACCAGTAGGATTGATCTGATCGACTTCGCCGGAAAAAACATCGGCGGTCACCGGTCCGTCACGCAGAGTGAGGCGCACGGCATCGAACGTTTTGCCGACGTTGGACCAGTTTGGATCCGACAGCAGGCGCCCTTCTCCGAAGTACAGGTCTTGCCTGCCGGCCCGGACCGTGACGGGGCCGGCTTCCGAGCCGACCTCCACATATCCCTTGCGGAGGTCCATGGCGTCCTTTTGCGATGCCGGAGCGGGCCGCGTCCGTTGACCGAAAACCCGCGCGTCCTCGCTTTCCAGAACAAATTTCAGCCAGGACCGCGCGCGCACTTCCATATTGAGCCGCAATCGATTCAGGAGATAGACATCCCCAACTGTCTTGAAGCCGACACCGGTAAGGCCATCCAGACGGACCCTTTCTTCTCCGCTGAAATGGAGCCACGTGGGTAGCTCGCGGTTGATTTCATCGGAGACCGGCGAGATTTGGGGATTTGCCGCAACCTGCGCGCTCAGGATTTGCGTTGTCAGAAGAAGGACGGCGGCCCAGCACTTGGGCCCGGGGGTGTTCGCGCACTGTCTCCCCCATTTTTTTGTCAGGAATACCATGCTCATGGTATTCACATCGTCGGGAGAGCGTTTGCGTTCTAGGGAGTTTTTAGAGGCTGAAACTCCAAAATAGAAATACCCTGTTTATGGGAGTGGAATCGGCAGGAAGAACGGCTACACTCTCATTGAGTTAAGGAGCTGCCATGTCTTCCACCAAGTGGATGCTGATCCCACTGCTGCTGGCCGCCAGCGCGTACGCGACCGAGCCCCGGAAGCCGGCCTGCAACTCCCGCAATCACGGCTCAGTGTGGGTCGGGCAAACCACCAAGAGTGGACGAGGCCCGACCGAGATGTGCTCGTTGCAAGTTTGGAAATTTCGTTGGACGCCGCTGACCGTGGACGTCTCTCAACTGGCCAAAGAATCCAGCCACAAAGCACCGCGCCAAAGCCAGCCCGCCCCCGCGGTTGAACCGCCCACAACCTAAGTACAGCCTCGGAAGCTCTCAGCGTTCAGCGCGCAGGAGCGCGGGTTCGCCTGTGGGCTCATCGCGCCCGTGGCCGGCACCCGCCGATTGGCCGCCACCGACGATCAAGATCAGACGTTGCACGATGTCTTTCAGCAGGTCCGACTGTCCGTTCAATTCCTCGGCCGCCGAGGCGCTTTCTTCCGCGTTGGCGGCGGCCTTCTGCGTCACTTGCTCCATCTGCAGGATGGCGCTTCCGATATGATCGATGCCCCGCGCCTGCTCCTCGCTGCCCACACTCACTTCGTCCACCAGAGTTTTAACTTTACTTGACTCCTCGGTGATGGAGTGGATCGCGGACGCAACCTGGTCCACTTTGTTCTTGCCGTCGCTGGATTTGTTGATCGACTCCTGGATCAGTGCCTCGGTATCTTTGGCAGCCTGCGCGCACCGCTGCGCGAGGTTGCGCACTTCGTCGGCCACCACCGCGAAGCCCATGCCAGCCTCGCCGGCCCGCGCGGCTTCCACCGCCGCGTTCAGCGCCAGGATATTGGTCTGGAAGGCAATCTCGTCGATGACCTTTATAATTCTGGAGATCTTGTCGCTGGAAGCGTTGATCTCGCCCATGGCTACCAACATCTGTTCCAGCGACTGATTGGTTTCCAGAAACCTCTGCTGCGACTTCGTGACCAGGAGGGCCGCGGCGCGGGAATTCTCCGTGTTCTTGCGGGCCATGGAGTTGATTTCCTCGCTGGTAGCCGAAGTTTCTTCGATCGATGCCGCCTGCTCGGAAGCTCCTTGCGCCAACGACTGGCTGAATGAAGCAACCTGTGCGGCGGCACCGGACACGCGCCAGGCGCCTTCGCTCATCTCCGCTGCCAGTTGGCGCAGTGTCACACTGACATCACGTACCACCAACAACACCACTCCGCCCACCGCCAGGCAAATGCCTATTAGAACGATAGCGATCCACCGGCTGCGCGACGACGCCTCCGCTCCTTCCTTCGCCGACTCCGCCAGGTGGCTTCTCTGGTTCTGTTGCGATTGTGCGCACGCTTCTTGCAATTGGTCGGCCAGCGAATCAGTCTGCGCCACAACGCTGTTAATTTCCTGGAAGCGGCCGGCCGCGGTCAACTCCAGGATCCGCTGCCAAAGCGGTTGCCACTCGTTGACTTTGCTCTCAATCGCGGTGACCAACTGTCGTCCGCTGGCCGACACCAGCAGCGGCTTCATTTCAGCGGCGGCCTTCTTGATGCGGGCGGTGTGCGTGGCGAACAATTCTTTGCTCCGCTCCGCCATTTCCGGCTGTTTCAATAACGAATACAGGATTACGCTTTGCTGGCTGGCTTTCAGGTACGCGGCCGACGCTTCTATCTGGCCCGCCAGTTGGGATTTCTTGGCTGTCTTGTTTAGGGCCGTGTCCAAGGCATCGCCCATCGTGCCGTTGGACAACCAGGAAGAGTACGCCAGCCCCACCAACAACAGAAAAGCTCCGCTGAAACACAGCATCAACTTCTTACCGATGGTGATTGGAGTCGCCATAAGTCTCTTCTTGTACCGTTCTTCTACTTCCCTTCCTTTGACCAGGCCAGGACCGAAGGCGCCCAAGATAGATCGGAGCACAGCCCGGTAGTCTCAACGCGGCCACCTGACCAGTCCAAACATCCTCGCCCCATTTTTTACTTATCGGTGGGGTGGAGGGGGGTTCGAGTGTTTTTTTAGACTTTGTGGAGGATTTTAGAGTGATTGCTGATACTTTAGTTAATATTATGGATCGCGACATGCGCCCGTTCACTAACGCTTCTCCGCCATCGCCGCTGGTTTGGTGACCCCGTTCACCACGTTGAGCAGGCGGCCTTCGAGCGCCTCGCGCACCACCACGGCGGACAGCCGCCGCAAATCCTCCATGGACTCCTGGGAGTAGAAGGCGCTATGCGGAGTAACCAGGCAGTTGGGATGGCGCGCGAACAGATCGAGCCCTTCCGGCTCGTTTTCCAATACGTCCAGCGCGGCGCCCGCGATCCAGCTTTCGCCCAGCGCCCGGTCGATGGCCGCGTGCCGGATGACCGCCCCGCGCGCCGTGTTCACCACCACGGCAGTTGGCTTCATGGCCCGCAGTTGCGGAATATCGATCAGGAAGCGGGTCTCATCCGTCAGCGGAAGGTGCAGGCTGAGCACGTCCGCTTCGGTAATGAGGGCGTTCAACGACTCTTCGCGCCGCACACCGATCGCTTTTTCGTAGCCCGAAGGCACATAGGGATCGTAAAAGCGCACGTCGAATCCCAGCGCCTTGGCGCGCAACGCCGCCGCGGTGCCGATCCTTCCGCACCCCACGATCCCGAATACCTGTCCGCGCAGGCGGCGGCATGCCGCGGCGGTCTGCCAATTCCACGCACCGCGCGCCACGTCCTCAAACAGGGGCCGCAACCGGCGCAGCAGGGCCAGGGTTAACGCGATGGTATGGTCGGCCACCTCCTCGGTTCCGTAGTCCGGCACGTTGGCGACCGCGATCCCCAGCGCCGCCGCGCCGCGGATATCCACGTTGTCGTAACCCACGCCATTGCGCACGATCACGCGGGTTTTGCGAAGCCGCTCCAGGGCCGCGTAGGTCAACTGCAATTCGTGCCAGATAATGATGGCATCGGCGATCTCGCAGGGCTCGCCGGTAAGCTCCGCGTCCGAGGTGAGCCGCAGTTCGTGCACCTCAGCGTGGCCGCGCAATACATCGCTTTCGATGCGGGCATCTCCGCCGTGGGGCACCAGGGCGGAATCCAGGATGAAGACATGCCTTTCCATGGGTCTTAGAGCCCGATGGTAGCGCGATTCGCCGCCCGGCCGGAACGCTTCCGCCCGGCTCTTATACCGCCCGGCCCTTGGCCTCGGCCCGCGCGCGGTCCATATACTTCAGGGTCGCCACATCGATGCGGATCGAGTCTCCGGTTTTGACGAATTGCGGCACCATCACCTGCAATCCGTTCTCGACCGTGGCCGGTTTCAACGTATTGTCCTGCTGCTGGTGCACGGGCGGCGCCGTATCGGTGACTCGCACCTCCATGGTGTCCGGGAATGTCACGGAGATGGCCCGCCGGTCCACGAATTCCACCGAGACCTTGAGGCCGGGAGTCAGCAGGGCGGCTTGCGGCCCGATCAGGGATTGGTGAATCTCGATCTGATCGAACGTCAGCGGGTCCATGAAGCAGTACTGATCGCCGTCGGAATACGAGAACTCCAGAGCCTGCTTTTCGAGCGGAATGGACTCCAGCTTCAGTTCGGCGCGGAAGCTGTGCTCCCAGAACGTCCCCGTATCGATGTTCTGGAGACGGGTATGCGCTACGCCGCCCATTTTGCCCTGGCCCGGATGGTAATCCGCCGCGATCACTTTGTAGCGCTGGCCCTGATACTCGATCGCCATGCCGCCACGCAACTGCGATGCAGAGATCATTTGTTACCTCCCGTACAACAGAGGAGATCGATTTCTCGAAATCATTCTACTTCCGAACCGCGCCGGAAGCGAGAACTTCGCGCAATAAAGGCTCGGCCTGATCCGGCTGGCCGTTTCTGGAATACGCTTGCGCCAGGCCGGCAATCGAATCCATGGTCTCGGGATGCTCGTTGCCCAGCACCCTCCGCCGGATCTCCAGCGTGCGGCGAAGGATTTCGATAGCCCGCTGGAATTTCTCCAGCTTGATCAGCAGCAAGCCCAGGTTGTTCATCGAGCGGAGCGTGTCCGGGTGGTTGTCTCCCAGCACCTGCCGCCGCAGGTTCACCACCTCGGTGTAAAGCTGTTCGGCGAGCGTCTCGTGGCCGCGGGCATCCTCCGTCGCGGCCAGGTTGTGCAGGGAAGTCAGGGTGTCGGGATCGCGTTCCCCGAGCACCTTGCGGCGCAGCAGCAGGGTCTGGAGGCAGAGCGCGTACGCGTCGTCCCTCTTCGATTCGCCCAGGTACGCCACCGCCAGCAGGTTGTTCGACGCCAGCGTGGCCGGATCGCTGGCTCCGAGAGCCTTCTGACGCAACCGGGCGGAGCGTTCCAGTTGGTGTTGCGCCTCGGCGAAGAGGCCCAAATCGAGATACGTGGCCCCGATGGTCTGGCGAAGCGACGCCTCCACCAACGGCTGGCCGGAAAATCCTCCATCGATTCGTGCGGCGGCCCGGTCAAGCGCGGTCCTTACCTTGAGATCCGGATCGGGCCGCGCGTTGGCGCTCGCCTGGGCCAGCAGACCCGTCTGCAAGAACTCGCTCACGGCGGCCGACGTTTGTTCCGCGCGCCGGGCGCGGATGGCTTCCCGCGTGCTGACCGCGGCCGCGCCGACCAGCAGCACCGCCAGACCCGCGGCCGTACTTGCCAGCCGCCAATGGCGCAGGAACATTTTCTTCAGCCGGTAGGTTCTGGATGGGGGACTCGCGGTCACCGGCCGGCCGGTAAGGAAGTTCTCGATATCGTCACTCAGCGCGCTGGCCGATGCGTATCGCCGCTTGCGGTCCTTGGCTAGCGCCTTCATGACCACCCAATCGAGATCGCCTCGCAGGGATCTGGCCAGCCGGGAACTGCCCAGCCGCGCGCTGGGCGATGGCGGATCCTCCTCGCGAATCCGCCGCACAATTTCCGTTTCCGTGGATTGCCCCAGGGTCGCGCGATTCAGGGGCGTCGAGCCGGTAATGAGCTCGTACAGCACGGCACCCAGCGAATATACGTCGCTGCGCGTGTCGATGTCCTCGCCGAATGAGCCGGCTTGCTCCGGGCTCATATATTCCAGCGTGCCCAGCACCGTTCCCGCCAGGGTGTGCATGCCACGCTCCGTAAAAGGCTCGTGCATCGCCTTGGCAATTCCAAAATCGATCACTTTGGGGACCGGTGCGCCGTCATACACCGTGACCAGGATATTGAGGGGCTTGATATCGCGGTGAATCACGCCTTTCTCATGGGCGTGCTGAATGGCTTGACAGATGGGAATAAAAAGACCCAAGCGCGCGCGCAGACTCAGCTCGTATTTCCGGCAGTAATCGATTACAGGCAGGCCATCCACCATTTCCATTACGAAATACAGGCGCCCGGACGAGGTCGTGCCGGCATCGAACACGCGCGCGATATGGGGATGGTCCATCATCGCCAGCGATTGGCGCTCGGCTTCGAAACGGGCGATCACCTGTTCGCTGTCCATGCCCGGCTTGATGATTTTGAGCGCCACGATGCGGCGGACGGGATACTGCTGCTCCGCGCGGTAGATCATTCCCATGCCGCCGCGTCCGATCTGCTCCAGGATCTTGTAGGGACCCACCAGGCTTCCGGGCGCAAGCGACGCGGGTTCGGCTTCCGTTACGCTCAGGGCGCGCGCTGCCACGTCGATCGCCGGGTGTTCCAGGAAATCGTCTTCCGGCGCGTCGTGCTCCAGCAACGACTCCAATTCGCGCCGCAGCCATTCGTCGGAATCGCACTCCCGCGCAATGAAAAAGGCGCGTTCCTCCGGCGGGCGTTTGAGCGCCTCATGGTACAGCCGCTCGATTTCCGGCCACCGCGATGATGCCGCCCCGCTCACTGGACCGGTCCGCGAGTGAGCTCCCGGCGGAGCCAGGTCTTGGCGAATCGCCAGTCGCGATGAACCGTGTCCACCGAAACCTCGAGCGCCTCCGCCGTCTCCTCGACATTCAAACCGCCGAAGAACCGCAATTCCACCATCCGGCTTTTCCGCGGATCGAGTGCCTCCAGAGCAGTCAACGCGTCGTCCAGAGCGACCCAATCCGGCGTCCGGCTTCCCGGCGCATCGAGGGATTCTGCAAACGTCACGCGAATGGCTTCGCCGCCGCGTTTGGCATAGTGCCGCGAACGTGCGAAATCCACCAGAATCCGGCGCATCAATTGCGCGGAAATCGCGAAAAAATGGGCCCGGTCCTGCCACCGGACACGGTTGCAATCCACCAGCTTGAGATAGACTTCGTTGACCAGCTCGGTGGTCTGAAACGCCACCTCGGGATGCTCCCGCCGCATGTAGCGGTGGGCCAGCCGTCGGAGCTCCTTATGGACCACGGGCACCAGCTCGTCGAGAGCCGCCTTATCCCCCTCGCCCCAGGCAGCCAGAAGGCGCGTGATTTCCACCGCGGACGTTTCCATGACAGCGTTCCCATTCGATTTTATTTCATTCCCGTGAATTTTTTGTTACACTGCTGCCAGTTTTCTCCGGTGAATCCCGCCTACCTCAAACAGAGGGGAGATCATTTATGAGTCGAATTGTTGTAACTGCTGTGTTTGTGACGTTGAGTCTGGCTTTGGGTACGGCCAGCGCCAATGGTGTGAATCAGCACAATCAGAGAATAACCGGCACGGATTTGCAGCCTTTCTCGCACTTCGCGCAGATTCCGGCTGACGCCGATGTGAACTCGATCCGCTTTGAAAACGTCAAAACCGTCGAGGTTCCGGCCCGGATCACAGCCACCTCGGACACGAAGTACTGCGAGGAACTGGCGTTCCGCGAGCCGGGCGGGTCAATGTACTGTCCCTATACCGAGACCGCCACTACCATGGCGTATGCGGTGACCTATTCTTACATCGGTGAGCCCATGGGGTCGGATGAGACTGGAAACCGGCACTTCGCTTTCCAGGTATATTACCGGCCGGACGAATTGTCTCCGGAGATGCGCAAGGCGCTCTCGGCCGGGAAACTGAGCCGGGCCGACAAAGCCGCCTATTTCGCGGTTAACACCGATCGGGAATCCGTGCGCCAGACCGTGATTGACGAGGAACAATCGCAGTTCTGCCGAGGCAACTATGTGGACGGCGCCTGGGTACAAAACGATGCCGACTGCCAGGATGCAGTCACCTACAAAGCCGCCGCCGTTCCGTCCGACTACGTGACCGTCCGTGTCGAGCCGGTCTTGCGGAGCAGCGAAGGTTCCGCCGACCGGAGTGCGCCCGGCAGATAATTCAATAGCGCAGTGCGGCGTCACGGGTGCCCTCCAGAAGATGAGCGAGCGAAGCGCCCGGCAAAGAGCGGATGATAGGGTTGACCAGCCAGCCGAGGCCGAGGGGCGCGGCTCGCGTCAGCGAAATGGCTTCGCATTCCACGTAAACGCCGCCATCCTGCTCCTCGAGGCGCCAATATGTGTTCAATCTCCAAACGATTGTGCTCTCTTTGCGTGGATCGATCTCGCGTTCCGTCGATTTGCCCGCATCCTTCACTTCCACGATGCGGGTTGCAACCGACCGGGAGGTCGCTCGCGTACTGCTCAGTAAATGGTAGTCCACTGCTTGGTCATTATCCGCCACCACAGTGATGAAGTATCTCTTCACAATGCGGTAGCGCAGCTTCCAGGTGTTGCCATCGTGACTAAGCTGGCGGCAATCGACGACTTCCGGGCGGTAATAATCTTTGTGCCGGCTACAGTTCTGCAGCACGGCGAGGACTTTGGACAGTGTCGCACCGGGAACGAAAACAGCTCCCACCCAGTCGTGAAGGAGGCCGTTACCCACTGCGGTATTACCGCGCGCGTTCCGTGGTTGGACGACCACGTCGCCCCCACGGACGCGTAGCCATCGTTCAGGGGTCTGCTCCGACCAAAGGTACGGGGAGGATTGCACCTCGCGCCGAATGCGAGCTTCCGTGGCAGCGATGTAGGCGTCGTACTGCTGCTGCAGATCGGCTTTGAGGGGTGGCAATGCGGGGACCTCCCCAACTTGAGCAGCCGCGACCAGGACACTCAGGAGAAGCTGGACGAAGGACCCCGCTATGTGAAGCACAGGCGTATTGTAATCGACGACAGAATTACACGCGATCTGGGTGGTATCGACGGGCAGCGGCTCGGAATCCGGACTCTACAAACTTCCGGGCAATCACACGGTCATTGTCGCCGGAGCTTATTTCCCAGGCAAAGCCCTCTCTGGCGGTCTCTGGTTTCCGACGTTCCAACTCAAATCGGGCGCACCAATAGGGAGCGAGATCCGAGCATAGCGGTGGCAAGCCGAAGAACGAAGCTTCCGGCGCCTTCGTTTGCCGACCCGCATCACCTGTGATGAAAAGCTTGAGTTCCTCGTCCGATAGCTGGTCAACGAGCATTCCTTCGAACCGGCCACTCGTGATCTTTGGTACGGGTGCCTGAAACGGCCGTCTCCTCGCGCGCCTAAAACGTCTGTATCGCGGGCGTGGCTCTGCCATCTGTCGCAAGTCACTGCACGAGTTGCGCGCCTGGGTGGAAACCAAGCTTCGGGAACGCACCGTCCCCGCAACCGGGTTTCCTGCGGATTCGGCCACGTGCCGCATGCCGGTTGAGGGAGACGACCGCGTCGTAATCCCCGTAACGGTAGATGGCGCCGAAGGGTGTCAGTCCATCAAGGTCTTCAAACTGGTCCGGCAGCCCGTAACCTGCCTGCGCCAAAAGAGACATTAGCGCGCCGATCTCGTGAGTTTTCCGGAAGCGGACTCCAACGTCGGAAAGCAGCGCTTTCAGGATCTTCTCGGCGGCCTGCTGGCAGTGAAAGCCGATGATCTCATCGGTCACTTGGTCCGAGTTGAGCACCTCATCCAACAGGGCTTCATCCTGAGCGGCCTTGCGGAGTAGCAGCAGGGCTTGTTCACGCGGCTTCATAGAGGACCACGCCTTCAGTGGCCGCCTCGAAATAAACATTCCCAGGCGTGTCGCACCAGTAATGGAACTTCTCCGCGCTTACCACCAGCAAGTCGACCGGAATGCCCAAGGAGCGCAGCAATCGATTCAGCCGCACCATTTCGCCGGCACGGTCTGCGATGCCCTCCTCGACTACCATTATGTCGAGGTCGCTGTCTTCGCCTGCCTCGCCGCGCGCCTGAGAGCCGAACATGATGATACGCTCGGGTCTGGCGGCCTCAACAAGCAACCCTGTCAGCCGCTGAATGGTCTCGGAGTTTTGGGTAGGAGCTTTCGTTCGCAAACCTGACTCCCAGGCAACAGTTTCGCACAGGCGGGCGAGATTGGGCCGATTCTGGTGAGCCGGGCGGGACTCGAACCCGCAACCACCGCCTTAAAAGGGCGATGCTCTACCAATTGAGCTACCGGCCCGCACCCCAACGAAACGCTTATCTGTCAGTCTACCAGACGTCCCCCGCGCCTCGCTATACTTAGAATTGTCCAATGCGGAATGAGCCTGAACGGGAGATTCGATTCCAATGCGGGGCGAGCCTGAAAGTGGAATTCGATTCCAACGCGAGATGAGCCTGAAAGCGAAATGTCGGATGCTGCGGATGAA